>Ga0307509_10007984_pt1 | contig 13640 bp, 15 predicted proteins | sample 10_EM_MG_FD_202245 | JGI IMG/M metagenome (GOLD analysis project Ga0307509, IMG submission 202245) | Populus trichocarpa ectomycorrhiza microbial communities from riparian zone in the Pacific Northwest, United States - 10_EM | ecosystem: Host-associated > Plants > Roots > Unclassified | place...
GTATTGGTTCCCAAAGTCACTAAGCGACAATACAAAACGAGGATACAGATCGGAGCAATGTGTACAAATAACAGAAGTCCAACGGAATAGATAACAATGCGAACACAAATGAGGCGGGAGTCGTAACCTGAAATCGTGAAAACGCGTAAACGGACATAACAAACCCAGAATAAACATGGGGAACAGCGGAGAATGGTCAATCACAAACGTTAACAAGAGAAGGCGCTCTGAAGCAAGAAGGTCAAAACCAGGAAAGTCAAGTCCAGAAGAGGGCGGATCGGTGAAACATCAGGCATTCCACGCTCTGAACTCTTTTACGTCCCGAGTCTCCTTCAACTCGATCCCTCTAATCGCACACGCGATCCTGAGGCTCCCGAGTCCGAGGTTCCCCCCTCCACCCTCGCAAATCCGAGCTGCGACATGCCTCAATCCTGTCTGCGCCTTAATCGAGCGGGCGACTGAGGAGAGATCAGTGAGGCCGTCAACCCCAAAACCCAATCTCTGGATGGTCCCTGATCGAATCGTCGACACCAGGAACTTGAGCGGAGTCGATGGGTCTTCCACATACACCTGCTTCAATCCTTGTGCTTGAAGGAGGGCGTGGTCCCCGTCAATCTCGTTATCCTCGTTAAGCAGGGGAGTGGCGGTACGCACGAAGCGATGTCGAATGATCTGTCCAACCGCCGGCGACGCGCAGCTGGGAAGGTACACGGACTCTAATGGAAAGGCCGACCGGACGAAGATATCTTCGAGGAGCTTCCCTGATGGTTCCTTCTGGAACTCGAGACGTCGAAGCGTCTGCCGAGACCCTTCCAGGAGCCACTTGATAAAATCGACGTTGGACTCCGCGCTTGTCGTGCAGTTCAGGCTGAGTGCCTCCAACGCGCACGGTGCTGTGTCGAGCGGGGTCGTGGAGAGAGCGGAATCAATACTGTTATTGATGGTGGGGAGTTTCCCGGCGATTTTTAAAGAGGTAATGGACGGCCAGACGCCGAGTAGTTGGGTGAGAACCTTCGGGTCGTCCGACCAATCGTTGAGCTTCAGCTCCGAGATCCTGGAAGCATTGGGCGCAACGCGTAATTCCTCCAGAACCTCGTCCGGGATGGGCGGCGCCAGCCTCCTCATCCTCCACTGGTTGGGCGTCCCCACCACATCCCTGCCCTGCGGCTGCATTCCAAACACCGAGATTCCGACCCTTTGGAGGTTGGGACAGAGGGAGATGACGTGAGAGAGTTTCGCGAAAGTAAGGCCATCATACTGGTTGAAGTCGATGATCACGTTCAGCTCGGCGACCGACCCACGCAAGATGTCGGAATACGCGAAGCTGAGGGTGGGCGGAATGCCCGCAATCGATGATAGGGGCGGCGAATTCGTCAAGTGGGACCCGCGCGTTATCACCGTGCTGTTGCTCCTACGATGCCTGTGAGGTTTGAACGCGGCAATAAGGGCAGTGTATCCACGATGCGTTGCGATGGAGACCGAATGGAAGAGCAGTTTCTGGGCATGACCTGACCAGGCCTTGCAGACAAGCGAGCAAGATTGGAGAAGTTTGGGGTCAGAGGAAGGTGTGTTGGCGAAATCCAGGATTCGCAGAACGATTTCTGTGGGCAACCGTGGCGCAGACATCACCAGGTCGTAGTTCGGGATATCTATCACATGGATCACGTGCGTAAGCGCGCAATCTTTATCTGATGGCGATAGTCAAACGTACTGCGACTGGAGTCCAAGCGAGATGAGATTGGAGAGGGATTGTGGGGGAGGGGGAAACGTCGGCGAGAGGTACTGCGGGTATATATATGTGGTTTGGGACGATGTATGGTAATTGGGAGGGGGACGTCAGGTAAGTAGCCGGTGAATTCATTCTCATGTTTGATATGAGGGCAACAAGACTCGCTCGAAACCTCATGCAAATGTTTCTACATACCAGCAGTTGCACTTGTGACCGGGAGTCAACGTTCATTGATGAAGACCGCACCACCCAGTTCTAGTTGACTCAATGCGTTCAAAGGTTCGAAGTCCGTCGGGGATATCAGAGGGTGAGTTGATACGATAAAATTGAGGGCATATCCGAGGACTGAAAAGTAATACAGGGGCTGGAGCGTGTATGAGCTTGCACGCTTAGTTCGGCCGCATCGTTGCAGAATGGTTTCGTCGCCAAGGGCGGTTCTGTCGGATGCCACCCAAACATTTCGGCTACTCCCGTGATGTGACGAAGCCCTCCCGCTCGGTCACGGACGGTTCGATCATTGACGTCATGGTACGAGAGGTGGGACCACACGCAGTCGCTTCTGAGTAGACCATCTTTCTATTTTCTCCTTCCACTACCAACACGACCAAGTAACGACCGAACCGATGGGGATTAGTGACCACGTCAAACGGGGACACCCAAGTGAGTGAATCGTGCATGGAGGCGATTGACGTGAAAGCTAACGGATATTGCAGTTACCTTCGGCCTTCTCATACTCTTCAGCCTCATCGAGGCAAGTGCAACACGCCCCCTTTCGGGAGACCGGAACCCACGCTGACAGTTTTACATAGCTATCAATAGCGGCATGGCTCGTTTCAATGTTCAACAAGCACCACAGCCAACTCTCCTCTGCCGTCAATGACAGGGCTCGCTACCTACTTTTCACTTCTACATGGACTGTGGCCGGCTCCATAGTTCTCATGCTCATGTTCCTGCGTTCTCCGGATGCGGGTATCATGACAAGCGTTATCGTCCACCTCGTTTAGTGCGTGTCCACATATGACGTGCGGGTCGATTGTGCCCCTGACGCATTTGACAGCCTCACACTCACATGGATTTTTTGGACCGCCGGCGCGGCAGCTATCACAGCTGCGCTCGGAGGTGGCCTTAACTGCAGGTAAGCATACCCTCCAGCGCGCTCGGTACCCATTTTCTGACATAGGAACCCCTAGCCTTGACCTTGTGTACTGCGGACAACTCAACGCGCTTGAGGCCTTCGCGTGGATCTGTTGGTGAGCGCCTATCATTGGGCGGTTTTAGAGGTGTCCAGTGCTCACCATGCGCACAGGATTTTGACGACGTTTGCCGTTGTGGTTGTGATTCTCAGATCAGTTTCCGCTCTCAAGCGGGGCGATGGCTGGAGAGGACATCTTGTGTGAATTACGTTGTTTATTTATTTCGGGCGCCCTTGTCTCTTTGTATTGCAGCGCGCGGTGATCAAATCGATGCACGAGTTGTGTGGCTGCCGCATGTTCCCCCCCGCACTGGCTGCGGCGTGTAGGGAACGTGTGCGGGGCCGTTCGATCATAAATGAGTGTGTTACTGTGGACGCGAAGTTCAAAAGTTCAACGACCTGTCCCCGGTATCCAAGAACGCCCTCCGGCCGTGTCTGGTATCTTCGGAACATTCGCGGAAGGTCCCGAGGCGCGGCCTGGGGCTGTGTATGTGTAAGTGGCTGGTCGAGTCACAATTGAGGGCGGCGGCTGTGCGAGATTATTGCCATATTTGGAAGTCCCGCCTGAGCAAAAAGAGGAGAAATTTTCGATTCCCCTCTTCTTCCCCATCCACCACCTTCTGCTCTCAACTCTCCTCCTCTCGCCTATCAACGGTCAGAGTCAAAGTGAGTTACCTGGACAATCATCCACAAGCCAAATCGATCTTCCATTTTGCTGCGCGGTTTCCATCGCCATCGAGCCATTTCACTTTTCTGTTGGTTGCTTATCATGCACAACAACGAGCTCTCTCCCCTCGACTCGTTTTCGAGTCCATCTGGATTCCAAGAGTTCGCTCTTGGCTCAGAGAACTTCGTGGCCACTCCTAGTAGTGCCTCGAGTCTCGATCACACTGCGCCGGCTGTCGGTGCTCAGCACGCTGCCCTCCAAGCGCTCATGTCCCCCGTCCAGGCCACTGAACTGACAATCCCCCCCTCGTTCAGGAACTGTGGTAGCCCCCAGTCGTATTTCCCATATCCACCAGTCAACTATCCATCTTCATCGGATCGACAACATGTCCGCTTAAGTGACTCTTCGCCCTCTCGCCCTCCGAGATTGTTGGATCAACATGACCTCAACAACTTAATCTCCGCCCACTATGTTCCTGTAAACCCCCTCTCCTCCCTCTTATCGGGCTCCGCCTCTGGTACCAATCCTCGTTATGGATCACCCCCGCATCAGTCAACCCAACCAATACCATCCTCATCAAACCAGTATTTATCAACGCATCAGCCAATCGACATAGGCGACCTCTCCATCTCCCAACAAATAGAATTCGACACTATTTGCTCTGATTATTTGACTATGATATCTTCTCCAACCTGCATGGACTCCACAAGAAAGGCCGAGGCCACGAGCCCGGCCCTCAGTGCCACCACTCCTCCTGAGGACGAGGCCGCCGCCAAGGCTATTCTAGAGGTTCTTGAAGGTATGGTCATCTCCTCTCTGTCGAGAGCAATCCTCTCATCTGAATCGCCTCCAGCCTCTCCCAGTTACAAGGTGGAACAAGAAATGAGCGCATATTTGACCTCCCCGCTCATCGACTCCCCCTGGGAGGAAGACTTCTTGACTACTCCTGCCCTCCTACCTGGAGGGGACATGGGAATCGACATCATGGCAAGCCCCGCTCTCCTCGATAACGACGACGTTTACACCAACGCTCCCCTTTTCGGCGACGAGTCCCTCTTCGAACCTCTCACCTTCGAAAAGCTCAACGCTGATCGTCGTGCACCCGCCGTCGATCCTCTCTCCCTTAGACCTTCCCCAGAGGCTCCGGACCCTCCCACTGCATCTATTTCTCCAGCGTCCTCCACTGGTGGTCGCGGCAAGAAGTCCACCGGAAAACAGGCAACAAAGACCCCGAGACGCAAAAGCGTGCCCACTGGGACACGTAAGAACGTCACCCCTGAATCGTTGATCCCAGTCGACGCTCCGATCCAGACCCGGAAGTACGTTTCCGAGTCCGCCACCTCCCGCAAAGAACTCCCCGCCGTCTTCGCGAGAAAGAGGAAGCGCACTTCGGTTGACTTGGATGACGATGAGGATCTCCTCGCCGCTCCCCCAACCAACAACGAGCTCTCCGCCATCGAAGCCAAGCGACGGCAGAATACCCTGGCGGCACGGCGCAGCAGGAAGCGCAAGCTCGAGCACCAACGCGAACTGGAGGACATCATAGAGGGCGAGCGGGCACAAAAAGACGCCTGGAAGCAAAGGGCGTTGGCGTTCGAGGCGATATTGAATAGCAACGGGATTCGTATCCCTCCGGAGTTTGCGATCCAACGCATGTAAGGCGTGGATCACTTTGGATTCCTTTCTTCGGACCTCCCATGCTGTTCCTTCTCGTACCTCGGACTCTGGAACGATGTTATGAATTCCGTTCGCTCCGTTTCATCCTGTCTTTTGTGCTACTATGCCTTCCTCCCACATCGCTAATTCCTTCCCTTCCCTCGTCTGTACTCTGTCTCTATGTTTTGTGTCGAATAAGCCTTTCCTGTATACCTCCCCCCTTGCTTCGTCTCCCTTTGCCTATTCATGACCGGTTTGTAGTCGATTCACACTTAAAAATGGCTATGGATTCTCTTCACAAAACTGCACTCCCATGAAACTGCGAAGAAGCATCTAGAGTGAATACAAGTTTCCTACCCCCTTGGTGGCCACTTTGGCGTTGGGCTCTCCTGGCTGGTGGCGGTCACCCCGAATCCCTGTGAATGTTCAACGATCTCGTCTCCAAACATCCGCAGCTGTTGGTGCCCCTGTGCTGGCATCTGTGCGTGTCTCGCTCCAAACACCGTCTCTGTATCCCCTCCCATCCCCCCTTCGTCCATCTGCATGCTGTCATCAAACGAATCGTCATCATCAAATCCCCCATCACCGAAAGTCACAAATGGATGGACCGGGGCACCCTCTCCACTCGCTTCGTCCTCGCTAAAGGAGTCGTCGTTCGAATCGAACGAGTTGTCGAAATTCCCTTGGCGCTGGGATGCGGCGAGGAACGCGGCTGACGGGTTAACCGTGTTGTTGGGCTGGTCGTCGTCGTCGTCAAACGAATCCCCCTCGTCCTCTACAGAACCCCGACCGATCACCGTTTCGTTATCCATCCCAACGCGGATTGAACCGTAGAACTGCTGCTGCCGTTCCAGTTCGCGTCGGTGACGCACGGAGGACGGAGTTCTCAGGGCTCGCGTAAGAACTGGTGTAGCCTGGGCAGGCGGTTTAAACGTTTTCTGAACGGGTGGTTTGGTAAACGTCGGAGCAGGGTTGGTAGAAGTGAACCCCCCGGATGTTGTGGCGGCGGAGGATACCCCTGGGTCACCCGGTTTGACGTCCAAATCCAGTCCAACCCTCCTCATGATACTATCCAGATCTAGTTCAGACCTCGTGGTGGAGTCTGGGTCGGAAGGTTCCACATATCTGCTGAGTGAGGGAGGATCCGCGATCGTGCTCGCCGTAGAGTTTGAATCCTTTCCGGGACGGTGCTGAGATGATGTGCTCCAGTCAGGTCCTGCATTTGATGAGCCATGACCGTGGGGTGGGTCTAGGAGGGTAGGTGTGAGCGGCGAACTAGATTGGTGGGAAAACGACCGAACCATGTTTCCTAAACACTTGACGGTGGCCGGCATCCCAGAGAAGATCCCTTCCGATCCTGGCTACAGCCTCCTTCCGTGGGGTCTGCTGGAGTTCTGGACGCCTGCCGTGTCGCTCTAACTTCCTGATTGTGATTGGTGAGGGGAGGGCGTAACCGGGGCGCTTTTCGATACTGAAACCCCCTCCCTCCGGAAGGAGTCTGGAAGAAGACGATGAAGGTTCCGGTGGCTGCCGCTTAGGAGAGCTGAGCTTGTGCGCAGAAAGGTCCACAACACTGCTCCAATCATTTGGTTTCGTGTTCGAAGGTAGGTATGGATTCATCCTTGCCAGGATCTGAGCGGCGTCCCTCCTGAGCGGGGTAGACAGTCCGGGTATACCGATGTCAAAGGGTATAGGGGAAGGAGGCGCCTTCTGTACAGCGCTGGCATTGGCGTTCTTCGTTAGGATGTTACGAAGCATCGGTGATTCTGGAGGTTTGGCCTTTCCCTTCCCTTTGGAACGAGCAGATTCATGAAAGGAGGTTGTGGGCGTTGCATCGACGATGGATGTCGAACTAGGTTGGCTTCGCTGGGTCGGGTTGGGGTCGATACCGAGCATATCCAACTCTTCGTTCAGCCGATGCAGGGAGGACTCGATCGAACTTGTCCATGACGGGCCATCATCCGCGAGCCCGGCCGCTCGACGTTTACCAACGGCTGCGGGTGTAGACGAGATAATATCCCCTCCCGGAAGGAAAGAAGAATCGGAAGGTGTCTCGTTGGGATCAAAGAGCCCTTGACGAGAGTGGGAGCGGGAGCGGGGACGGGAACGAGCTGGTTGAGGAGTAGAATCGAAGACATCTACATCTTCCGTCCCTGCAGTAACGGTTGAAGTAGACTGGTCAAATTCGGTGCCTGGGTGTTCGACATTGGTTTCCCAGGGAGCAGGGTCGGCCTCGGACTCGTGATCTTCCTCTTCTGCGGCGTCCTCTTCCTGTTCAGGGTCCTCAAAGTCGTCGTGCCTAGGCACGCGCATACGCGCTGCCATCTCAAAGAATTGGACCCAAAACTGAAATACTCCAGTTATCAGCTCTCCCTCCGTTCAACCCATCTCCGATGGCGGAACTCACCCGGGCAGCCTCTCTCACTGGCTGGACGCCATTCGAGTATTGTTTGACCGCGGGTAGAAGTTTGTGCTCCGCTAGCCACTGAATCCTAGCAAATTGTCCGTCGATTTTCTGTCAAAGGTTTACATTGATCAGCTGCAGCGAGGTGAGCGCCGACGAAAGATACCTGCAGCTTGAGTGTGATCAATTGATCTATCTGCTCAATCTGGTCTGCGGTCGGTGCGGCAGTATTTAACCCGGGAACCACAATCGAGTCTGGATTCGGTGCAGGCTCCCAGCGGAATTTCTCGTCTTCCGCCATTCAACGGAGACTCTTTGGCCGATCGGGTGGTGGGAAGGGAGAGACGCGAAGGTCACAAGAACGGTCACGCGTCTCCTCTACCTCCGTCATGCACGCGTCAAGCTCTTCCAAGGTTCCGAGTGAAAGCTACCCTTGCCGATACGACTTGATCTGAACGACTAGACTCCAGAAACAGGCGACACTCATCGCGGACCTTGAACAAGAGATCGAGGAACTGCAGAAGGAATTTGGGTACCTGCTCTCTATATGTCTGCCTCTCTCTCGATTGACGCGGTCTCAGCGAGCACGGGGATCCAAACGACGTTGTCTCTAAGCATATCAAGCTCTTACACAGGTACAACGAAGCCAAGGATGCAGCTCAGGTAGTTTCCACCGCCCCTCTTTCTTCCGTTGTTGATCCCACCCTCGTTTCCCCCAGATTCTGATTGGCAAGGCACGTCCTCCCCTTTGCTCATGTTCTTGTTGAAACTGACTTTTCTGTAGCTAGCGGCACATAAGGAAACGACGATCCGTCAGATGCACGAAGAATACGGGCTCACCGACGACGACTAGGACTAACCAGCGAACTCCTCATGCCTCTCCTCCTCTCATCTTGTCGACTGTTTTTGCCACTGCTCTCTTGGTCCGTTATTCTCGTGTGCTGTCGAAACATTCTGCTGTCCCCTTGTACGCCAAATGATCAGTATGTGTCCCTGTCATCCGTGATCATCAAGAGTGCGCAATGCTTTCGTCTGTTTCTTAATCTCGCATATTTCCAACTCCTGACGTTGTGGGCACCAATACCGAATGCCATGGTTGGAACGTGAACGCAGAACGGTTGTGAGGGTCGCACTTGGGTGACAATATCAACCTGGTGGTATCACTTTGTATATGATCTGCCAAAAAGGATCGCCGGGGAATTCAAGAATCAGAGTGTTAGATTTGCAACAGGTGTATCATGTCCAGTCTGTGCAACATACACTGCTTTTGAGCGGGAAAGGCGGTTATGGGATGGCCAGAAGTCCGTATCGTGATCTCGGTGGAGGACCCTGACCGAAGGCGCCGCCAATGTGAACACTGAAACCATCGAGAAGTGATGATCGTATCTTCCAGTGCTCCATCCAAAACTACGGTTTCCTACCGGGACCGAGACCGAGTATAATACCAATGGTTGGCATCGCTTGCCGACGCTCGCTACGCTACTGGTTTCATCATGTCCTCCCCCGCCGTCTACAAGTCGTCCTGGCCCTCCGTTCCGATTGTCCTAGAGTCGGTCTTCACGCATATCTTCAAGGACACCGAGAAACTAGATCGCCTAGCATTCATCGACGCGGCATCCGGCCGAAATTTTACCCAACGGGACGTCAGGGACCGCGCTCTCTCCCTTGGTTATGGGCTCTTACACGAGGTCCACAAGGGCGGGTCTGGTGTCCAACTCCGGAGGGGAGACACTATTATGGTGTTCAGTCAGAACCACTTCCTCTTCCCCGTTTTGGTTTTCGGCGCGTTCGCGGCTGGACTACGAGCTAGCCTTGCGTCTAGCAGCTGTTCCCCGAACGAGCTGTTGAACCAGTGGAAGGATAGCAAACCGAAATGTATTCTTGTTTCGAGTTCGCTGGTTCCCGTCGCACTGCAGATGCTGGAGTTGGCTGGGGTTCGCCGGGAAGATGCTGCAAAGGGGATTGTCGTATTTATGGATGGAGTTTCTACGGATCCACTGCCAGCGTTGCCCTTCATTTCTTTCGAGGATGTCGCGGAAAAGGGGAGGCTGAAGGAAGAAGAAAATTTCCCCGGCGAACAAGCTAATGAAACTATACTTCTCTGCTATTCCTCCGGAACGAGCGGGCTCCCGAAAGGAGTCGAGGTACGGATCGTTCGACCGCTCACAGAATCGTGGATTGACGTCGACCGCGTTAGATCTCCCACAGGGCCCTCGTTGCAGTGATGGACATGTTTGCCTCGACGCAAACTCCCCAGGATAAAGCACAGGTTATGATCAACCCTGCTCCGTTCTACCACATCTACGGAGTCACGACCAGCCTGATTTTCCCCTTGTTCGAGGGAATACCATCTGTGATCATGGGGAAGTTTGATATCCTGGAGTTGTTCCGGCATATTCAGACCTACCGCATCGATCTTATTTGGGTTGTCCCCCCGATAGCGCTTGGTCTCCTCGGGCATCCTCGTAAGCTTTCTTTGACGTCGTCTGGATAGTTTTGGTGACGATTTGTTCTAGTCTCGAAGAACTATGACCTCACTTCGCTCAGAACTATAGTCAGCAGTGCTTCGTACTTGGCTACTCCAATCATCATGGGCCTTCACAAGAAGTTCGACACTCCCAAGCAAAAGCTCCGCATCACACAAGGCACATACCCTTATCCGCTTGCTGGATGAACTTTGTTCTCATTATTGCACATTAGCGTACGGGATGACGGAGGCCACCGCTGGTGCTCTTGCGATGCTCCCTGACGAAGGGTTCCAAAACATCGGCTCCGTCGGCCGTCTCATTCCAAACACGGAGGCTAGGCTTGTAGACGACGACGAAAAAGATGTTTCCCAGGGGGAGAATTCTTCTGGTGAACTTTGGCTTCGTGGCCCTAACTTGATGAAGGTCGGCGTGTGGGTGTGATACGGGTGTTATCCTCTTCTGACATCGACCCATAGGGATACCTCAACAACGAGACCGCGACCAGAGAATCAATCACCCCTGACGGGTGGTTGAAGACTGGGGACATCGCAACACGGGATTCGAAGGGGTTCTTCCGGATTGTGGATAGGAAGAAGGAGCTCATCAAGTACAAGGGGTTCCAAGGTGATCAGCTCTGTCCCCACGTCTTACCCGATGTGTCTCAGCAGTCTGCCCATAGTTCCGCCCGCCGAGTTAGAAACCGTTCTTCTTACCCACCCAGAGGTCGCGGATTCAGGTGTCATCGGTGTCGTTATCGACGGTTTGGAACTTCCGAGGTACGTCGACCTCTGTTGGACCAGATGCGATAGCAAGTAAGTCCTTTTGATTCCAGGGGGTACATTACTCTCAAGAAACCGACAACGGATGTCGCCGTCCAAAAGAAAATCGCCCTCGACGTTCAAGAGTGGATCAAAGGGAAGGTCGGACACCCAAAATATCTTCGTGGGGGTGTTATTGTGGTCTTGGAAATCCCTAGAAGGTGAGAACGGATTTGGCTACCGTCATGTTGAGATATTTACACTTTGCCACTCCCCAGTCCCGCTGGCAAGATTCTTCGGCGGATACTGAAGGAGAGGGCCAACAAAGAGGTCGCGGCCGAGATGCAACCGAAGAGCAAATTGTAGGGGCGCAACCTGTTGCTTCATTTCTGGAAATGAGGGTTCGAGTGCGGAGTTAGATGTCTTTTTTAACGTTGATGTAATACGCTTATTGTTGGTGCGTCGTTCGCGAGCCCGAGAGTCGCGTCGCGGTGAGACTAATTAGCCGCCGTCCACTCACCCCTCCGGTCGCCAGCTCTTGGGATGGGGTACGCGTTTTCGTTTACTATCGTTTGAGGATGCGTTCTTCGACTGTGGTCTGAACCTGGGTTGCTAATTTCGCATGATCCTCAATGGTTCCCGCTCTGACAGCGTGCAATTGTTCGCGGTTTGTCCGTTTCCAACCATCTCCCACTTCTCCTCCGCCCCTCGCCCTTTCTCCCTCCCTGGGGATTTTTTTTTCAAGGATGTTCCTCGCTTTTCTCAGGCCAGACTTTTCTTCTGTCCTCCGTGGAATACGACTGTGTCTTGCGTATCTGACCAAGAGCCACAATTTGAACGAGGAACTAGAGAAACCGCCGGCAGTGCGTCCGCCCGAGCTCACGTGTCCCTCTGGCACGATCTCAGAGACAGACCCTCGCGATTGGGAATACGTTGCAGAGGGAGGGTCCACCATCGTCTTCTCTTACAATGGTCCCCGGAGTTTGTCCTTCGACGGAATGGTCCTCCGGCTACGAAAAACCCCCCGCCGCTCACACTCCGACCTAACGGCACCCACCGGGAAAGAGGGCTCGAACCTCGAAGATACGGAAGATCCGGCGGTCGATTTTCAAGAGCACGTCATCTCACGCCTCGTTCCGGCCGAATTCCTTCCCCACCTCGAGCACGTTGAAGTCGAACCGGCCTGGCTGGAAAAGATGATCGTCGCCCACGACGGGAAACGCCCAGAGAAGAGGAGGGTCAAGGATTGTATCGACCTCAAGCGCACCAAGGCAGTACTCGCAACGAACCTCATCGGGGGTAAAGGATGGGCTGTCGAGATCAAGGTATAGTTGTGACGTCAACACCCTTTCCTCCGGCCCGATGGCTGAAGCGCTGACCTTCCACTTCGCATGTTCCCGCGTATAGCCCAAGTGGGGGTTCAAGCCAAACGAGATGCACCTTTCCACCATTTCACGTTCCGTCAAGTCGCACGTGTGTCGATTCTGTATGAAGAAGCACGCCGATCGCAACGCCCACCCGGGATTGTATATTCCACGTTACTGCCCCCTCGAACTCTATTCACCCAATCCCGAGAGGGTGGGGGCCGGGCTATGTGCACTTTGGGACGACTGGATCCAAAGCGAGGGCACTATAAACATGTTGAGGATCTTCGTTGATGGCAAAGTCTTGGATCCAACTCAGGTAAACCTTTTTTTCCTTGCTCACTCCGCTATATCAATCCTTTCGATTATGCGCTTATATGTTAACCTATCTCCCTTCGGTTTGGTAGGATTCTTCGGCCGAGGTGCTGGCACAGCAGATCGACCCGGTCCGACTGGCCCCACACACGCTTTCTTCCCAACTACGTTCCAAATTTGTGGAAACGATTGTCCCCATCTTGATGGAGCACCCCGTTCTGGCCAAACTCTCCGAGCTCCAGAGGTCTCTGGACCCGTTGGATATCGAGGGCCTGTCGACTCTTGTCACGGGGAAGCCTGCTTGTGAATACCCGAACGAACCGTTACCGATTGTGGATTCCCCCGAGGTCCGTGAGGGGGTGGATCCAAGCTTTAGCGAATGGAGGAGGTTCCTGGATACCCATTTTCACCTCAAGTTCAACGAAAAACCCTCCCACCCAAGGAAATTCAATGGTCTTGCTCACGGGATGGCTGAAAAGCGCTATCAACTCCTTTCCTACCTCCTTTGTGCAACGTTCAAAGATTGTTCAATCGTCATCCGTGGCCACGATGATGACGTGAAGAGTGCAACTGTGAGCATAATCGACCTTGACTCGAAGGGTATCGGAAGGATGAGCAGGTGGGAGAGGCTCGATAGAGATGTTGTCAGGTGCACCTTGGGAGCTGAAGGGGTTCTTAGCGAGGCCGAGAGAAGGGTTTGTGTTGATGACCGGAGAGTTCCATAACCCCTTTGATCCTTACGTTGGGGATTTCCAGGCTCGCCTTCCGGCTGCCTACAGTGTTTTCACTTTCTTGGTAGTGCGGGGGTTGAATCTCCGTTTGTGTGTGTTCTGCTTTCTTGCTGTCGTTGTTTTGAAATGATATTCGCTCATAAGCGTAACTCGTGACCCCTGGGATGCATGCAACCTGAACGTTCGTCTCGACTTTCCGCACAGCGGCAGAGAGGCGACAGAGTTGTGATCCCTCGAATCGATCAACATGCACCAAGAGGCAGATGATCGTATTTATGGGGCGTTTCTTTCTGGGCAGTCACAAATACACAGTAGGTTGTGAAACAGACCCCGGTGGGCAGTGTATTGGCCAGAAC
>Ga0307509_10007985_pt1 | contig 13638 bp, 22 predicted proteins | sample 10_EM_MG_FD_202245 | JGI IMG/M metagenome (GOLD analysis project Ga0307509, IMG submission 202245) | Populus trichocarpa ectomycorrhiza microbial communities from riparian zone in the Pacific Northwest, United States - 10_EM | ecosystem: Host-associated > Plants > Roots > Unclassified | place...
TGAAACGATTTGATCCCCAAATTTGGTTGCCTACACTCGCCTTTGCCTGGGGTGTGACATCTGTTGCTCAAGGTCTTGTGACAAACCAGGCTGGCCTGTTCGGCATTCGTGTTCGTAAGTAGCGCTGGTTTGCTCCAGGCGTGTCTGACACAACTCTCAGTACTCGGCATGACTGAAGCTGGCTTATTTCCTGGCGTGGTGTTCATATTCTCCGTTTACTACCTGCGGTAAAGGCGTTCACCCTTCTCGTTTGTTGGTCATTTACAGGTGTCTATGTGTAGTCGAGAACGTCATTGGCGTGTCGCCATTTTCTTTGGTGGGACAGCTTTGGCTGGAGCCTTTGGTGGTATGCCATCTCGTCTTGGGATCACCATCTAGTACCCAGACCGTTATGCGCAGGTGTTCTTGCCTACGCCATCGGGAAGATGGATGGCGTAGGAGGTAAACGCGGATGGCAATGGTGCGTGTTCCGCGCTACACGCTCTCATTCGCTCCCATGGACTCCCATTTAGGATCTTCATCATCGAGGGGCTGGTAACCATCGCCGTCTCAACTGTGGCCTTTTTCGTCGTCCCGACATGGCCACAGAAAGCCAAATTGGTAACGCAAGAATACCTCTTCTTCACAATAACCGTCCTGACCTGCGCCACTGACCGTCTCAGTTGACCGACGCAGAGCGCTCTCGTCTTTTGACTCGCTTGGCCGAAGACTCCGACGCCGCGGAGAAAGAGAAATTCGCTTGGAAATACGTTCGTCAGGCATTCCTGGATCCCTTGGTTTGGGGATATGCCTTTTTGTTCCACGGCTTTGCGTTTGTGCTCTACACTTTGAGCCTTTTCTTGGTACTGTTTGAAGCTCTTCCATCCACCATTTGTAAAATTGAACTTGCATAGCCGACGATTATCGCCAACCTAGGACTCGCAACTTGGAGAGCGCAGTTGTATGTCGACGTCCCCGTAACCATCTCATCCTTTAAATCATAGCACATTCAGGATGACTGTCCCACCAAACATGTTGGCAAGCATGGGCATCGCTTTTGCTGCTTGGTTAGCAGCGCGCACCGGCCGACGTGCCCCCCTCATCATCGGTTCAGCCCTCGTTGCTATTCTTGGTATGTGTAACTCGTCAGGCTATTTATTTCTCCGTCCGAACCCTTAACAGGTTACGTCGTCCTCATCACGACAACAACACGTGCGTTATCTTTACGGCTGCGAGCTAACATAACACCGAAGCTTAAAACAATACAGCTGGGGCGCAGTACGTGGGTATCCACTTTGCCGCACTGGGTGTCTACTCCGGCAACGCTCTACTGCTAAGGTATGGCCAGCTTTCTCTCCCTTTCGTCGACCCCCTTCACTTACGTGACACATAGCTGGCCATCGGAGAGCATATCCGGTCAGACTAAGCGTGCAGTGGGCGTGGCCATGCAGATCACCATTGGCGATCTGGGCGCCATCGCGGGCGTGCTCATCTACCGTCCTACCTTCTCCGCACATCGCTTCCGCCGGCCACACATGATCGCTATAGGTTATCTCACCTTCTCCATCGCGGTTTGCAGTGCCCTGTGGTATTCGATGGCGAGCGAGAATCGTAGGCGCGCCCGAATCATCGCCGCCGGTGAAGACGAATTGGTCGACCACGAGACAAAGGTGCTGTTGGGTGATCGCGAGGTGCACTGGAAGTATCGTGTGTGACGATAAATGGGCCAGAGGTGAGGAATAGTTCGGGGTCCTTATGGAACGTATTATTGTGGATGGGCTACTAGTACTCGCTCATTGGCAGGGCAGATCAGCCCTTATAACCCTACTTATCCCATGGCTGGCTGTCGGAGGACATATCTGGTCAGACTAAGCGTGCGGTGGGCGTGACCATGCAAATCATCATTGGGGATCTCGGCGCTATTTCGGGCGTAGTCCTCCACCATCCTGCCTTCTCTGCCCATCGTCGCCATAGGCTATCCCACCTTACCTTCTATTGCGGTCGTCAGTGCTACATGGGATTCGATGGCGAGCAAGAATCATCGGCACGCCCAGATCATTAGCGCTGGTGAGGACAAAGAGGTCAACGTCAACTGCGAGACGAAGGTACTGCTGGGTGACAGCGAGACGCACTGGAGGTATCGTGTGTTGAGTATAACGACGAGGAACGGGACTGGAATGGGTTTGTTTTCTGGTCCTTTAATAGGTTGTTGTGGTCACAAATCGTCGTTTCGGGGAATATATTTATTGTAATGCCATGTGTATGCATAGTAGTGTCATGATTAATGGGGAGGTATCCGTCTCGAATAGACTACAGCCGGTCAGGAAGGACCAGCACAATTACAACTGCGAGGGTTCTCGGATGTGGGGTTCATGCGAAGAATGTACACCGAGCCTAAGCGGACATCTTGCGACGCTTCGATGGTCTCTTCGAACACGGATAGTCGTCATAGTCGCTTCCACTGCCTTCATTTGTGACTGCCGCGACGTGCGCCTGCTGCTTCTTGGCCAGCTCAAGCTGCCGCAACTCCCGAAGACTAATGGTGAGCGCCTTCAGAAACTCGTTCTGGAGGACGACACTCGTCAGCGGGGCAAACGGCGGGTAACATGCACTGGGGTTACACGCACCTTGACAGCACGAGACTTTGAACTAGAGGAGTTGGACTGCTCTAAACGCCGTTTCTTATCGTTGACCTGATGGAAAATGGAAAAAGGTAAGTTTTCAACTGTTTTTGGCCCGCACACTGACTGAGACATAGCGTTGTATGCAATACGGTACCTTCTTAGTCTCGTCTTTGTGAAGCGCGGATAGGTGTTTGATCCACAATTGCAGATTAGACTCGAAAGTGTAAGTACGTCGGTATGACTCGGATGTTTCGTGGGTTGGGTTCTCATCGTCGGAATCTGATGGAGCGTACGCGTACGCATACGACTTCACAGTTGCGGCGGCGGACCGGTGAAGCCTCTTGCGAGTTGGCCCAGCGCTCCATATGGCCGAACTGGAAGACGGTTCCGTCGATAGGATGGAAGCCCTGATAATACCAGAAGGCATGGTCTCTGAGCACGGGGTTTCCGACTCTCTCTTCACTTCTATTTCTGGGTGTTTCGAGTAGTCATTGTCAGAGAAGAAAAATACAGCGCCATTCTTTATGGCGTCAAATAGACGATAGTTCTGACCAGATGGATATGAGTAAGAGGCAATCAAATTTAGGAATGATCATACTGGGGTGCGGCCGAGATGAGCCAACATCTTGAAGTGGTGAAGCGTGATAGGGACAATGACGGGACCTGACAAGTAGACTTGCAAAATCTGGGGGCACAGGCGCGGTCAGCCACTAACACCGTCATCAAGACTCCTTTCGTACCTCAGAATTATCGTTGACAACAGCGTGATTCATAAAAATCGCAGTCATGTGGTGCCTCCTGCCAAAGTGACTCCGAACCCATCTTCCAACATGTAACGTGTCTCCCCCACCGATGAAACGATAAGTTGATGGAGAATGGGATACGGACAGTAGACACACCTGCTGGGAAAGGCGGTTTATAAGGCCAGCTGATTCGGCTGCTAAGCCATGGCGCTCTCCTGCGCCGTGGATCCGATTCGTCGCGACTGATAACCTGTGTGAGCGTCTCCTGTCCAACGTCCCCCTGGACACGCTTAGCTGCGGCATTCGGCAGTGATACAGTAACTACGTACAAGGAATCGTTCGTACATAGGCGTGTCTGCGCCTTCGGACTGCCTCATCCCCGTTTCGTCGTAGAGTGATAAGGTGCCATCCCATCCGTCCTCAATCTCGTGAGTAGCCATCGCTGTCTCAAGATTGAAGGCACAGAGGTCACGGCAAAGTTTGCTCGCGAACGGTGAGAGCGGGTTCTTCTGCTCAGGTGAAGGTAAATCTCCGACAGTTAACCGGTACTTAGTGGCGGCCAGAATTTGTATATCATCCGTAAGCGATGGATAATCCTCACACAAGGAGCGCAGCATCTTTCCCTGGACAAAGAACTCGAGTGAGACATCGCCTGATACATAAGTATCGAAAGAGGACCTTTGAAGATACTTCGAGACACTTGACAGCAACATCCGCGAGGAACGATGAGAACATATCATCATCAATCCCACAATGGATCCTGGCGTAACGTAGGATGGGAGGATACTCGTCCACAAATGGGCTGAGGAGAACGCGGGCGATCTGTTCGGATGAAACGGGAGTTAGGTTCAGGCGTTCTAGATTGGTGTGTAAAGTATCCGGTGCGGCCTTGGGAGAGCCGATGAAAACTGTTAGAAGCATGACGAGCCGCGCGATAGAGTTTCTGCTCGGATAATCTTTCCATAAGTAACGAAGCGATGCGCCCGTGGATGCTGTCGTGACCGCGTGCACCCTGATAAACGACTGAAGTCCAAACGCGGCTGAGTGTTGCCTGGATAGATAATGCTGGACAATGTTACCTTGACAAGGTCTTCCACTAGGGAACTGATACGTCCACAGTAAATAAAGTGTCGTTTCAAGGAGAACGCAAAAACGTACGCCAGAGAGAACCGTAAACCACCCTCGCAATCTAAGGTCTTGAGAGCGGCATAGCCCATGCGATTTGTTTCTGCTTCCATCAAAACTTCCGCGGCAACAGCGCGGCTGACGAACATCCTAGGGAGCTCTGGTAAGCGCAGATAGAAAAGTGTGATATGAGACCGGGCGTCATACGATGTGTCCAAACGACAAAGTTCGCGAACGTTCTGTAGAATGTCCTGCACTCCATGCTCTTGATTCCGCCCGAAGATTCTGCGGAACAGAAAATCGCGGTACTGAGAGACAGCATTTACCCACATTGAGCGCCGATTTCATAACGAGAAAGTGTGTATATGCGCACTCGGCTGTCCATACGGAACCCATTTGCGATGGCCAGGGGCAGGAGGCGGGGCTCGATGGAAAGCGCCAGGGGGAACTGGCTAATGATCGGATCCTATAATCGTTGTTGTATGCTGTGTGATTCAGCATGATTTGCAGGCACGCACCTTCGAGCAAAAGGGGATGAACTGCGGAGGGCGATGTTGGAGTGGTGGTACATCGAAACCTTTCAAAAGGACTCACCTTTCCCTTCTCGAGCATCTCTATGATAGCATCCGTCGCCAGATTTCGCCTGTCTGGCCCCCTTTTGCTCTCCCTGATGAAATTACGGAAAACGGTACCATCGTCCTCTCCTTTCGCTATGTTGATGGTCCCAAATCTCTCCGACGATAGTTTCATGAAATGTCCCATACTCGACAAGGATAAAGTCCGGACCCAGGGTGTCTTGATGAAGGGGCAAGAGGAGCGAAAGTAATGCTGGACTGCGATCTGAACGAGGTAACGAGAAAGGTGCGCGCCGCTGCTCAACAAGACCTGGAGTCGACGATAGAACCCGCATATAGTTAGATAGATCAAGAAACGAGCGGACTCACATCGAGGACTTGCTCAGTTACGAGTGCGCCCCGACCCAGCGCCCAATAAAGGGCTTGGACCGATCCATACCGCGAGATGAAGTAGTGAGCGCGGACATAGGGGTCCTTCGAGAACGAATCGAAGCGCCTGCATACGAGTACGAATGAAGAGGGGTGGTCGATTTGGTTGAAGATGACTTGGAGGACCTCATCTGCTCGGGGTTGAGCGCTACGCAAGGCTGTGGGGCTACGGCGGCGACCCACCGGCAAGACGGTCCATTTGTAGTCAAATTGGGCTAGGCCGATGGGCCTCTCGATGCGATGTCTTCGTTGCCCGTGGAGGGTCTGACAGTGGATACTGGGACGACAATGGGGGACAGGGTTAGAGGCGTGGTAAGGGTAACAGTAATTATAATCGGGGTGGGCGGTCGGTCAGCCCTGTCAGGGGTTCTGCCAGCGGCACTGCTGTACAGTATCATTCCGAGACGCCAACATACTGTATTGCGGGGCCAGCCTCCCTCACAAATTCTAAATCACTACAAACCAATCGTGTGTATAGTCTAAAATGTACGATTGTAATAACTCCGCCAGACTCGCCATGGCAACTTCCAACTTCGCTGCTGCAGGGACGGATGGAACGCATCAAAGTTTACTGCTTCCAACCTCTCCAGAAAAGATGCGATAGGCACCTGCTGTCAAATTAGTTGCATTCAGGCATCGGTATCAGTCACAGTGCCATCACTTGCCCCAGCGCCGAATACAGGCATAGCATCCCGCGGGACTTTTCCCGTGCCTTCTTTGAACATTTCCCGAGCAGTAATCATGTTGTCGTTTGCTATCGTCGCAAAGTCAAAGACGGCATCTTCGATACCCTTAGTGGCAGGTCCTTTGCGAAACACGTCTTCTTGGCTGACTCCATGCTTGGCCGTGATTTCCGCTGGAATGACCATCCGGCCCTTTGAAGCGTGGTATGGTAGGGCCCGAAGGAGCGTCGAAACGCAATGCGCGATGCCAAGGTGCGAGGCCGCATGCAACAGTGTGTCCGGGGACATACCCAGCAGCGAAAGTAAAAGGTAATAGTGAGTTGAAGCAGTGGCTTCTGCGTGGGCTGTCAGGGAGTCCAACGTTAGCTGTGATGAACCTTTTAACTCCTCGGCCTATTGGGGAGGGACAAGCGTGGGTGTTAGTTCAAAGGATGTATGGTGAGAGATACACACCCTAGCATCTACGATCCTTTTCAGATGATACGGTTGGAGATGAGCACTTTGCGATACGTCATGTAGAGCTAGGGCAACGGGGTGATGCGGAGGTCTGCCCTAAGTCATGTTCATGACTGGTGAAGCTGTATGCTGGGGGCCAACGCACCTCGACCACCCCCTTCACAGCATCCTTCCAAAACTGCATCCTCATCTCCCCAATTATAGAACTTGACACGTTGTCCTGGATCATCGCTAGTTCATCCTGTCCAAGGGTCATCAGAAACGATACGTCACCAGGTCAACTCAAGGGACAAACGTAGAATGCCTTGATGGCAAAGTAACCGCTCCTCTTGCCAATAGGATAAAGTTGCGACACGAGATACGCCTCGTAGTCATGCTTCTGAATGAAACCCCTGCAATATGCGTGATGTCCGTCAACGCCAGTTTCACTGGGTGGTGTTGAGGTGCTGGCAGTTCGGCGGTCGCTAAGGGTCGGTAGCTTTTGGGATAGGTTGAAACGACATGGGTTCGTCACCCGCATGGATTTTCGCCATCGGGATAAGCCCCGAAGGTACATCTGAAAGCCGCGTCAGCGTCAGTAATGCAAAGGGCAACGGAAAATCCGTGTAACTTTGCGGTCCGAAATTCCGGAACCAACTTGGCCCAGTCTTGGCCCTTTTCCGGGCTACGAATCGCTCGTCCCTCTCTACTCCCGCACGCATTTCTCCGTGATAATCGCGTTCATAATACATGCCCGTCAGACATTCGGGCCTACAGAAAGAAGTCCTGGCACTTTATCGTCGGTGTGTAATCTTCGGCCTCGGGTCCTCGCCATCATGTTTGGTGATTTGGCAGCGCACTACGGATGGTTCGGACAAAGCCACCATCGACGAAGGATAAATTCCGCCTCTTCGTTCGGTACAACTTCAAGACCCAAGCGGCGGCAGTATCTCCAAGGAGTATAAGCACCGTCGAACACTTCATACGCCGAGGTCAAAGACAATTAGAAACGTACGAAAACCCTGCCGTGAAGGACTGTTGGGTGTCACAGGAGATGCATCATTGGGCGGTACAAGAACGGGGTGGGATTCGTCATTGATCGGACTGCCCACATGCTCAGTCATGAGGGTTTCCCCCACCGTATCTCAACCCGACATGGGGAATCGCCCGCACTACAGTACCCAGTATGCCCCGCATATAATGCGCCATTATTATTTAGCTCATAAATCTAAGTGGTTGAACGTTGTAAAAGGCTGTCTACGGCAGCTTGGGTGGCCTCCGACACCGGTGGGGAGACCTTTTGTGCCTCGCGCTCCTGATGGATAGGCTCTGCGCTGTTCCCCCTCTCTTCCTTCGCTGCCTGTTCCAATTTCTCTGCATGAATCTTCATCGCGCCTTCGTATGCGAGCCTCCGCTCGTTGATGACATACTTGATTCGCGCCATACCCTTGCGACACTTAAGTGAGAAAAATAAAATAAAGTCAGCACAAGTAAAAAAAAAAAGAATGGTCCCGGGACGCACCTGGAAAGCTCGCTTTTCGACGTTTCCCACTACACCACGGGCGACGTCGGCGCGCCGGTAGCTCTCCATTTGTGTCGCAATGAGGTTGCGTTCCCTCAGGAGAACGTACCACAGGGTGTGAAGATCCCTGAAGCTTTTTCTCCGGAGCTCTGCTGCGTTCCAAGCTCGGCCTGGAGGAAAGAGCCAGCCCACTACAGTCAGGAAGGGCTGCCCGTACGAAGGGAAGGAGCGGTAGGGCGCTGGGGACTCACCGAAAGTGTCGCGTAGGCCGGCATCATCCTCCAAGGGATCGTGTGTCACCTTCCCATCCTTCTCTCTTTTCCGAAAGAACGCGTAGAGCCCGTGGTTTGGGTTCACAGGGATGTTGAGGTGTGGTCGAAGTGCGCGAGGTGCGCCCGGGGTTTCGTCCGCCTTTGGAATGGACTCTATTGGTGTACTATAGCGTCGAACACGACCGAGTACACGAACAGCATTCGAAGTGCGTGTACGAAGGGAGGACAGCATGATGGAACGCAAGGGTGGTCAGTTGCTTAGCTTGTCCAGTGACGGTCACGGGTGTGACTACCCTTCGTACTCCATCCATCCAGTGTGCATTTGCCAGCCACAACATGGTTTAACCCTCAGCGCAAGCACAAATTATCACAACCATGCAATGGAATTACAAAATTAAGTGTAACACAGATACAGTACTAGAACACGTAGATGAATACATTACATTCGCCAGAGGAATTGCAAATTAGACCATGCGGCAAGACAAGAGGTATCATGCAAAATGCGGGACCATAACCGTGACAAGATAATAGACGATATTAAATCGGAGAGCATAATGAAAAGAGAAACGAAGAAAAGGTATCAATGCTGGGGCGGCTGGGGCGGCTGGACGGCCGGTGAGCCCATCTGGTATGCGTAAGGTGCGACTTGAGATGACCTGGGCATCATCATGGAGTCACCGGTGACAACCGAGTCACCCCTCACCATACTCTCTACGCCCATTCCGGGGAGGATGACCGCCGGTGGAAAGTACAGGGACTCTCCCACGCCATCCCCGAATGGATGATAGTTCGCTCCCAAGGCTCCGGCCAAGGACGACGTGTATTGGATGTTTGAGTAACCACCCATCGGGGATTGGGCGTCAGGATAACCGTCAAAGGGGGTGCCGATGAGCCCCATCCACGACGAAGCCGCCATCGTGTTCGGACCTCCGCTCGGCCCAGCAACGTTGACCGTGGGCAGGTTGTTGGAGAATGACCAAGAACTCGTCGTGGGACTATGGCCAACAACGCTGGGCGATGTTCCGGGGGATCGCCGCGCTTTTCGTGTCTGCACCTGTTCGTGTATGAGGTTTTGTAGGATGTCGGCGACGTTGGCGGCGGAGGCGAAGGACTCTCCGATTTCGCGAAGGTACTGGATCGCAAGCGCAGCACTGCTCTCTGCCAATTCCAGAGCGCCGTGGGCAATGCGCGGGCCAGATACGGCCTGGACAGCTGCCACGACGAAGATGGTGGCCGCGGCGGAAATCACCTGGATCATGGTGATGGGGACGTAACGTAGGTTGAATTTGTCGCGCCATATCTTTGCCAGTTCCATGATTTCTGCAGCAGACTTGTTGCAGGGCTGGGGATTCTCTGATAAGCCAACGAAGGTAACGCAGACAAAGGACGTCGCATACCTTTATATGATCCGTGTAGTTATCGAGATCCTCACAAGTCCGTCTGCGTCGATAGAAAGGGCGGTGGAGGAGGATGGTCAACCAATGGTACGTCATGTGTAACATTAGTTGATGAGGTTGGGGTGCGGAAGGGCTTGACTTGGAGATGTCAATTTCACAAGGGAGATCATTCTTCCAACTACTGAGCTGGAGACTGAGCAACGTGTCGACAATCAGTTGAGTGAAGTCGAGGAATTGCCATTCCACTTACTCCATCTGTGCTATGCGAAACTCGTTCGAGTCCTGGTCCCTGACACGAGAGAAGTCGCTACTGTAGTTTGCCATCAGAAATCCACAAATCTAGAAACACTTGGCGGACCGACATACACAGCGCTGGCAACTTCCCTGGCAATCTGCATCAAGGAGCACGTGGCGGCAAAGGTGGCGGAGATGTGGTGAGGGGATTCAGTGTCCTTGGGCGGCCAGTTGCCCAAATATGGATCTAGATCGGGGGAGACGAACGGCACCGGGATGGCCTGAGTGTCCACGGACGATGTCGTGCAGAACTCGCGTCCGACATAAAGGGACCACGTAGTGTCCTAGTCTCGACGTCAATAAACGAGGATGCATGACGAAGCATAGGACGTACTTGACAGAAAGTCGCCCACAAAATCCAGTTGCGGTCCAGCATTCCAGCCTCGGATATCAGGCCCGCTTCTACCCACGGTGAGCAATCGATGCCTAAACCAACTGTCCAAAAGAGAAGCAAAATTGATATTGGAAATGAAATTGCGAAGTGCACGGAAGCTTACGCGCTTGAGAGATCCGTGCGCAGATCCCTACGAGAAAAGGGTAACAAAACTGCGTTAGAATCTGGAATTCGAGTCACGCGAACGGAACATACCAAAGTAGAGATAACCGAGGGTGCGGTGGTTCGTTGAGGAGTAGTAATTTGATAAAACGGACAGCGCCGAGATGGCGCTTAACTTTGGGAGTTCGCACTCGCTCTCGAGACAAGACTTGGCTTTGTCTGCGAACTGGTGACGGGTGGCGGGGTCCTTGATGGCTGGATCATCTGAGAATGCGGTGGCGACGGCGAGCAGGGCATTGTGTAGCATCGGCGAATAGTGCGCCGTTTTGAGTGGAGGATAGGAGGCTGGTATCGTCAGGGAGCGACACATATCGCGATAGAACAATTTGGGGATAATTCGAAGTCCCCATGACGTGAAGAACCGGAACAGGAGGCCCAGGAGTCTACACCATGTGACAGGGCTTTGTTAAAAAAGGTAGGACAGTGGTGGGAAGAATTGGTGACGGCGCACCGATCATGCTCCACCCGTGAGAGTCGAACGCCCTGAGGAAGATGTCGATTCCAGTCGATTTCGGAGTCGGGAGCCGGGTTACTTTGGGTCAGTGCCCGGTGTGGGTCAATGCTGCCATTCGCCACCTCATCGCTGAACGTCTGGCGCTCGGGCGAATGCGGCGCTAGCCTAAAGATAGATGTGGGGCCGTAAAGCTGGAGTTCATTATCGCCGAGCTAGAAGCACGAAATTGGTCAAACTGTCAGAGCCACTGATATATGGGGGAAGTGAGATGGCGTACGTGGAGGTGTCGAGTGGGGGCAATAATTTGGTCGATATCGTCTTGTTCCTCCGTTTTGAGGTAGATTGGCTCCGACTGGGTAGACGCCGGCGACGGCGGGCTTCCAAATAAGGGCGGCGATCCCCGGCTTGGGATCCTCAAACCCAAACCCAGGTCCGAACCGTTCAAATGCACCACGTCTCCAGATCCAGCTGGACGAGACCCAACCAACGACGAGAGTTGCCGCTCGAGGAACTTGTTTCGTTGGTCCAGATGTCGATTCATCCTCTTCAGAGACTCGACGTACTGCCTCGTTGTGGGCTTCTTCGCGCTCTCGGGGCCCCAGGAGCACTAATCATAGTGGATCAACACTACATCGATGCTATCCTAAAGAAGCGCGCATACTTCGTGACCCGTTGAGCTACAAGATGCGCAGATTGGTTCCCGGCCATCGCACTTTGATTTCCTGCGTGATCAGCGTTGGTGATGATCTGGCATCCTACGACATCGATACCACACGTACCTCCTCCTGCAATGATTGCAAGCACGACGGGCATAGCTACCACGCTTCATTTTGACCATTGACATTGGGATAAGTGGGGAGGTAGAGTCGGGGATGAGAAGTATGAGGGTCGAGGCTATATATACCTGTTTGGGTTCATACTTGGAATGGAAATGGGTGGGGAAAAGATGCGGACAGCCACGCCAGGTGCGAACCTGTGAGCCTGCAAGGGGGTGCCCCTTACGTTCTGATCAGATTCTTGGCCCTGGCTTTACAAAACGGTGGCGTCGAATGACGGCTGTCAAAACCAAACTTTCATCGTCTTGGAAGCGCGCGGTCACAATAATGTCACCGGCCTGACATAACCCTCCAGCCACTGATGTTTGCTGACCTGATCGATTAAAAGGCTGCGCAGGCGAGTTTTGGGAATGTGGCCTCAGCAGCCACATGACCCTCCTTTCGAATTCGGACCATCCTCCGCGAGGCACCCACGTTGCACTTCCTGCTGTCTGCTGTGAATTCGAACCTGCTCGAACCTTACCAGGCGGCGCAACATCCTCCGCCCAGTGAAGAACCTCGCAACGAACGTCACCTCTTGCCAACAAACGAACTGTCGGTGTGCCGGTGATTTCGCAGATTCGCACCGGAACGGGACATCTAACTACGCCACCTCTCGTAAATGCATCGTGCATATATCTCCAAGAAGGCACAATTACGGTCCCTGCGGCATCGATGGACCCGTGTAAAGTCAGCGCCAATTCGGGCGAGGTAAAATTGAATAACTTTTAGCACATAAAACACGGCGTGTTATGTACAACCTTTCGTGCCTCTCGTTAGACATTGGGAAATATCAAGAGAAAGTTCAGCTCAGTTCCCGCAGGCACCACCTGCCCGCCTGGCGTTGCCACGGCACGCTGCAGTACTGTACTGTAGCACCGCACACACACATCACGAGTCGTTCTCGCCTTTCTCGGTTACTCGAGTTAAGCGGCCCCGGTCAGTGGTCCAAAACCGACACATACGCGTGTTGTATTCGTCACTCGCGGGGTATTCGATCACACCCAACCATCTTCCATTTTGCCATATCGCCATTAAGAAGGCAACCGTCGTCTTCCAACCCGGAGCCAGCGAAGAGGTACCAATTTGGAGGCCAAAATCGGGACTTACGCATCCCCATTATGCCATTTCAAGGCTGGCAGCGTGAGAAAGGGATCGGTACACGACAACCCGAGGTCAACGGGCGTGATTGTGAAATGCACATAATATAATCAAGTTAAAGAGACTCGGAGTGCACGAGGCGTCATATATTATGATCGCTTTAATAACTACATTAATACACGATGGAACATATCACAGGGAAAAGGCAGGGAAGATGGCTGTGTTTGGGAAGTGAGGAGGACGCGTGGGGACAATGAGGTGCGCAGGGCAGGGTCGAGCGTACCTCAGGCTCAACCGCCATGTTGTACTATACTTAAATCAGGCTTCCACACGCTCTCAACGCTGCAGAAGACAGGGCGCAGGGCACTGCTCGATCTGCACTGCACAGAAAGAAGGCTGCAACGTTCCTCCAATCCAAACACAGTGACTGGGTTCATCACTCTACGATCTCCTCCGCGTCCTGGTCCTCCTCCCTTCGCTGCGCTCGGCGTTGGTACGCCTTTACTCTGCGTTCCAACTCTTTGTTCGGCTTAAGGTCGTTTAAGCAGATCATTTGATTACAGCCAGATGCAGGACATTTCTTTTTCGTGAACCGATTAGGGCCAAGCACTTGTCGTATAGCCCCTGCCGAGAA
>Ga0307509_10007986_pt1 | contig 13638 bp, 10 predicted proteins | sample 10_EM_MG_FD_202245 | JGI IMG/M metagenome (GOLD analysis project Ga0307509, IMG submission 202245) | Populus trichocarpa ectomycorrhiza microbial communities from riparian zone in the Pacific Northwest, United States - 10_EM | ecosystem: Host-associated > Plants > Roots > Unclassified | place...
CGCGGCCGAACAGGTCGGCGATCACCGAGTGATCGATGACCAGCTCGGCCGGGGCGAGCGGGTTGACCTTGGTCGGGTCGCCGCCCAGCTCCTTGACCGCCTCGCGCATGGTGGCCAGGTCGACCACGCAGGGCACGCCGGTGAAGTCCTGCATCAGCACCCGCGCCGGGGTGAACTGGATCTCCACGCTCGGGTCGGCGGTCTGGTCCCAGCCGCCGAGCGCCCGGATGTGGTCGGCGGTGATGTTGGCGCCGTCCTCCGTCCGGAGCAGGTTCTCCAGGAGGATCTTCAAGGAGTAGGGCAGGCGGTCATGCCCCTCGACCTTGTCGATCGTGAAAATCTCGTAGCTCGCGTCTCCGACGCGCAGCTCGCTCTTCGCACCAAAGGTGTCGAGGCTGGCCACGTCATCTCCTTCACCCAGCGACTGGAAGTCAAGTCAGTCTTTCGCACCGGCTCGGGTGCTTCCGGAGTTAGGCGAACCTAACTCTCGGTTCACGTTTCCCGTAAACCGTACGTCCGTCTTGTAAGCCCGCGCAAGGCGGGGTCAGCTTGTCGCGCGGACCGCGAATTCGTTGCTCTCCGTGTACGCCGGATGCAGCGTTACGTCGCCGGTGGTGGCCGGGGGCAGCACAAAAGCGGTCCGCTTGTCGACGATGTCGTCCCGGAATCTTCCCAGGGTCACCGGGTCGGCGGTGGGCGCATGGCGGAGCCGGAAGGTCCAGGTGCCCGGCGGGAGGGCGGGGATCGTGGCCCGGAAGGTGACGCCCTCGGTGGTCACCGGGAGTTCCCGGGTGGCGTCGCCGTCGCTCGATCGCGCCTCGAGGGTGGGCTCGTCGAAGTGGGCGCCGTAGAGGCGGCCGGTCAGGTGGATGCCGTCGGTGTCGGCGTGGACGTCGCCGGTCTCGGCGTAGATCGGCTGGTCCCAGATGTGGACCGCCAGGGTGCCGTCGTCGGTCCGGTAGGGGAGCTGGATGCGGGCGCCGATAGGGTCGTTCAGCAGGTGGCGGGTGTCGCGGAGGCCGGCCTGAATCGGCGTGCCGTCCTCCCGTCGTACGATCGCCCTGCCCGACTTTTCCAGAAATATCCCGATGCCATCCGGGAGGGGTGCGGCGCCGTCCCAGTCCAGGATGGGCAAGGTGACCGATGAGGCCGGGCCGAGGGCCGCCGGGGGCGTGACCGGGCGCCGCGCGCCCATCCGCCGTAGCCGCCTTTTGCCGGAAATCTCATTAAATAGATCTTCGTATTGCTCGGCCACGATCGACGGGTCGTATCGGGCGGAGTTGATCAAAGCCGCCGCGCCCATGCGTCGCCGGAGGTCGTCGTCGCCGATCAGGCGGAGCAGGGCGGCGCTCATCGCGTCCGCGTCCCCGACCGGCGTGAGCAGCCCGTCCTCACCGTCCCGCAGGATCTCCCCGGGCCCCCACGGCGCGTCCGTGCTCACCACCGGCACGCCGCACCGCATCGCCTCGACCAGGGTCATCCCGAACGGCTCCTTGTCGGAGGAGACCGCGGCGATCGCCCCTTTCGCCCATTCCGTCTCGATCGGCGCGTACTGCCCCATCATCCGCACGTGGTTGTGCAACCCGAGCTCGAGCACCAGTTCCCGCAGTCGCGGCGCGTCCTTTCCGTCGCCGTAGAGGCGCAGCTGCCAGTCCGGCCGCTCGGCGACGACCTTGGCGAACGCGCGCAGCAGCACGTCGTACCGCTTGCTCGGGACCAGCCGCCCGGCGGCGACGACCAGCTTGGCCCGGCCGTCCGACGGCGGCACTCCGGGCGCGGGAACACCATTGGGAACAAAGGCCAAGGTGGTACGGGGTAACCGCACGTGCGCGCGATAGTCGTCCGCGTCGCGCTGCGACACGGTCACGAACGCGTCCAGCTTCCGCAGGTAACGCGGCATCACCTGGCGCAGGCCGGCTCGGTGCTGACCCCGTACGAGATGCTCCTGTCCGATCGTCAAGGCGTGCCGGGGACCGAACCGGGCCAGGTACGCGATCAGGCCCGGCCGGGTCGCGATGATCGCGTCGGCGTCGGAACCGCGCAGGTAGTCGCGGTAGCGGCCCTCGATGTGCCGGTCGTAGTCGGCCGCCCGGAAGTCCGATTTCGGGTAGTGCCGGGCCGGCTTGCCGCGACCGGGCGCGTCCGCGGCCCGATCCGGGTGGCCGGTCCGGGTGTCGACCAGCGACATCAGCCGGATCGCCGGGTCCACCGGGAGTTTCGGCACGTCGCGGCGGCGTACGGTGCTGAGGATCTCGATCTCGTGCCCCCGGGCCGCCAGCGCGGCGCCCAGGTTGAGCGTTGTCTTGATCGTCCCGCCGATGCCGAAGGCGTCGTTGATCAGAAATAGCAGCTTCATGCCGACCTTTAGGTTTACTACGGTGGCCCTGTCCCTGCTTCGTACGGACGCGAGCGGCCCTCGGATCACCACGGTCGTCGCGACCCACTGAAACTGTCGGACGCCGGTGCGAGGATGGGCCGGTGAGCACGATCGAGATCGCCCCCGCTGGGCCTGGTGCCGTTGGGCCGACCACCCGGAGCCGACCGCAATGGCTGGTCGTGCACTACGCACGCCCCGACGGGGAGTATGCGGCGTGGTGGCTGCACACCTGGGGCGATCTCGCCGCCGGGCAGAGCGACGGCTATCCGGGCGGCGCCCCTTTTGTCGGTGAGGACTCTTACGGTCGTTTTGCCTGGGTCAGACTCGCGCCCGATGCTCGAAATGTCGGATTCCTCCTGGTGGATCACGCCGGGGCCAAAGACGTCGACCAGGATCGGCATGTCGATCCGTCGATCTCCCCCGAGATCTGGCTTCGCCCGGGCGATCTGGAGATCTATACCTTTTCGCCGGATCTGTCCGAGACGGACGAGGGCATCGCGGTGATCCACTACCGCCGCCCGGGCGGCGACTATGCCGGCTGGGGCCTGCACGCCTGGGAGGGGACGCCGAAAAAGCCCGTCTGGGACCGCCCGATCCACCCGGCTTCCTACGACGCCTTCGGCGCCGTTTTTCGTGTCCCGGTGCGCTCCGACGCGGCCGGCCTGCGCTTCGTGCTGCACCGCGGCGAGGTCAAAGACCTCCCCGACGACCAGCGGCTCGACCTCACCGTGGCCCGCGAGGCCTGGCTGCTCGCCGAGACGGTCGCGCCGCTGTGCCCCGACGTCGGCACCCTCGGCCCCGAGCTCGACCCGGCCCGCCAGCTGGCGGTCTTCCTCGACCGCACCACGATCGCGATGCCCGAGCGCTTCGCCGAGCGGGCGGCCGGCTTCGCCCTGGTCGGCTCCGCCGGCGGCAGCGCCCGGCGGGTCGGCGACGAGCTGGTCGGTGAGTTCACCACGCTGCCGCTCACCCCGCGGCCCGGCGGCCTGTTCCAGGCGCAGAGCCGGCGCTTCCCGCACCTGCGGGCGTACCGCGCCTTCTCGGTGCGCGAGCTGGGCGACGCCGCGCTGGGCTACCTGCTGCGCGGCCAGCTGCTCGCGGTCGGCCGGGACGCCGACGGCCGGGTCACCGTTGTCACCGGCGTGCAGCTGCCCGGCGTCCTCGACGACCTGTATGCCGAGGCCGCCGACGCCGAGCTCGGCCTGAGCATGGTCGACGAACGGCCGCAGCTGTCGGTGTGGGCGCCCACCGCCCGTACGGTCCAGCTGGAGCTTTTCCGCACCCTGCGGGACGAGCCCAAGGTCCTGCCGATGGACCGGGACGCGATCTCCGGGGTCTGGTCGATCGCCGGCAAGCGCAAGTGGTTCGGCCGCTACTACCGGTACCGGGTCGAGGTGTGGCACCCGGCCGCCCAGCGGATCGTCACCACCAGCGTCACCGATCCGTATTCCCTGGCCCTGGCGGTCGACTCCACCCACAGCCTGCTGGTCGACCTGGCCGACCCGGCGCTGAAGCCGCCCGGCTGGGACACGCTGGTCAAACCGCCGGCGATCGCGCCGGCCCGGGCGCAGATCGCCGAGGTGTCGATCCGCGAGTTCTCCATCTTCGACGCGTCGCTGCCGCCGGCCGAGCGGGGGACGTACGCGGCCTTCACCCGCCCCGACGCGGCCTGCATGCGGCACCTGCGCTCGCTGGCCGACGCCGGGCTCTCCCACCTGCACCTGCTGCCCGCCTTCGACTTCGCGACCGTGCCCGACCGCCGCTCCGACCAGGCGCTGCCCGCCTGCGACCTGGCCCCCTTCCCGCCCGACTCGCCCCGCCAGCAGGCGGAGGTGATGGCGGTCGCCGAGGCGGACGGGTTCAACTGGGGGTACGACCCCTGGCACTACACCGCGCCCGAGGGCAGCTTCGCCGTCGAGCCCGCGGGACCGTATCGGGTGCTCGAGTTCCGCAAGATGGTGGCCGCGCTGAACGAGGCCGGCCTGCGGGTGGTCATGGACGTGGTCTACAACCACGCGATGGAGGACGGGCTGCACGAGTTCGCCGTCCTCGACCGAGTCGTGCCCGGCTATTACCACCGCCAGCTCTTCGACGGCGCCACCGCCGAGTCCAGCTGCTGCCCGAACACGGCGACCGAGCACATGATGATGGGCCGGCTGGTGGTCGACTCGATCGTGACCTGGGCCCAGGCGTACAAAATCGACGGTTTTCGGTTTGATCTGATGGGCCATCACCCGCGGGCCAACATCCTCGCGGTGCGGGTCGCGCTCGACCACCTGGCGAACGGGCGGGAGATCTACCTGTACGGCGAGGGGTGGAACTTCGGCGAGGTGGCGTACGACGCCCGGTTCGCCCAGGCCACCCAGGTCAACATGGCCGGCACCGGGATCGGCACGTTCAACGACCGGCTGCGCGACGCGGCCCGCGGCGGCGGCTCGTCCGGCGACGACCCGTCCGTGCAGGGCTTCGTGACCGGGCTCGGCTCGCGCACCCCGCTGTGGCTGCACGACCGGGTCAAGGTGGGGCTGGCCGGCGGGTTGTCGACCTACCGGTTCGTCACGCACAGCGGGGCCGAGCTGAGCGGCGCCCAGATCGACTACAACGGCTCACCGAGCGGCTATGCGCTGGCGCCGGCCGAGACGGTCAACTACGTCGACGCCCACGACAACGAGATCCTGTACGACGCGCTCGCCTTCAAACTGCCCCGCGACATCGCGCCGGTCGACCGCGCCCGCATGCAGATCCTGGCCCTGTCCCTGGTGGTCCTCGGCCAGGGCGTGGGCTTCATGGCGCTGGGCAGCGAACGGTTGCGGTCGAAATCGCTCGACCGCAACTCCTTCAACTCCGGCGACTGGTTCAACCAGATCCGCTGGCAACCGGCCCAGGGCAACGGGTTCGGCCTGGGCCTGCCGCCGGCCCGCGACAACGAGGACAAATGGGCGTGGGCCGGCCCGCTGCTGGCCGACCCGGCGCTGGTCCCGTCGCCCGAGCTGATCGCGATGACCGCCGAGCGGTACCGCGAGCTGCTGCGGGTGCGCCGCTCGTCCCCGGTCTTCGGCCTGCCCACGGCCGAGGAGGTGCAGCGGCGGCTGTCGTTCCCGCTGGGCGGCCCGGGGGAGACGCCCGGAGTGATCGTGATGTGCCTGGACGGGACGGGCCTCGATCCGCGGTGGCGCCAGGTCGTGGTGGTCTTCAACGCCACCGAGGAGCCGACCACGCAGACCGTGCCCGAGCCGGCCCGCTTCGCCCTGCGGGTCCACCCCGACCTGACCGCCTCGGCCGACCTACAGCTGCGCACGGCCGCCGCGGCCGGCGGCGTGCTGACCGTCGCGCCCCGCTCCGTCGCCGTCTTCGTCGCCGACCTCTGACCGCGGGCTTGGTCAGGCATCGACACCTCGCACCGCATGCTTGAGCAGGCCCGCGGTAAGGCAAGCCGACTTGGAGTCGCCGTGGCACTGCATCACGGCGATGCTTCAGAGCCGCCGTTCTCGCCTGCCTCGTTCGACGTCGTTCTGGCTCGGCATGTGCTCTGGGCACTGCCTGATCCAGCGAGCGCCCTGGTGCATTGGGTCGCACTCCTGCGACCGCAAGGCCGGTTGGTGTTGATCGAAGGCCGCTGGTTGACTGGCGCCGGGCTGGCCGCGGCCGATTGCACCGCCCTGCTGCGGCAGTACCGCAAAGAGGTAGATCTGCACGTCCTGGATGACCAGGACCTGTGGGGCAGAGCGATCACGGACGAGCGCTATCTGCTGCTCAGCCGCCGCTGATCACGAGCAGGCCTGATTGTGCTCGCGGCCATCGACGCCAACGGCTCGTGAGTTTTGACTCCATCGATCAGGTAGTTCTTTGATCAATGTCCGCGAGTTTCGACCGCACTTCCTCGAACAAAGTCGGACGTCACCGTCGGCGGGAGTCCAATCTCGGGCCAACTTCGTGCGCGTCAGCGGGGTCAACCTGCGGGCGCGCCGGACAACGGACTTGCCGCGTTGCTTCGCCGCCAGGGGCAAGGAAATCGGTGTCGGTTGGCGGAGCAGGGTGGTACAAAGCCGCGGTGGAGAAGACTTTGGGGTTCGCTGACCTGTTGCGGCTGATGCAGGAGCGATCGACCGCTTTCCAGGCGGCGGTCGCCACGGCACCCAGCCTCGACGTTCAGGTGCCGACCTGCCCCGAGTGGACATTGCTCGACCTGGTGCAACACCTGGTGGAGGGGCGCCGCAAGTGGACCGCCATCGTCGCCGCGGGGCCTGCCGACGCTGCTGCGATCGTGTCCGCTCCGGTGGCGCCGCGGGAGCGCGAGGCCGTGCTGAACTGGTTTGCCACCTCGGTGCAGGAGCAGCTGGACGCGCTGCGGGAGGCCGGACCGGACCGTGGCTGCTGGACGTGGTGGGGTGATTCGCAGTCGCCGCAGACCAGCGGTGCCGTCGCTCGCGACCAGCTCCAACAGCTCGCCGTGCATACCTACGACGCTCAGGTCACGGTGGGCGCTCCGCAGCCACTGTCCAGCGAGCTGGCGCTCGACGGGGTCGACGAGTTCCTGACCACCCGCTGCGCAGGAACGGAACCCTGGCCGCACGAGCCGGTGGTCGTCGACTACCACGCCACCGAGGGCCGCTCATGGCGCCTCTGGGTCTCCGACGGCCGCACGCGCACCGCCCGGCTCCCCGACGGCGCTACCGCCGGCGAAGGCCCAGAGAAGGCCGACGTAGCCGTCTGGGGCACCGCCAACGAGCTGGTCTTGTTCTTCTACGGCCGGATTCAGTCGGAGTCGCTGCGTACCGAGGGCGACCGGGGCATCCTCGACCGGCTCCACGCCTAGAAGCCGGCGGCCTAGAACACGCCGATGGAGGTCAGCTGTGACAGCGACTCGGGGCGGGTGGAGACGCAGGCCGGCCATTCACCCTGCGCCTCGTGCGACTGGCTACGCCGGACATGGCCCAGCCCACCTAACGACCCCTTCATTCGGCGCCATGAAGACGATGCCACCGGCCTTCGCTGGCACCTTGAACGGTCGGGCGAGCTGGAAAAGATCCTCCAGCAGGCGCAGGTCGAGGATTTCGCCGTCGATGCGACCAGGGACTCCATCCATCAAGTCGCCGCAGCCGTGATGGCTGCGGTTCGCTGGTGACCTGCGCCCGCGCGCACCTACCTTCCGATCGGCATCGAAGCCGCACCGCTGCGGCGTTTCGCGTCGCCGTCGGATGACGATTGGCTCTCTTTGGGTTGATTGCCTGTCCCCCCAGGTCACGCCCTGAACCAAGCTCGATGAGACGGGACAGTCGTCACCGGGTTTGCAGGCTGAGGGACTGCGTACCCACGTCCTCCACGTGGTCATGCTCGACAGTTGGCCGGCCCGTAACCAGCGGATACTGCGCGACTACCTACGAAGCCACCCGCATGATGCCGAGCGTTACGGCCGGCTGAAGAAGCAGCTCGCCGCCTCCGGCATCGATCCCGGCGACTACGCGAAGGCGAAGACCGATCTCATCCAAGAACTGACGGATCGTGCGCGTGCCGAGCTCGGCCTGCCGTCAGTGCCGGTGTGGGAAAAGGCTAGGCACTGACAAGGGACCAACGCGTCAACCGCGCCTCTCGGCCTGGCGGGCCAGCTCGACCAGCGCGCTCAGCCGCTCCCAGCGGTTGAGCAGGATGGCCGCCAGGGCGAACGTCACCACCGGGGTCGCCACCAGAATCGCCCACTGGACCGGCTCCAGCAGAACCGGCGAGGGGAACCGCTGGCTGGAATACATGAAGCCGGCGAACCCGTAGGCGACCATCGCGGCCACGCCGGCCACCGGGGCGGTCAACGCCAGGATCCGGCGGCGGACCGGACCGCCCTGCCGCCACCACCCCCACACGGCCAGCGCGGCGGCGATCAGGTAGAGCGGCACGGCGAACCGGAACACGAATCGGCCGTCCATGGTGACCGCGTACTGGAAGCCGTCGTGGAAACCGATCTGGGAGCTGTCGACGACACTGCCGCCGATCGCGACCAACAACGCCGCGCCGAACCACCAGAGGCCGCGCCGCCCGGCGACCCGCTCGCCGCCGGCCAGCCACGCGGAGGCGACCGCGACCAGCAGCGCCACCGTCACCAGCCAGCCGGATTGCAGGACCTGGGTCGGCGAGTAGTCGTACCACCCGGCGACATGGACGATCTCGACGACCGCGCCGGCCGCCGCGACCCCGGTGGCGACGCGTCGCAGACCGGCCAGCGCCAGGGTGAGCACGATCGCCCAAACGGCCGGCCGGGCGAAGTCCATGGCCTCGAACTCGCCGTGGAAGGTCAGACCGGGCACGGGCAGCAGCCGGCGGAGCCCGACCAGGAGCAGGAACAGGGCCCCGACCAGCTGGACCGCGGACGCCGCCCGGCGCCACGCCTCGTCGCCCAGATCGCTCACCCACCCGCCAAGACGGACGGCCAGCGCGTTGACCAGGAGGTCGGCGCGGTCCCGGACGCGGGGCCGGCGCTGCCCCGGCTCGGCCGCGGCCAGCAGCACGCCGATCATCTCCTCCTCGTACTCCCGCCGGTGTCGCCACGGGTAGGCGGTCATCAAGCGCCGATAGCGGCCCTCGAGCTCGTGCTGCTCGGTCATGGACTCTCCGTCTCCAGTGGTCATCGGGACCTCAGGCCGGCGCGTTGCCGAGCCGGGTACGGCGGTCGCGGAGCCGCCCGTCGGCAACCGCCGCCTGCTGCCGCAGCCGCGCGCTCTCGTCGGCCAGCCGCCGCTCGCCGAGGGCGGTGAGCTGGTAATAGCGCCGCAGCCGGGACTGGACGACCTCTTCGCGCTCGACCTCGATGAGCCCGTCGCCGCGCAGCCGGTCCAGTACGGCGTAGAGCGTGCCCGCCCGCAACGTGACCCGCCCGTCGGTGATGCGCCGGACGTCCTCGATGACGGCGTAGCCGTGCTGTGGCCCGGCCGCGAGCGCGGTAAGCACCAGGAACGTCGGCTCACGCATGGTCGCACCAGTCATGATCGGAAGCATATACCGATAACGTGTATATGCAGAAGCTCAACACTGCGAGCGTCGGCATCGGGCTAGACTGTGGCCGGCTGCCAGGAAGCCGATCCCAACCTGCGCGACCAGCGCTTCGACGCGACCCCGCTGGACTGGGCCAGGTACCTCCACCAGACGGCGACCGCCACACTGCTCGAACCCGTCACCGCAACCCGGCCGGCGGCCAGGTCGGTCAGGTCGCGATGACCGAGTGGATCAGGGCGGTCTTCGGGTAGGCGCCGGCGCCGTCCGCCGGCCCGATCTCGAACAGGTCCACCATCAGCTGCAGCGGGTAGTCCAGGACCTGCGGCGACCGGAACACCACCACGCCGTCGCATGCCACGGCCACACCGCCGTCGTCCCAGCGCGCCGACCACGTATGCGCCCGGCCGCCACCCACCGGCACCACGACCTCGGTCATGTCGTCCGCCAGACGCGGATCGTGGTGGGCCTTGATCCCCACCCGAGCCCTCGTGGCCGACGCCGACACCGCGTCGGCGTCGATCTCGAACACGCACACCTCGCCGCAGTCGTCCTCGGCCAGGTGCTCGGTGCCGACCAGCCAGACCGCGAGCATGCACCCCTGGTCGCGACCGGCGGTGACGGTGACGTCGACCTGCCCGGACCGGGGCGCCCACAGCAGCCGCCGCGGCGTCTCGGTGCGGACCGAAAGACCGTCGGGGCGGTGGCGATGGGTCCCCCGGGCGGACCCGGCCGGCCCGCTGAACACCGCGGTCTGGAGGTTGGACACCCGCAGCGGGGCGTCCTCCGCTCGCCAGTCGAGCTGGTCGGCGTCGATCCGCAGCCGCAGCCCGCCGCCGGCCGGCCGGTCGTAGCGGGCGCGGGAACGGTCCGGGGTCGTCCACTGCGGCAGGTAGTGGTCCACCCACCGCCCGGCGTCGAGACCGGGTCCCGCGAAGTCCTCGACGAACCCGGCCGCCGTCCGATCCAGTGGTTCCAGTCGCATGCCCGCCGCGCCTCCCGTGCGCTCCTAGGCTACATTCGCCGGCACAAGGAGAAACTTTTTCGTGTCTCATGGTCGGCGTGGTGTGGAGGCAAGTGGTGCGGCTCGGTCTGGCCCTGTGTGGCGTCGCTCTCGTGGCGTTGGTCGGGGGTTGCACCTCGCATGCCGCGACTCCGACCTTCCACGGCGCGGAGTCCTCCGCTCCGGTGGCCGCCGCTTCGGCGCCGGCCTTCAGCGAGCCGGCCTCCTACACCTTCACCCTGACCCACGGCTGCGACGACGCGGCGCCGCTCGGCAAGTACAAGGTTTCCGTGCGGTCCGGCGCGGTGACCGGCGCGCAGCGTATCGGCGGTTCCGCGGCCCCCTCGGCGGCCGCGTCCTCGGACGCCGATCTGGGCCCGGTCAACGGCCAGAACGGCGAGGAGATCGACGTGCCGACCCTGGGCGAGCTGCGCCGGATGGCCCAGACCGCGACCGACGACGGGGGCCAGGTCACCACCACCTACGACGGCGCCGACGGCCACCCCGTCAAGGTCATCATCAACGTCACCGACGAGGGCGCGAGCGGCGACGACTGCTGGGCCGTCGCCGACTACGCCCCGGCCGGCTAGGCGGGGCTAGGCGGGCAGGCGGGGCTAGGCGGGCAGGCGCGGGCCCGCCTCGCGCTGGGACACCAGCCACGCCTCGACATCGGCCGACGATCGCGGCAGGCCCGCCGACAAATTCCGGCAGCCGTCGGCCGTGACCACCACGTCGTCCTCGATCCGGACGCCGATGCCGCGCAGTTCCTCGGGCACCAGCTCGTCCTCCGGCTGGAAGTACAGCCCGGGCTCGACGGTCAGCACGTAGCCCTCGCCCAGCGCCCCGTCCCGGTAGTTCGCGTTCCGCGCGTTCGAGCAATCGTGCACGTCGATGCCGAGCATGTGCCCGAACCCGTGCAGCGTCCACCGCCGGTAGACCGTGCTCTCCTCGCTCATCGCCTCGTCCACGCTCACCGGCAGCAGCCCGAGGTCGTGCAGCCCCTCGGCCAGCACCCGCATGCAGGTCTTGTGCACGTCGCGGAACTGGACGCCCGGCCGGATCGCATCCATCCCGGCCTGCTGGGAGGCGTGCACGATGTCGTACACCTGGCGCTGCAACGGGGTGAACGTCCCGCTCACCGGCAGCGTCCGGGTCACGTCGGCGGTGTAGAAGTTGTTTCCCTCCACGCCCATGTCCATCAGCAGCAGCTCGCCCGGCTTGGTCACGCCGGTGTTGCGCACCCAGTGCAGGATCGTCGCGTGCGGCCCGGCGCCGACGATCGAGCTGTAGCCCACGTCGTTGCCGTCGTGCCGGGCCCGCAGCCCGAACACGCCCTCGAGCAGCCGCTCCTTCACCCCGCGGTCGGCCGGCAGCACCCGCGCCACATCCTCGAACCCGCGCACCGTCGCGTCGATCGCGGCCTGCAGCTGCGCGATCTCCCACTCGTCCTTGACCAGCTTCAGCTCGCTGAGCACCCAGGCCAGCTCGCGGTCGCGCGGCTTCTCCCGGTCCGGCTCGTAGGCGAGGATCGCCCGGTCCACGTTTCCGTCGAGGCCGCGCAGCACCCTGGTCCGCCCCGGCGCCGAGCCGGCCAGCACGTCGCCCAGCGCGCCCAGCGGCGCGGTCTGCAGCCCCAGCTCGGTCGATTTCTCGGCCAGTGTGTGGGTGCGCCCGATCCACAGCTCCCCGTTGCGGCTGCGGAAGAACGCGTCGGTGTCCTTCGAGTTCCGCTGCCGGGTGAACAGCGCCGCGTCGTGCCCCGACCCGCTCGGCCGCAGCACCAGCACGCTGTCCGGGTCGCGATCGCCGGTCAGGTAGAAGAAATCGCTGCCCGGCCGGAACGGGTAGTCGGTGTCGTTGGCGCGCACCTTCTCGTTCCCGCTCGGGATGATCAGGGTCTCGCCGGGGAACGCCTCGGACAGCGCGGCCCGCCGCTTCTCGAAGTTCGGCGCCTCGGGCAGCGCGGCGACCTCGAGCGGATCCTCCCGCCACCCACTGCGCATGAACTGCAGAAACGCCTCCGGAAAGTCCGGGTCGTGCGACTCCGTCTTCGGCGCTGCCTTGCCGCTCTGCTCAGTCATGGTGCCTCCGCTCCTAGTTCCGCCCCCGACGTTACGCACCCCCAAGATCAAAATCCAACCGAGGCAGATGTACGTGCGACCACGCCCCCAACCGCACGAGGTCCGCCCCCGATGAGCAACGCGACCTGGGTGCCAGGCGAGGCCGTTTCGCGACCGGCGGGCTGACCTGCAACTCCAGCTTTCCCGGGTCAACGGCATGAAATCATGCCCAAAGCGGATCTATTCGGCGGCCACTGGCGTGGAAGGCCCGCGGGCGGAAGGCTGTGAAATCCGGGACGTGGAAGGGGTCGGCATGGGGTACGCGGTGGTGCTCGGCGAGGCGCTCGTCGATCTGCTGGAGGCCGATCTCGACGGCGAGCTGATCTACCGGCAGGCGATCGGCGGCGGCCCGCTGAACGTCAGCGTGGCGGTCAGCCGGCTGGGCGGCGACGCGCGGTACGCCGGGTCGCTGAGCAACGACATCCTCGGCGACCGGCTGGCCGCGTTCCTCCGCGACGCCGAGGTCGGCTTGGGCGGCGTCCGGCGGGTCCCGGTGCCGACCACCCTCGCGGTCACCACGTTCGTGGGCGCCGAGCCGACCTTCACGTTCTACGGCGAGCCCCCGTCGTACTCCCTGCTCGCCCCGGCCGACCTCGACACCGGGGCGATCGCCGCCGCCGACGTGCTCTACGCGGGCTCGATCGCCCTGCTCCGGGAGCCGTTCCGGGCGGCGGCCCGGGCCGCCTGGCAGACTCCCGGCCCCCTGAAGGTCTTCGACCCCAACGTCCGGCCGACCCTGCTGCCCGACGCGCGGGCGGTGAGCGACCTGCGTGACCTGGTCGAGGAGTTCTTCGCCACCGCCGACCTGGTCAAGCTCAGCTCCGCCGACGCGGTCGTGCTCTACGACGGCGCCGAGCCCGCGCCCGCCGCCGAGCGCATCCGCAAGCTGGGCGCCAAGGCGGTGGTGGTCACCTGCGGCTCGAAGGGCGCCTACGTCGCGGCGGCCGACGGTGCCGAGATGCTGCCGGCCCCGAGCGTGGCCGCGATCGACGCGACCGGCGCCGGCGACTCGGTGATGGGCGCGCTGATCCGCCGCCTGCTCGCCGACGGCTTCCCGGCCGACCTGGCCGGCTGGCACCGCGACGTGCGCTTCGCCCTGGCCGTCGCGGGCCTGGTCTGCGAGCGCCCGGGCGGCGCCACCGCGATGCCCACCAACGACG
>Ga0307509_10007987_pt1 | contig 13636 bp, 8 predicted proteins | sample 10_EM_MG_FD_202245 | JGI IMG/M metagenome (GOLD analysis project Ga0307509, IMG submission 202245) | Populus trichocarpa ectomycorrhiza microbial communities from riparian zone in the Pacific Northwest, United States - 10_EM | ecosystem: Host-associated > Plants > Roots > Unclassified | place...
CAACTTGCCTGTTTTGCTAGTATTTGAAACTAAATAACCCCATACTATTTCTTAGTAGAAAAAGAGCTCACAGGTATTTCCATATATGCCCTCATTTATTTTACAAAACAGCAATATTTCAACAAATCATTTGGTGTATAAATGTATTTTTTAAATAATAAATTAATTTCCAATTAACTGAATTATGCGCTGCCAAAATTACTAGTACTATTGAATATTTGAATTTGTTCAAGAGAGGAGAGTGCCTGGAAACCAAGAACTTTTGCGGGAGGAAAAAACAGGACGGTAGACATCTTGATTTCTGGGATTGGCTGGTCTCGGGAGTCTGGACCACTTGGATGGAATGATACATGTGTGCTTGTGCATGCATGCCTTTCATTGGGTGATATGCTCTCGTATTGAAGTTGTAAATACTGATCTCCTGCCAAGAGTATGAATTGTCCTGAAAGTTCTCCCTTTCAAAAAATTAGGAACATTTTGAGGAAACGTAAGTACTTCAACACTGTGGAGATTAACTTGTCTGTCACTGCTGTAGGATGCCATAACAGGGTCTTTATAGCTCCTCCTCACTTGTTTGGTTTCCTTAGTTATCTGAAGTGCTGTTTTTATATACCATTCAATTTTTATGATAGGAGATGGCTGGTGTTGAAAATACATGCAGACACAACATAGCTGCTGGTGATGTCTAGCCTATACTTCACCAATGAGTTCGCTGGAAAAAGTAACGAGGCTAACAAGTTATCCGTGCTGCTGCTGATGTTTGGCATATATTCAGCAGACGGGTTTGCTGATGAAGATTAACCAGACTAATAATAACCTCTTTTGCTGTATCTTCCACTTGAGGTTCACTTGACTGTCTTAAGCAGGGTGGTAGAAGGTTGCCTTGTTAAAAAATCTCAATAGCTTCAGCTTATTGCATTGTAAAGCAGCTTGTTAGCGGAACCTAGGTAACTTTCTTGATGAGTAGGAGATTCGATCATGGAATCATGCTGCCTGTTCGTCGTTTATGGTTGGTCGGTCCACATGTCAGGTAGAACGACTTTCCTTCAATATGAAACTGCGAGAGAGTAAGAACACTTTTGTTCATAAGCTGAACGCGCCGGCTGTTTAGAATGCTATATTTGGCAGGTAGTCGAGTCTATCGCTGTTTCCAGTGCTCGCTTGAAAGAAGCGTTGGCCTTGTTCTTCGTTTGATCATTCGGCATGTGTAGCACAAAGTTCAATAAAAGATCAATTCTTTCTTTCTTTTTTCTTTTTTTTGTCTATTTGGCTAGTTCAAAACTCTCTCACAAGAGTTGATATAAGAACCATCAAGGAATGAGGCCTTGGAGTAAATTGATTATCATATCGGCTGCAACAAATCGTTCGCAATTTTGACAAGTATCATGCCGCTTTCTACAAATGGGGCGATGATTAGGCCACAAAAGCTGCTGAGATTCACCAGAAAGGCATGGTAACATCTAAGGCAACAAATCGTTGGAAATTGCTGTCATTTTTACTGATATGTAGAGGTATGAAGAATTTTAATTAAATCTTTAATAAACACAATGGAAAAGCCTTCTTATATATATATATATATATATATAAAATCAATATTCTTATAAAGAGGGCCATAAGAAAATCAAAGTTCTCAGACTTTATTTTTTGCTTTTCACGTGAAAGCTGATCAGAAGAGATAACCAAATATTATTCCCGGTTGCTTATTACCGTTAAAATTTATGGACGGAAATAAACTTTAAACTGCCCCCTCTCCCTTAATTCTTTTCTTTGGAACGTCTCCTCTCACCTTCAATACCACCACTCTCACTCATATCTGTTATCAAGAGCTGTTGATCTACTAACCGAACCCTTTTTTTTTATAGCAAAACGTTGGAGAATCCGCTAGAAGGAGCACCGTCCTATACCCACCGCTGTTGAAATTTTCTAAAAATATGGTAATCCCATTTTGATGCAGTGATTTTCTAGCACCGAGTTTTTTAATTATTGGTTTTCAGCAACTTATTAGCTACATGGTCTGCATGCTTTTAATTTTTTTTGTATTTAGACACGTTATTTTTTTATTCTGTTTTTTCCCATTTAGTTGTTATGCATCTGTACAAGATTTTGAAACTGCTAGCAAACAATTTCCAGTTCATGCACATAGATTCTCAACTTCGTTGCCTTTCTTCGTTGATTTTTTTGTTCTATTATCGAGTAATGTAGATCTTCTCCTAGTAGCTCTGTTTATTGTTTGTAAAAGATTGTTTTTGTTCTTTTCTAATTTTGACCAGTCCTTTTATATTTAGGTTAGTTTGAACTTGCAAGCGATTTCTGCATCCTGATCAAGAACAACAGTGGTGTTTTGTAGGATTGTTGATGGATAAGGTTGAAAGTTTGTTGTATAAAAAGAATACAAACGGCTTGAAATATTGATAGGCTGGTAATTGGGAGACAATCAGAACAAAAACAAAGAGGAAAGAAAATCTTATTGCAGTAGACAGTGATAGCTAAGAAAAGCTGCCATTGCTTATCCTTCTGCAATTTTATTTTTTTTTGTTTTATTCCTTGTGCTGATCACTGAGATAGATGTGGAAATGCATGGTGTGACAATGTCTCTCTATACAATTGCTTTGAGTGCGTTGAATATACATGTCCAAGAAAGATTTCAACAATATGGAGAAACTATAAATCGATATTTTAATGAAGTGTTGAGATAATTTGTTTACTTGTTGTAGATATTATTAAATCATAAAAACTTGAAATTTTAAATAAAAACCTGAAATTTTAAATACTCTTTTAAAAATTACGATGAATCTAAGATTTATACCTCATTTTAAGATTAGTTAAATGATTTTTTAAGTGAGTAATTTAAAATAAAAAATACATTGAAATTATTTGTCATATTTAGCAAACGTTTGTTGTTTTGTCATATAGAATTGCGTTGGTGTTATTAATGGTACACATGTTCGTGTATATGTATCTCAAGAAAATAAAATTTTATTCATTGGTAAAAAGGGAATGCCAACACAGAATGTAATGGTCGTATGTAGCTTTGATATGCAATTCATGTTTTTTTTTAAGCAGAATGGGAAGACAATGGTCATGATAGTCTTATATTTTTTTTTAAAGTTATTGACAATTCAAATATAAATTTTTTAAAACCTCCTAAAGGTAAATAAATTACAATAATTAAATCTTATTTAAATGTATAGCACGTGTATTATGAATTTTCAAAATAATTTAAATTTTTTTTACTTGTTATTGCAAGGAAATATTATTTAATTGATGCTAGAATATTGGATATCTAAATGAGTATGAATATTTAGGTCTACATAAAGATGAGAGTTATTATTTTCAAGATATTTGACCTCGAGAACAACCAACAATTCAGGAAGAGCGATTCAATCATGTACACTTGTTACTTCGCAACGTTATTGACCGTGCATTTATAGTATGAAAATAGAGATGAAGAATTTTACAGATTATGTTCGCATACCCCTACAAAGCGCAAGTCAAGGTTATAATAGCATAAATGACACTACATAACTATATTAAAAAGAAATCTTAAGAAGATGTTGCTTTTATAGAATATAATCACAACCCTAATTTTATTAGATATGATATTTTCGTTGATATTTTTCAATATTTTCAAAATCAGGGCAACTCTACGCCATTATAAACGGATTATATTCATGATGGAATAACAAATAGTTTAATAGGATGATTGAGAAACAACTAAAATGTAAATTTTTTAAAATATATAACTAAATAATACTCACTAATGTTACTAATAAATTGAAAATTCATGCATACTTTTCTTGGTAATTTTACTACTAAAAGCATTTACAAAAGTTATTTACAAAACACATATAAAACTACTTCTAAAACAAATAGCTTCAACTATAAAATATATAATTTATTATCACAAACTAAAAAAAAATATTTCTATATTATCTATTTTTACAGACCATAACCACACAAGTAATTACTCTCCCAAACACAAATAATGAATCATTGTTTCTCCCGCGGCATGCCTTTAATTATTAGCCCAAGAGATTTTTGACCTTATTGGACAAAACCTGTAAAGGGCGCGTAATTGAGCCATCATCCTTTACGTCCCTAAATCGGAGCCTATCGGATTATTCACTTTTACCATTTTGAAAAAATAAATATTAGAATCTTCAATGCCGCTCCTCAGCACAAAATAACAACAACAATAATAATAATAACAGCCGTTTTTTTTTCTTATTATAAATAACGACTTCAATTACTCAAAAATTTATTTCTCTTTCACTCGTTATCAAAATTTAAAATTTTCCCTCTCCATAAACTTCTCTTCCTCTTTCTAAATATTATTAGAATTATATGTGTGTTAAAAAGACTTCAAGAACTGAAGAAGAATCCTTTAATGAACGAGAAGAAAACAAAATTCATAAAAAATGTCCCCTGTAAGAAATTTTCAAGATTTTCAATTCTCAGGTACTTTCTCTCTGTGATTCTATGCAAGAAAGATTGGTTTTGATGTTCTTTTTTTTCTTTTTTCTTTTTATCTTCGTTTTATGTTGAGTATTTCTTTATCTTTTTTTCCCTCTGTTTTGAAATGCCCTGTATTTTGTCATTGAAATTTAATCCCCTTGTGCTTTTGCATTTAATGGATTTCCTTTTCCTTTCCCTTTCATGGATTTATTGTATTCTTGATACTATAAGGAATGCCAAGAATTTCTGTAATAACTGTTTATGATGCAAGAAATGTTTGGATCTTTTTTTTGTATTTATTTTCTATAGATATCGGTGGATGGAAAGAAAGAGAGAGCAAATTTGTTTATCTTATGTCCCAATTAAGGTTTTCTTTTTCTTTTTCTTTTTTCTGATGTGTAATAAACGTGAAAGATTGTCTTAATAATGGTGATGGAAAGGAAAACACTGAAGTGTGCCCTTTAAAGAGAGAAGAATTAGTACATTTCAGCATTGTTGGTTTGCTTTGGTTCCATGCTTGCTTTCAATCTTGGGGTGTAGAAATTGTTGTTTCTATACCTTTTGCCTTGGTCCCTTTGATTTTGCAGAAGTTTCAGCGAGTAGAAAGAAAGTCGATGTTCAGAGCCTGGATCCTCAGCATATGCAGAATCATGTTGATAGAGTTGGACATAAAGAGACGGATACTTCAGAGTCTGAATCTGAGTTTAACTTGCGCAGAAGTTTGGCATGGGACAGTGCCTTCTTCACTAGTCCAGGTTTGCTTCCTAGGTTGACAAAAACCTGCTTAACAAGTGCTGCCAATTGTTGTCATCGGATGAAAGTTGGAAATGTGAATGTGTTCTGTGCTTCCACAGGAGTTCTGGACCCTGAAGAGTTGGAGACGATTAGTATTCGGGTTGTGGATAATGGAGTAGACACAGCTGGGGGTGGGGATCTGAGGTCTGTACCCTCTCGGTCTGCAGGACCAGAAGGGAAAAGTGCAATTGATGAGTGCAGCTTGCGCAAAAGTTTAGCTTGGGATAGTGCCTTCTTTACAAGTTCAGGTGACGTTGTATATGGTTTAGAAGTCTCTGTCAAAGCTCCATATGTAAATCAATGCTTGTTCTTCTTGTAAATTTGTGTGAATTTCATGTTTCGTTGTGATAATTGTAATAGAAAGTTTACTGCTCTCAGGAGTTTTGAATGCTGAGGAGTTGTCTCTTGTTAACGGAGGATTTAGACTATCACAAGGACATACACTTCCTGGGATTAAAGACGTCCGGAGGTCTGCTGATTCAAACTCAACAAGAAATGCCGATGCTTACTCCCTTGCAAGCCTTGAGATTGATCTTTTTGACAATATGAGAGCGTCCATGCAGAAATCAAACGATGCATCATCCACTAGGGAAACTTCAACTAGAAAAGTTAGAAGAGAAAATGAAACGCGAAGGGGTAATAGTAAGTATTTGCTGTTTCTATATAAATCTAGGCATTGAGAGTGAAGCGGGCAGTATTCTTTCAATTTTGGGACGAATTCTATTTGTCCTTGTCTGGCTGTGAAACGATTTCATTCTATCATCGAGTCTCATTCCTTCTGAATATGATTGCTGTCCATCTTCATGTTAGGCTAATCAAGCAAAAAAAAAAAATTCATGATTTTTTTTCCCTGTAGATTTGTGTCATTGTAACTGCTCAATTTGTCTTTTAAATTTTTTTAGCTTTATGCTGTGTGCGTTTCCTTGTTATATGTATCTTGTTCTCCAGTATTCACCCTCAGTAATCACCTGTTCAATTCGATACTCATGCTGCTTTTGTCGTTTCTTCAGCTTCAAAAACATCGGATGCTTCCTCTCGATTAAGAGTAAGTAGTGTTGATTGATATTCACTACATCATTTTATTGGTACTGTACCAAGGCCTCACCTATGCATCATCTGAAATGGTCACCAGTTCGCTTTAATTTCATGGTTTAGCTTAAGTAGCCATTAAAGAGGTGTTCTAGTGTAAATAGGAACTGAACTTTTGAATGTGATTAATTAACATCAACTGCATGATTACCAGCCAAAGCAGGGACCTAATAAAGAATCCAAATCGTTTATCAAGTCACCAAATATATTCTGCCAAAATCGCAATCTATCCGCAGCTCCCAACAAAAGGGCCTCTTCGGGTGCAAACCATGTTAAATTGGAAGACAAAGGTGCACAAGCTGCTTCTGGTAAGAATTTCAAAAAATGATTCATCATCATCAGAAGATACTGTTGTTGGTAATGACCTATATGTTTATTCTTATAGGGAGAACCAAGATTGTGTCAAAGAAAACTTGTATCAGGGATTCATGCAGTATTATCCGTAGTTCAACACCACCAGTGAAATCATCTTCTTCAGCTGCACCCTTTGGGAAAGAGTTTGGAGGATCTGGCTGTGCTCCAAATTTCACTGTTAAATCTTCTCCAGATTCTCTGAGGAGAACAATTAATTCCCAGGTCTCTGCTTCGGCTTCAATCTCTAGAACTCCCCGACAACTTTCGGCTGGAAACATAAAAGAGCTGGTGAATTCTAGCTACTCTACTTGTTTGTTGTCCACACCCAAGTCGTCATCCTGTACATCGCCTGCTAGTTCCACAGATGGATGCTCCTCAGAATCATCTTCCATAATTCTCAACCCAAGATCTGGTGCCATTCATGCAACTACAGCATGCAGAGGGATTTCTTTCAGCAAGGATGCCTTTCAAATATCAGATTCTAAGAGACGTCAATGCAATGAATCTTATTTGGTACATGAAAGTCATGAAACAAAGTTCATGAACGCACAACTCAATAAAATCCCAGAGCGAACCAGTCTTATCGCATCCATTGTTTCAAAAGGTTTACAATCTTCAAGTCTCCGAATGCCATCGCCAAAGATTGGATATTTTGATGCGGTTGGTTTTTTTCCTTCCACCTTTTTTATTTGAATGCTTTCCATTTTGCTATGAGTAGATTTGAAACAGTTAGTTTCACATCTAGGTAGAGATGCATGCATTGTCCAGTAAATGCTTTAAATGCATTAAGAATTCTTCTTCTCCCAGGGAAATTCCGTGGATATAACACCAAATGGAGGCCTGAAGTTTTCTGGTGTAAAATCCACTTCTTCCAAAAACAGAAGTGGTATTAGTAATGCAAATGGAGCTGCAGATAGAACAAGAAATAGAATGCATCAATTTGTGGGAGCCACATCGATATCTGTAAATAGAGCAGGCGCAAAGGAGCCAGTCTGCCCACAGGAGAAGAAGCAACCTTTGAAGGAGCTTGAAGTTGTTAAGGCACATGGTCCTGAAAATAAAGTGCATAGATTTAACGAAGATAACAAAGAGAATATAGGTAGTTTTGAAAATCAGGTTGATGACCTGAGTAGACGTATGGAAGGCATTGCTTTTTAGGAGGGACTTGGTTACGTAGCCTGAAGTAAATCAATGTCCTTTATAGTTTGCTATCTAGATTATTTACAAGGGTGTTGGATTGTCCTTGATTGTTCAACCAAAGAATTACATAGTGATGGCTGAATTATGACTTTGTAAGCGTCTTCTCCCTCTATATTGATGCGGTCATAAAGCATATCGACGAATCAACAAATCTGGGTAACTTTTCTTGGTGAACAGATAAATCTAAGAAACTCAATGGATAGCTGTTCTCTCTTCACATCTCTTATTTCTGGGTAAACTGCTGTTGCATGATCAAGTTAGTGCATCATTGAGAATTGGATATGCTATATTGACGAGCTGAGCGTCAGATATCACTTCTTGTCCGAATACTTGTGATCAAGCAACTATCTTATCCATAGCAGGACTAGATGGAGATGGGAAATGGATCCAGGTTAGAACACAACAGTTGCTTACAAGCGACGAGACTTGAAATAAATGGCTTGCCTTATTTTTTCACCTTCTCCCTGTAGAAGGCCAATACCAGTTGTCGCTTTGACTAATTTTCACAACAATCAAACTAGCTTTTTTTCTGTTAAAATGGATCGATCACAAATGACTTGCTAAAAAGATAACGAGCTTGAAGCTAAATCTCATACCTAAGAAATATAAGGATATAAGGATCTGTTTGGCCATCCCAGGCTCAGTCAATAATTCAGTAGAACAAAATATAGCAAAATAAGGGCAACACCATGCGGGAAAATGTCATCAAACATCACCATTCTACTCCAAAATTTTGTTATCTCAAGTCGAACAGATTCATTTTCTAATTTCAGGGAGGAGTCATTTGCAAAATTCTGCAGTACATTATAAAGCCTGCCATAGATAAAAGGGTAAAATAGGAAGGCGGATGAATCAAGGAAAAGCTCTCCCAGCAAATCTAAGACCTTGGCTTTTCCTTCTTCTCTTTAAACAGTGCAAGAAGGGATACACCTGACACCTTCACCACCTTGAACCTGACTCCAGGAATATCTCCCACAGCATGTCCCTTTCGTCCAAATCCAGCAATCAAAACCTCATCCTAAGCAACAAACAAACTACAAATTAGATCTAGCATATACAAGGCAATGACCATAACATGGAAGACTCTTCCATTTCAAGCTTTCTAAGAAAAGATGACTTCTGACAACAAATTTCTGCTATGCAATTTCAGGAACAACAGTGTCCCATGAATAATTGATCTAAGTGTCAGGAAATACTAAAAGAGCAAAAGATAATGATCAGTAAATCAGGCTCCAACTGTTATCTCCTTTGAAACTAAATATCATTGTGTAATATTGGTGGGCTAATAAAAGTTAATGGTATTAGGCTTATAAACTTTTAACACTTTAAAACCATGCAAATAACTTACATTTTCCTCGATGTAGTTTAAGCAACCATCATTGGGTACAAAGGCAGCAATTTTCTTCCCATTCTTGATCAGCTGAACACGAGCACATTTTCGGATAGCAGAGTTTGGCTGCTTAGCCTCAATGCCACTGCATAAACCAATTAATAAACATCCAAGCCCCAGTTGTAAGCACTATGAATATGGTAGCAATCCTTGAAACATGAAATAATGGGAAACAAGCCTTACATCTTTTCAAGAACAATTCCCTTAGCATGGGAAGACCCAGCGAATGGTTTCTTCCACTCATTTCCAAGGTTGGATTTCTTATATGACTTGTCAGCCCACCTTTGTCTTCTACGGTGGGACTTCAGCTTGCGACCAGCTCCCATTCCACGAGTCTTACTGTATTACACACACATTGACCAAGTTACAAACCCACGCATTTTCTATAGTAACATGCCACTGTCATTAAATCCTATTCTAGTTCCAACACAGGAAAAAGGTGCAGCATTGCTCAAATTCCTCTTACTAAAACAATTGAAAATCACTTATCAGTGCACAACCAGTAAATACATCTACAGATTGCAGCGTGAATAATAAATTAAGCATTCATATAAGCATTTTTTGCCGCAATCTTCACTTACTGAATCGCAATCAAGGAAAAACTTAAAACAATTGCCAACCATCCAATCAATTCAAATCAACACAAATCAAGGGTAAGACATAAGAACACAAGAAATTATATACAGTTGTAGCTTAAAAAGAAAAACACACATACTAACACATGTTTTGCTAACAACAACCCCGTTATTTTACAAAGCAAAGTTTAACCAAAAATCACAAACAGATCACAGTTTTAAAATGTTTTTTTTTCTGGCAACATAAACCATAAAAGGCTCAAACTTTCACAGTTTATTGAACTTTCCACATTTTGCTCAGCGACCCTTTTTGAGATTAAGAAAAACTCAGTTTGGAAACATAAAAAAGATCTCAATTTTATGAAAACAAACTGAGACGCATAACCACTTGACAACTGTAAACTAGAAAGCAAGCATAACAGAAAAAGAGCCATAAATGACTTAACAAAACAGAACAAAAAGTGCGCATTAAGAGAGAGACTGACCCCATTTTGGCTGAGAAAAGTGTTGCTAGGTTGAGGAGACGGGGATTAGTTGTTTAATGCAGGGACAGAGTAGCCGACTAGTGAAAAAACACAGAGGAACCCCAATTCGGTGATTGGGAGGTGTATTGGGGCTGTTTGGCTGCTTGCTATTTTCATGAATCGACGAAAATAGTCTTTTGCTTTGCATATTATTACGGATGTGTCCTGGTGATCTTTCGGTTTCTCTCTCTCTTTTGGGGCTTTGAAGGAGAATTGATTATAAGAGCCCATTACAGATCACACTGACCCAGGAATATTTTTGGGCTAAAAAGCCCAATAGAGCCTGCAACCCTTCTTGGACTCTCGGCAGATTTTACACACTAAAGAGGATTTTTAAATTGCTTTTCGTGTTCTTTTTTAAAATAATATTTTTTATATTTTCTTTATAGTTTTAACATGATAATATAAAATATAAAATTATTATTTTTATTTATTTTCAATAAAAAATAAATTTTAAAAATCATCTTCGTATCAACATCCACCTCTATTTTTAGTATTATTCGAAAATAAAATTTTCATGTATTTTTTTTTAAATTATTAAAAATACAGCGCAAATGCTTTTACGCTTCATGATGTTACCATTTTATCTATAATTATTTTATTGGTCTAAAAGTAAAAGAAAAGGAAAAATACTTTCAAATTAAATCAATTTTGCATAGTCCACTTGTATTTATTTTTCAAATATTGCTTATACTCGAATAAATTAGGCTAGCCTTTTTTATTTTTTCCTAAATTAAATCCGTATTCAATTACCACGTGGTTATATTATTCCAATATTATTGAAATGCTAATGAGGAGACTGCGTATCCATTGCAACCACATTCAATGATTAATGACTGCCGGGCAAAATGAGGAGATTATAAGGGATGTTGCAGATATAGGTGACACAGAAGGGATACTTTATATTATATAAAAAGTAACATTAAAAACTTTATTCCTTTTCCCTTACTAATTATTTCTTACAATATCCATTAATAAAATAATATAATATAATCAGCCAGTAACTGTAGCTTGACACAAAATACTAAACTAGTGTGAGATGTGTAAATTTATGCACAAATCTAGAAACCAATCATTTTCTTGATATTCTTTTTAATATTTGTATAAATTAATTAATACAAGCACACCAGCGCTTGAAATTCCAAGCAGATCCTTCCTGGTAAGAGGATAGACTAACAGGTGAGCTACTTGAGCCCCCTAAGGCTCGGATCGGAGTCCGGTGGGACTCGAGAAAAGTCATGGATTCGTTTGGGTACACTAAGGTAAGTCAAGAGTAGAATGTCACCATAATCTTTGTTTCTCGTGAATCTGCTGATCCTGGATTACAAGTAATTGTGGTCACTTTCTGGAAATCTTTGTGGAAAGGTTGGTGAGTAGGGCGGCTTCCTTCACAGGAATGTGGATGTGATCTTACTCGAGAGAGAAGTAGCTAGGGGTAATTGCCATTTTCTAACCGATCGAAATCATAAAAAAGAAACTGAATATGCTACCCCATATGAGATCCAGAAAGCTGACACGAAGTGTATTAATGTTCGAACAAAAAAGTCCACCATGATCTAACCATATAAGATCAAGAAAGCTGATACTACATGTATTAATGTTCAAACTGTCAAAAACTTAAGAACAAAGAGGTCTACCATGATCTAAACCATACCGAAACAAACAACGATCATCTGACAAGAAGTGAAAACAGTTGATCCCAATAAAACAAAGCAAAAAACAAGAGGAGCAAACAGGATTGTCCTTGAAACGTAAAAACAGCAAACCTCACCAAGAGAGATTTATACACTATCCAACTAATACATAAAGGGCATATATAATCCCTGGAATATATCCCAATATGGTCAACAGCAAACATATCCAAAACTCCACCTGCATATTCAATAACCAAAAAACCGAAACCAATCAGCCCCTTTCCCATAGCAAAAGTAAACATAAACATGAAATGATGATTGCAAAAAAGGGGTGTTGTTCAAAGTGAAGAATCATTACTCCACAGCCATAACGCAGGAAGACCCCGACGGGTGGAAGGATAATCGCCAATATCACTTCTAGGAAGGTCTCTGAACCCATGTTGCTATCGTTGGTGATAGTGGTTGTGGTGTTTAATATCCTAAATCGCAGCTAAGCTTAGCTACTGATAACTTTAGCTATCAAATAGAAGCAGGGGTTAGAAGACAAAACAAGAAAAATGGTGTCACAGACGTAGAGATTTAGGGTGCCACGTGTGTGAAAGTTTGGACAGGTGTGTAGTCTTACCTATCTTGTAGTGTTTCCTTTTGACTTGTACGAAGACACTGGGTTTGGATCTGATCAACAAAAGATCTGAATTCAGTCATTGATGCTGCCGACACATGTGAAAAGATCAGGATACGTCCCTAAAAATGTGCCTAATCTGGTGGCTGCTCCAGTTGTTTGGTCACGGGTTCGAGTTCCATTACCAAGATAGCATATCCAGGTCTGAGTAGCATGAAATTTCTACGTTATAACTCAATTAACTGCACGCACTTCGTCCCTAAGAATTTCAAAGCTTGTTGTTTAGTTTCAAGTCGAACATCAAGACGATAATTACTATCATTCTGGCAAAATATTCAAGAAGGGGACCAATAATAATGTCGCATAAATCAATTTTATGTTACGGGCCGCTTGTGTTGTCACACTTTGAGGCGATCAAGTTTTTTGTCTAGAGTCAGAGAACACTTTCAAGTCTGAGAGAGGGCATACATTTCATTATTCTCTGTATCTTAAACCCGTGCCTGCCACCAAATACTTTCAAGGAAGCAGAAGAAACGCTTAGGGGGCACTGCCCTTTATGTAACAGACAGGATTTGCGACCTATCACAGTCGTAATCTTTTGAAAAGCAGGCTTTCTTTGCTGTGCGAACACTTGTCTTGCTTATTTGCACAACATGAAATATTCCCTCAATAAATCAGCTAAATGGCTTCGCTAATTCACATTATTAATGTTTCTAGCTAGCCATTTATTTTCATGCAAGTGATTCCAGATGACGTGTTTGATTATCGAGCATTTAGCTTAGCAAATCTTAATTCAGATAAATGCAGAATCAAGCAATATCCTGATAAGGATAAAGATCAACATCATCACACACAATCTCCACTCTGAATAAACTGCAGCAGAGTCCTTGTTCTTGACGTTGAAGATGCTACCGGTTACACTTTGCAGATGTGATCCTTACAGCTTGGCACAATCCTAGTATAATACCATTACGTTTGAATATCATGTAATCCTTATC
>Ga0307509_10007988_pt1 | contig 13636 bp, 15 predicted proteins | sample 10_EM_MG_FD_202245 | JGI IMG/M metagenome (GOLD analysis project Ga0307509, IMG submission 202245) | Populus trichocarpa ectomycorrhiza microbial communities from riparian zone in the Pacific Northwest, United States - 10_EM | ecosystem: Host-associated > Plants > Roots > Unclassified | place...
CGCCCAATCAAGGGTGTTATGTATTGCACTGTCGATTGGCTTGGACTTGGTGAGCGAGAACCACCCAATGATTGCATTATATTTCAAGACGCACTTGGCGAATATCACTTCTACTACGATTTTTCGCAAGGCGGGGGTGAATATCTGGCCAAATTTAAGGCTCCTCGAGGAACGTCGGTCAGTGACTTTGTGAAGCACCATTTTCAGGGTGCCAAGATGGGTGTGGATATGGATCGATATACTGCTAAGCACAAGCTAAGCATGCAGTAAGTGTGGATGCAAGTCTCCAGGAGTAGTTGTATTACAGTCTGTTGTTTTCTACGTATGAATATTCAAGTTGACACTCGTCGATAATACACGCGGAATTGCGTGGCTTATTTTCAAGCCTCGAAGGTGTGAGCGGCGACAGATTCAGGGAGCTTAGGGAGGAGGAGATCGGTAAGTTTTCATTCGTTTCGCATGTTTTAACGCTCATTTAGTAGATATTCGTGTGTTGCTGCATAGGGAAACTCTCCTGTAAGAGCTCACTCGTTTCGCATGTCTTAAGAGTTCAATTCAAATCCTTCATTTAATGCTTTTGAACAGGAGATTTCTAAGTTTCAGCAACCACCACCACCCCACATGGCTTCAAAAATGAGACCGAGGGCTCGTTTTCGCACTGATAATCACCCTAGGTCTCCACTTTGTTTCCAAGCAGGCTTGGAAACCGCCTTCGAGTCCATCTCGAAATTCCTCATTAGACAACTCCGCGAACTTCTCCCCTTGCATGTACCTCTCGAGCGTGTCCAGCCTTGAGAAAATAACGGATCTACCACGAATTCTGGGTATGCGCCTGTGTCCACGATCATCTGTCTCAGGTCTGCTTGGGTTCAACCTTTCCTATGCAAACCGATGCGATCCTCAAAGACACCCCAACACCAACTCAAGAAGTGGACGCAATCTTAGAATTATACATGGGTAAGTACGGGAAATCTACCCATTGGTCATGAATCTTTTACAATAAAGTACGAATACGGAAAGTCGATCCATAATGAGGAAGGGCATAATTTGTGACCAGCAAGAAAAACGGTATTCAAACAAGGCAAGATATAGAGGAAAAAAGGAGCACCACGCCCGCGTCACCCATTGAGAGTCTCCGTGTCCAGAATGCCAGTATTGAAAAGGTCCGGGGTTGTATTGCGCCGAACTCCACATTCTGACGAATGATTGACTGTAGTATCCGAAACTACACTCGGATTCCCTGCCCGTCCGTCGTCACTGACAAGGACCTGTTTGATAATGTCCAGGGCCGACTTCGCGGTGTTCTCGAAACGGGTGATACGTGCTCCCAACTCCAGCATAGGTTTCCAGTATTTCTTGAGCTCTTTCTCCCTTTGTTCGCCTCGTTCCTTTGGGATCTGGTCCCACATTGTGGTCACAAATGTGACTTTCTTTGCAGGTTGATCTCCACAAAGTTTCTTGAATAGGTTTAAGTTGCGATACGCCGTTCCCGCCATGCGATTGTCTGTAATTCGATTGAAATATAGAACACTTGCGAGATTAACATCTCTGCCATAGCTTCACAAATACCATCAGAATTTGGACAATAAATTATACTGCTGACATTGGACACACCTCCCTCTCACCCACTCGGTAATAAGCTCTAGAATCTCTACATCGGACCTGTATGTGTCGTCAAATCCTGGGGTATCCACCAGGACATAGGATATTCCTTCAAAAGAAAGTCTAGTACTCCTAACGCCATGACAGGATGAGGAGTATCTGGATAACCCCGTGGCTAGCTCTATAAACTAAATAGAAATCAATACATGAGTTTCATATGGTAATGATTTCAGACCGTGCTCTTTCCGCAGCCTGTTGGCCCCATTACTCTGCATTCCAACGTCAGCCATTTTTTTCGGAATCAAGCTTGGATAAAATCGTACGCTATGATTTTGTCCTCACAAGTGAGTTCGCAGGCCTTCACGACTTTGGAAAGGGGTACCATCAGAGAAGAGTTTGGGGGAAGCTGGATTTGCAGACTGTATATATGTCCCCAACACGTGTCGGGTCAAGGCAGTGCCCACGCTTGTAGGAGGCGATGCTTGTGGCTGCAATGTGGCTGCAACAAGGCTGCCATGCAAAGTTCATGTCCTGAGGATGCCTCTTCCCGTACTGGCAACAGGTGACTTCAAGGTGGTATGACACTGTATGAACTCTAGGCATCATATGTAGCGTTTAACATTCCCATCTTGAACTTTCATTAGTGCGGGCAGTCACGTGACCCTGATGCGCGTCACCGCAGGTATCCGTGCCCATTAAGTACATGTTGTGGGTGTGCATCGAACTGGCGATCCGCTACCTTTCGCATGTCTTACCGAGACACTGACCAAAGTGAGCACGGGTTGCGTCTTTTGTCTATAGGTAAGTACAGTGGTAATTTCAGCTCATCAAAGTGATCAACACCTTATGATTTCGTAGATGGCGGAGGCATTCGAGGGTTATCGTCTTTGCTGATCTTAAGAGAAATCCTCTATCGCATGTGTCAAGCTCGAAATCTACCAGAAATGCCACGTCCGTGTGATGTATTCAATTTAGCTGGCGGGACAAGCATGGGAGGGTATGTCGATGCGTCTTTTCTTAAGTGACTAACACTCACTTCTAGAAGGCTCATCGTCATAATGCTTTTTCGCCTTGGGATGTCAATTGAAGATGCCATCGACGCGTATACGGTGCTTGCGAAACAAGTCTTTTCGGAGAAGAAACGATTGCTACTCCGAGAGGAGATGTTTAAAGCGACTCTGTTGGAGGAGACCGTTATTGGTATAATCCAAACGGAGCTGAAACTTGGAAAGGATCAGGCGAAAGGAGTGCGTATGTTGGATGAAAAGATGGTCAAGTGGTGCGTTACATGGACCCTCCTCGTGATCTATACAGATCTTTCAGCTACAGCTTCGTCTGTGCTATGCCTGCAGGACATATAGCACACCCGACGCTATTCCGTTCCTGGAGAGCTTCTAAAAATTCGACATTTAACTGTACAGTTGTTGAAGCTGTACGAGCTACTAGTGCCGATCCAACGTTGTTCAAGGGAATCGACATCGGGGAGAAAAACCTGAAGGAACGGTACCTTGACGGTGGCCTGCGATGCAACAATCCCGTTCGATATGTGCTCCAGGAAGCCCAATCCGTCTTTCCTGATCGACCCATATCCTGTATTGTTTCGATTGGCACAGGGACGGCAAATGTCATCAGCTTACAGAAATCCGACACTTTCCGGAAATTGTTGCCAATGAAACTGATTGACGTCCTCAAAAGAATTGCCACTGATTGTGAAAATACATCGGAGGAGACAGCAAACCAATCTCCTAGCATGCAGAACGTCTATTTCCGCCTCAATGTTGATCAAGGACTCCAGGTGGTCTCACTTGCGGAATGGGAAAGACTCGGAGAGGTCAAGACGCACACGGAGCAATACCTTCACAGGCACGATGTTAACAGGAAAGTCAGCCGACTAATTGAAGTATTGAATAAGCCCAGAGGTATGTTGGCTTAATGTTCCACGGATATTCCTTCCCTAATTTGTTTTATAGAAACCAAAGTTTCTGTTATGAAAGCGACTAATATCCCGCCAACGACTGAACTCCCCCCAGCTGAACGTCAAGCATTCGATAAGTTGGAAAATTCCATCACCGTTAGCGCATACTACGATTCCCGGGCCCTTTCCATGTTGCCTGTATGCCTTCCTGGAACGCGCAAAAGTCAGATTGAAACCATCCTGCATTGGATTGAAACAGACAGCCAGAAGAAGCCTCTCTTTGTCGTCCTGGGTCCTGCTGGATCTGGCAAATCATCACTGCTGGTAACAATCGCGCAAATTTGCCATACCAGAGGATATTTTGCTGGGAGCTTCTTCTTTTCCGGCACTGACTCTGATCGAAACAGCGAGGCACGTTTAGCCAATACAATCGCTTACCAGATTGCCATAGCCATCCCTGAGTTCCAGCCATACATTGCTAGGATGGTTGCAGCTGACTCTGCCATTTTGTCTCCTAGTCGGTCCTTCCAATCACAGATGAGGAGTCTCCTTCTTCAACCGTTCAGTCAGTTTCGCTTGGACAACCCTGGGTTTCTTCTTCAACCACGTGTTGTCATTATTGATGCACTCGACGAATGTGGAAATGAAAAGGACCAACTTCAGGTTCTTGAAACATTATCCGAAGCACTGTTTCGCGAGAGCTTCCCTTTTCTCTGTATCCTCTCTAGCCGCTTTGATCTCCACATCGAAAATGCGATGTCCCACAAGCGCACTCGACCTCTCATCCACGACCGAGTTATTTTAGGGGAAGCATCAGATGCCGAGATGGCTGACATCCGTTCGTATCTCAAAGCTGAGGTTGCACGCATTCAAGAAGAGCACCCCTTTCGAATGCGAATCCCGGATGGTTGGCCTGCTGACTCAGACCTGGAGACGATTGTCGACCAATCCGGAGGTCAGTTCATCTACGCAGCGACGGTTGTCAGGTACATCGACTCACCAGGTCACAAACCACAAGACCGACTTCGATATATTCTTTCCGTAGACTCGTCTCCCAAAGCAGTAGATCCGTTTGCTGCGCTTGACAAACTCTATCGAACCTTGATGTCTTCCATAGAGTCGGAGTATCTAACGGTCGCCATCGAGATCCTGGGCATCGAACTGGTGAGGAAAAGCTCACAATTCTGGACACCTGAAACCCTAGAATGGGAAAACTTCTTTACAAAACACTTCAACTCACTCGATGCGGATATCGTGCTTGCGCCTCTCGCACCTGTTTTAAGATGTGAAAACAATGTTATAGTTTTCTACCACCTAACCTTCGCAGAATTTCTCCTTAATGTGACTAGATCTGGAGAGTTTTTCGTTCACCCTTCAACTCGGCACATGTGGATCGTATCGCAACTTGTACCATTTTTCTGCGATAACGATGGTAGGTTAATCGCAAACTTGGTTGGATCAGTCTGACTCTCCTTGTAGACATTTATGACACAGATATCGAATATCTGATCAAAGAAGCGAAGCCTGGGACAGAATTGGATCTTGCCATCGGTGCAGGCTTTGAATCCATTGGCCATATGCATCACCTTGTCAGAGGAAAATTTAACCTTTGGCCGTTTGCAACTTATGCATTTCTTCGTTACCTGCAATGCAGAATTAGTGTTTTAGTGGGTATTCTCCCCCCATTAACTTGTACTTACTTTGATCTGCTTTGATAGGACATAGCGGATATCTTTGCTCAAAGAGGAGAAAACTTTCTTCCTCTTCCTGTCCTGATAAAGCTTGCCCCTGTCTGTAAACTCAGCAATTCGTTCCTCTTATTCGAGCTTTGTCGGACATGTGCCGAGCTGAAGAATACAGGACTCATAAACGACTATTCTTACACCATTATACCTCATCGCCTTTTACTCTTCATGTCGTATCTTTCTGAGTTCCTCGATGACCAAAACTACCCAGAGCGATATCACTTGCCAGAGGACTATGCTTCTGCAACGCTTCGATGTTTATGGTATCTGCAATCTCCGAGCCAGTAAGCCTTATTCCCATGCGCCGTGCTCCTGCATACACTAATTGTCACAGTGACATCCGTTTTTCCCTCAAGCAACAACTCCGTTCTCTCAAAGAGCTCCCATTAGATTTTGGCATTCCTGGGTACCTGGGCGATACTTCCAACAACATTGCGCACGGCGCCTTGGAAGTTTTCCCCTCACTCCTCCTCAGATCTCCTCCGTCTGCCGACCTGTGTATAACTTTGAAACAATCATTTGATGAGGAGGTGACATTGAGAACACCTTCCTCTTCTCACAAGGCAAGGAATTCCATACACCGCTACCTCTTGGTACGCATCGTGTTCATTTACTGTGCTTGTGTGTGGTCAAGAATTGACTAGATCTCCAAACAGCAACACGATGACAAATACCAGCAATGTTATAACTTACCGACTGAAGAGACTGACGTGGGTAACGACGAGTTCCAGTCAGATTTCTACACTTTCCTGCATTTGGATAGCACTTCCTGGGATCTCCCTACTCACAACTGGAGCGACTCTGATGATGAGAGTGCTGAATCCACAGCTTTTACAACGGACAGTACTGATGACCACGCAGCGTCTCGTTTCGAGTGTGGCAGTCACTGAACTATCACTGTATAGCATAAGTAGTCCCTATGTATCAGAACGCCCAGATATCAAACTAATTGGGTCAATTCTAGGAATGAAGATTCAGACAGTACATATCGAGCCGAGAATGCTCGAGTCCTTGTGCCACAGTGCGAATGCTGGTGTTTTCAAGATATAGAAGTATCGAACCAAATTGCTTTCCAAGATGTTATTTCGGTCTCGTCATGTCGCGGCATACATGTACAAGGTCGTGCAGTTCATCCTCCTGAGAATGGCTGGGTTGACGGCGTATAAATAAATTTAGATTTCAAACATCGAAGTATCAACTAGCTGCAGGTAGAGAATTTTTGCCATTTCGAACAAGACTCATCCTCTCGTGTTCACGAGTGAGGCAGTGTTTCGCGGAAACGGTTTGGTAACTGTGGGTTTGATACTTGATATCCAATACGGATCTACGGCAGTTTAGAAGCCGCAGCGGTTGCAATAGGTGTCACCCTAGGCAAAGCCGTCCCTTTCTATGCGTTGTATTCTGATTGGACATTGGGTGTTATGAAGGATGTTGCTTATTTTAGTGGCCCACTGGCTCAAACGATTGCCGATGTTTGTTGAGTGAGTGCCTCTGGATCTGGTCGTGAAGAGGAGGGGGCATATGTTGGCTTGGTACTGATGCTCGTTGTATAGAGTTTATGTAAAAAACATGCGACAATGGTGTACGAAAGTCAAGACGAAAGTGCTACTAGGCGGTAAATTAATCCATGCAATTTTGACATGCGGCGCCGGCTTGCCTCCTTGTTCCGAGGCTCGAAGCTATAATCGATGTTACTATTAGTGAAATTCTAATCGAACAAAATTCCTAAAGGATTCGGAAATTTAGCTGGTTGGCAACTGTTGGTGATCATGATTGTTGCTAACGTGGCACTCATACAAACTGCTACAGTATATGCCGGCGGAGCAGGTTGGTCGGATTCGTTGGTCGATGGTGCATGGTTGGGAGTAGAGGGAAAGGAAATGCCCGGCATACTCTTGTTGGGAGGCAAAGGGGTTGTGCTGGGAGAGAAGTGAATTTATTAGGTCTGGAATATGGAGTGGCAGGACGGCCGTACTTCGGATGAGACGAATCCATTTTACGCGCCCACACCCAGATAAGGTCGCTGTGTTCTCCTTCGTAATGGTGAAGTAGTCAAGAAGAGGCACAGTGGATCCGTTGATCAGATCCGTCACGACAAGTGTGTGTTGTCCACTGAGAAGCTGTGGTGATTGATAAAAAAACGGCGCTGCTGAGGTACGATACCGTAAGGTTGGAACCAGACAGGTTTGTTTTCATCCAACTGATAAGAAGACTTGGCGGCAGTTTCAGTTGAATTGGTAAACCCTACAGTCCCATAGACGCCGATGCCAACACCTATAGGTTGAAATGTTCATTAAGCAGAAAGGTCAACTTTCGAACGTACATACCCTGGAAATTGAGCGTCGCTGTTGCTCCTTCGGTGTTTGTATACATCGTCGTGGAATTGTATTCGGTGGACTCCCCCGTATGCCCCAACGATGGATGGGTCACGATCGTCCAAGACTATAGTGGACACATGGGTCTACCAATCACTAGTCGTAAAAGCCTGGTAACAAGTCTTAAAGTCGAAGAATCCGGCTCTTCAAATAGAGGACAAGAGAAGCCGTCGAAAGCATCGCCCGCGTCGCCATATTCACTTTCGAAGGGACTTGATTTAAAAAAGGTGAAACACGGGAAGATTTCGGGCCAGGGTTCAAACGTTCAAGTCCCTAAATCACTTGTTGAAGACAACAGCATTCGTAGATTTGCTTGTTTTTTTTTTCGTAAGGCATTAGGGTAAGTAACGCTCCGTGTACAATTCATGAAGAGGATTGCGGATTCCTGGAATCTGATCATCATCAGGTGTGTCTTGAATATTTATCAGTGTCCCAGTCTGACGTACTAGTAGCTGAGTGAGAAAAGAAGGCATCAGCGCTCAGGCTCGCTCAGGGCGGTGTTGAGAGGAGAAAGCACGGACAAATAACTAAGCTTACATCATCAGACTCCGAACACGATCAGTTTTATTGGGACTGGTGAAATTAGGACAACAATACGGGTTTACATTTATATCTTGCTTATATCCAAGTATTCCAGTAGCCAAGAATTCGGTAGGCTCATAGACAGGAGGGTGGATTCGTGGGCAAACCGCCAACTCGGAGTTGCACTCTAACACTGGTCGACGAAGATGTAATTAGTCTGGTGACTAGGACTCGCGTTACTTGAAAGTATTTTTTGTCCTGAAAAATTCTGTCATTCGCAGACGCGGAACGTGCTTCACTGGCCTCCCTTGTGCTTGGTACAGGCATCCAGCTCGGTCTCTGGTTTTCCAAACCCTCAGATGGTCTGGCGGCTTGTCTTCCTAAGTCGAGTTTCCAAGTTCAACTAGAACTTCACTGCCACCTTTGTATGGTATTGAGCTGGATCTCTTCCACGACACCCTCATTTGGTGCCTCAATTCTGTAACATTCATGTTAAGATGAGGCTGCGTTTGCGGGCTACTCTCTTTATTTGACTGAGGCCATTCATGAAGACGGAAAGAAGGTCGATTCCCTTCCCGTTCCTTCAAGAGAAACCCCGGCATGACTCCATACCTTAACTGTCGTGCTCATTGCAATTCATCAATTCGCACTTCATTTCCTATCTGGCTACTTCTCAAAATGGATATGTCCTCATGTCAGCCAACCCCTGTCCTGAACTATCAACATTTCAACGCTGAAATCGCAGGCATGCTGATGGATGATTGTCAACACTACCCAAGGAATTTCACTCGTTCACAACTGCCAATGCCAGACGATTGGGAGGACTGCCCCCCTTGCTCTTGCCTGTATAAATGCTCTCCTCGCAATGTAGATAAATACTTTCTAGTAAGTTCTTGCGAACATTCCGTCTTGCATGCGACTTATGTTCACCAAAGATACTACCATCAAATGTGTGCCCGATATTATCTGCAACGGATAAATGCAGTACCGTACATTATGGCAGCGGGCCCTACAGCGACCTAATGGGAAATTCTGAGCTCCAATTGTTGGCTTAACGTTGAATTCATGGTGTCAAATGAGCGCCCGCCCAACGTGAATCTAGTCCTCACCCTCAACTCTCCACGACGTGATTGTTATCGTCACTGGAACCACTATTTCCGGCTTTTGGCCTCTATTTGTTCGTGCCAGTTGTTCAGAAGGAAAGCCATTGACTCATCATTTTACAGGGCACCATGGAGAAATCATGACCATGCAAAAACGGCGACCCCGATCTTTAAGTCTTCCAGCGCTGACTTCCACACTAACCTACAATATGTATAAACCAGCGCGACTCCAATGTTTCTGGTTGCTCTCATCTGAATGGCGGTGCCAACCTTTGATTGCAAGGCTGTAAAAGCGTTGTTCCTCTCCAATATCCTTCCAACAAGCCACACTGTTATACTTGGGTGCAGGCACGCTGTCACATCTTTCCTTTGGGATTGGGTCCTGTGCATGTATTATTGGGATCAAACTCGGTCACTGGACTTCGATGGCTTGTAACTTCAAGTTCGACATTCAAACCACAGACTTTCACAATCCAAGGCCCGGGTGAGATTTACTTTTCTAGTAACATTCCATGAGTCATAAACTTCAGAAGAGAAGACCAATAATACAGAAGCTGTCAACGAAACCCTCCTTTCCAACAGGAAGATGGTATTTTTGCAACCCATGCCGGATACATGTTGAATGGCATCCAAAATGATGATGTTTTTTGCTAGTTTCATCGTCAGGCTCGCAGGGCCAGTCACGAACATTGAGATCTTGCACGATATGTCATGACTAATACATTCAACATCTCATAGACCCAATGGATCGGTTAGGAAATCGAGCTTTTATTAGGGTTGACAAATACGCGTTGTAAGAATTAAGTGTCGTCAAAGGTAACAAACAGAGGACTCGACTTGGTGAAGACGGATGAGAGTAGCAAAGACGCGCCTAGGGCGTGATGATTAGAGTTCGAGCCTCGGGGACTAGATGTGGGGCATCTGTGGATTGGTACTGATCGGCTTGGAACATGTGAAGGTTTGTTGGGCATAGAGTTGGATTAGCCATTCCGTAGTGAAGTATGGAAGGGGCAAGGATCTCAAGATGGATGAAACGACGTGTGAAAGGAGACGCTGGATAATTGTGAACGCCATAGAGTCGGATCACACAGTACTTACTCCTGAGGTACGTAAAAGGCGAGCCCAGGACGTAGGAGATAGCATAGGGAAAGAGATCTGTTAGATAGATAGCAGAAATCGAATAAGAAGGTGTAGTATGCATATGCTGTCGCGCGGCACGTGTGTTGACACTAGTCTACAAATCGATAAGAGCAGCTCGGTTCCTCAGTGATTTGTTTGGTTTTGATGGATGGGTGATGCCGAATAAATAAAAATCGATCAGCCGCTTACTCGGTTGGCTTCCGCATCACGGCAATCCATCAAAACCAAACAAAAGTGAACCGAACTGCTCTATCGATTTGAATTTAGCTGTAAAACAGGGAATGAGGAATCCGTATATATTCATATTCGGTAATACGTGAGCATGTAACGAGGATTTCATGGGATGCGACAGGCAACATGCAGAACGAGATCTTGTGGTCAACGCATGTTGCTCGATATCCGAAATCGATCATGAATAAAGCATCGAGAGCAAAGCATCGAGAGCAGTGACATACCCTCTTCTGCATAGCAAAATGATCCACCTTGCTCGTCTCCTATTGTCGCCCTTCCTCACCTTCGTGGATGGTCATTCCAAACGAACCTTGCTCGACATCTTATGGGGATGCATCTCGACGACGATAATTTGCGGTTGGACCGTCGTACATCCGAACATGCCGCCTCGAGAAGGACCTTTCAAGGTAACACTCCGAAAACTGGAATTAATGCTTTGGACGATCGTTTCACCAGAGGGCGCTCCTGCCATTGCTCTTAATCAACTGTTGGGAGCAATGATAATCAGAGACTTGTACAATAGAAAGAAAGGTATGCTCTCTCATCCCTTCAAGTGGATATGTTCACGAAATAAGGTCAGGTTACAAGGAGTCATGCGGGATTTGGAAGACCGTGAAGAGATGGTTTTCGTTGTACGAGATAAAGGAGGCCGCAAGTCAAGGTGGGTATTTGAGTGGCATTTATAGTGAGATTGTTAAAAGGCCCACCAGCATGGACGCTGAAACATGGTCACTACGTGATTATGGGAGGAATCCACCTTGTGGAGCCGTTCGAGTCAACATCGCCGGAAGCAACTACTGAAGCTGCATCAGATGTAGCCAATGTTCAGCCCACGAGCACTCCCCAGGTGGAGGGAACCAATGCCGATGTTGAAAAAGGACGTGCTTCTCAGCCTAAGGAGGGTAGGGTGACAATACTGACATTGGAGATGCTCGAAGAACTGGCCAAAGATCCTGAGTTCGAGATTCAAGTAACAGAAGAAGAGATAATGGATAGGTCGAAGGGGGATGCACTCTCCAAGTTCATCTTCATACTCCAGTCTTCTTGGTTTATTGTGCAGTGCATTGCACGTCGTGTGCAAGGGCTTAGTTTGACTCAGCTCGAACTGACTACACTGGCTGTGGCAAGTTTGAATGGGATCACATTCATCTTGTGGTGGGACAAGCCGCTCGGTGCAAACACACCTGTGCGAGTGTACGTGCGCAAGCTAACAGATGTAGAGAGAAATGTGGAAGGAGTGAGTGATTTAGTTGTCGGTTCAAGTTCTATTTTGAGGAATTGTAGCGGGCAACGTTTGAAAGCAGTCTGACTGCGATTCGCGACGTTATCCTATGTCAGTCAGAAGGAAATATCTTTATTGCTTGGTTGATTCGACTACCTTTGGCCATTGTTACACTTCTCCTTTTTCCGATCGGCGCACTCTGCGCAACCTGCATGTTCAATCTCGGTGACCTGACACTGGGGACGTCAACTTCGTTCCCTGCTGAGGCCACACACGTTCCTACGTTATATGTTCCAAAGCATGACCATTCCGAGTACTTGCACGCCTTGCTCATGGCGACCCTTGCAACCATCTTCGGTGGCATTCATTGTGCAGGGTGGAACCTTCTTTTCCCCACTTACATAGAACAGAAACTCTGGCATGCCACGTCTCTCGCCGTCATCGTCATTCCAATCATTCTCATCACCATGTTCTTCATCTTCAAACCCCTCGTTGGATCCAGGTCCAATGATGACAACATGCGACGCAGAACTGTAATTGCTGCTGCAATATTTGCGGTCATGTACGTATTTGCAAGACTCATCCTCCTTGGTCAGGCCCTCGCACTCCTGAGGCATCAACCACCAGATGCATTCATCGCCGTCGATTGGACCAAGTTTTACCCCCACATCTCATGAACAACCTCCAGGTCCCGTTATCGCCTATATCACATGTTCTACCATACCTGTTCCATCCTTTCCACGATTACCTGGACCCTCTCGCTCGTCACCGTCGGGAGCGAACCTCAAGTCAAGATCTCGATCAATTTTTATCAGCTTCAGTTTTGCTTAATGCGTCCATACGAATAGAATAAGAAAGCTTGTTTAAACTCCAAATCGGGGCATGCCCTCAGTTCATTGTGGTCATGTTAATGTTTCTCCAAAAACCTCTTCTCGTCATCACCGCCCCTGCTGCCGTCCTCAATGCCCAGTTGGGTAGTTCAGTTTCTAGCACTGCAACCTCTCCTGCTGCGAGTTCAGTTTTGACATGTTCACAACCACGGCTGATTCGAGTCTCGAGTGAGCGGATGTGACAGCGTGCTCGGCCCGCCTCTTTGCAGAATTATAGAGGGCGCAAAAAGTCAAACATTGTGGGAGCAAGCGCTATAGAGACAGTTGAGGTAGCAGGTGCAAAGTGAATATAATGACCGACCTGTCGAGTAATTCACGTTTCCAAAAATTTGGCCTATTACAGAACGTGTCACCGCTGCTGGTTGGACAGGGATGTCCGGATTGTATGGATGCACAGCGGTGGTCTGGTAGATGGGGTCGCTTGGGAATGCAACACGACTTCCATCTCCTGCCACCGCTGCCAGGAGGCATGTTTACAGAGGACTACTCGCTATGTCGCCAATTATTACCAGCAGAAGATTTCTTATAAGCACCAAAAGAAATGGAAAGGGGACGACCGGGGTGACAAAATAGCATAATTCCCTTGCTTAACAAGAGTTCTGGGGCACCCCACCAGTTCACGCGCAACCCAGAGTAACTGGTTAGAATAGAAAGCGAAGTTTTAACGTCAGGCTCAAGGGCCAAGCTATTATGACAGCCGGGGATTGTTTCCTTGGGTGCCAAATAACCATTGGTTTAGCAGATTACGTTGATCTCCCGTTATGGTTCAGGACAGGGTACTCAGATCGGAATTATTTGTTTAGTGTGCACCATAAAATCACAAAATATTTAGGGACATGGTATGTAATCGAGATGCGAGACTGGGAGCTGCAGAGTGTAGGCTGCCTCGTT
>Ga0307509_10007989_pt1 | contig 13634 bp, 14 predicted proteins | sample 10_EM_MG_FD_202245 | JGI IMG/M metagenome (GOLD analysis project Ga0307509, IMG submission 202245) | Populus trichocarpa ectomycorrhiza microbial communities from riparian zone in the Pacific Northwest, United States - 10_EM | ecosystem: Host-associated > Plants > Roots > Unclassified | place...
CAGCGAAAATGCGCACTGATCCATCAGTGTAAAAAATACAAGTTCACACGCAATGGCACTGGCGTGTACTGCCGGTGATGCGCGCGAGTTCCCACAGTGCAAGGTCCGAGCCCGCGATACCTTCCACAACTCTCCGGCAACAGAGTTATAAGAAACGAGTCCTGGTTGCTGGGTCCACACGCTCGTATCAAGCAGTCGCTTCTGCCACCCGCCACATGGGGTCCCTGCGTTGGTTAGGCATGCGACTTGTTGAGTCGGGATCTCACCTCTGAGTCTGCGCCGATGGGTCCCGTCGCCGGTTACTCGAAGCCTTGACCGCTCCGGTTGGATGTTTCATCTGAACGCGTTGGTCGGACCCGGGATCAGGACCCCGCCGTCTTCCAGGGGAGGAAGGGCGGAATCACTCAAAGTCCGGGGAGGGTGGTGATGCGGACGATGTTTGGGAAGATCTAAAACTAGGGACGGCCCAATGAGTGAAAGTAATGATATTGCGTTTCACGTATCCGATGAGCACTATGAAAGAGCAATGCCCAAGTCTATCAACTATCGTGCTCGATGACCCCAGTGACGAGAGCACTATCCTGGACTGAGGCCTCAGGGATATTTGGGATGGGTTTCTCTTCAAATATCCCCTCCTCCCCTCCAACCGGCGAGCTGACCTCGATCGCACTGCGCTCTGCCTTGAGTATCTCCACTCCGAGATGGTCCCTCGACGGGCGGATCCTTCCGGAGTCTCCATTACCCAGTTGGATGGTCGGAGTCGATCCGGTTATCTGGATTGCGAGCGAGAGGGTGAGATAGTAACTGGACCGGAAGATATCACCGATTTGCCAAGCGCAGAAGTATCCGCGTAACCCACTGTGGTATTGTCAAGCACCGGTCAAGGAAACGTTAGGGGAGGTGGTGCACAAACCTAGAGTTCCCTCGTAATCCTTGGCCGTGAACCCTGGCACTGCCGTTTCGTAATGCCGGAAACAATGGTACACACGATAATACACTCGCTACTCACAAGGACGAGTTTTGGGATCTCCTGGCAGAAATTGGCTGGGGTTTCGCCGGTTTAGTCGGTTTATTGCCTGGCGAAGGCGAGGTGTTGCTGGGGTTGTCGGAAGGGCACCCGGATTGGGCCTGTTGTCCGTCATCTCGCTCTTTTCCACCTAACGTAGCCCTTTTGTCACATCGGCACCGCGGTTGAGTTATGGGGAACCACAATGCCACCTGAACAGTGCCCGAAGGCAGGGGGAGCGGTTTGGCTGGCCGTTTCAGGGAGGAGCGACTGAGTGTCTCGGGATGATTCCAACACAATCCACGTGGTGGCCACTAGTGTGACCTCATGTTGGGCCTCCCCGACTCACCCGACAAACCGGTGAACGTGCGAATCCGCCCGACGTATTTCGGATTCCTAGAATAGGTGTCCGTGAATAATCAGCGACGGGTGATACCCCTGGACACACTCGTCTTCATACCCGTTATTCAAGCACATCGCCACCAAAAGAGTTAGGGAATCCGAGCTGACCTTCAGCTTCAATAATGGTCTCGTCGCCCTGGGATCCTCACTCACGACGGGGGGTCACTCACGACGGGGGGTGGAGGTGGGGTGCCGGCCGGTTGACCCTGGAGAACACCGATCCAGATCTGAACACGGTTATCGATATCCCTCGCATCCGATCTGCGCTTGCAGTCGATGTCATCGATGGCCGCCACGGAGAAGTCTCGAAGTCTGAGAATCGCGAAATGGAACCGGATTTGCTGGTTACGGTCGGACGGTCGTTGATCCGATCGAAAACGGAGTTTGGGTCCGAGAGACCCCGGCCCGGTGTCAGTGACAGTGAGTATGTTCGTTCGACTCCCATTGCGACCCACCACCCACACTCAGACTCTACCCAGGACCACAGGCACCCATAACCACTGAGCGCCCTCTCAAGCAATACCGCCAACACCCATTCCCTCCGCACCCTACAACTCAGCAGGAGCGGCGATACCCCTTCTGGTTCACCCATTCAAGATACGTATGGAAGGATCTCTGAAGCCGGCCCAACACAAGGACCACGGGTGTGACCGAACAGAAGATCTGGGTCTATTGCGGGAACAGTGGATCAATAACGACCCGCCTTCAGAGTTCTGGGTCTCGGCTCCGCACCAAAACCGAGGAGGACGCGTTCGGTGAGTCCAGCCAACCACCAAAACTTTGCCCCGGTTCAATCCCGTCTTGCGGCACAGAACAACAAATTCTCTACCGGAATCGATCCCGATTGCTTCCGTCAACCTGGTTTCCGGCCCAGCTGCAGTCTCGTTTGGACATGCTCGTCGGCGGGACGCATTGAAGAGTTGTTCCATATGCTTATGCGCGGAGGCGCCCAATTGTCCTGCATCGGCGTCATTCGTGAATTGGAGGCGCGGGGCTAGGTGGACGCGACGAAGCAGGGCAGGAAAAGGAACCATCGGTTGACAAACGAGATCTTGCTTGCAGTCGATGGGTTCTATTTCAATTGCTACTGCCAGGTGGTTCGGAGCGCAGTGTCTGTGAAAGCGAACTCTGGAATCTGCGTTCTTTCCATTACGTTTGAGGTATAGAGGCCAACTCCGAACATCACAGACCGATGCGGAACGTGTGTGGTGAGTGCACTCCCCATTTCCATAACGTTGATCTTCCTGAGCTCGGCCATTAGACCATCACGGTGAGGAACCATGGGTCCACCTCCGTGCGCTAGAAGTCCAGACTAAATCCTTGGTAAATCCTGGTATGTTGAACCCATGGACGCTCATCGTTGGGCTGTCCTAACCCCGACATTTATCGGGATCGACGACTGTGGAAGTGGTGCTAGTTTGGTCCTCCGTTTCGGTACGTTTTCTGACCCCCGCATCGGGCCCTGATGCAGATGATTTGCAGCTGTCTTCTGTTCTCTGGACGTGAGCATCGTAGCCCTTTCTCTCCGTGCTTTCCTTCACGGTGTCCCATTAGGATCGGCTCGCGAGGATACTTTTTCTTACCAACGGTACGGGATGTCGCCTCGCTCGGCAGCCCAATTCGTGCTGAACAGTCTTCCGTAGTCGAACCTGACGGTACCAATGACTTACCGGGTGACGTCCGCTCGCTCGTGTTTTCGTAGGCGGACCGGTCCTTGCATCCCGATTCCCCCGCATACAATAGTCAGTTGCTTGGGCCTACGACAATATACCTTGACGTCGGATTGCAGGTGAGCTGGTAAACCAAGTTGGCACTCTCCGTGGTCATTGGTGTCAGGCTCAGGGCAGAGTGCGAAGAGGATCAAATATGCAGCGATTCCAATACCGGGGGCAGCTGCGACGGACGGCCAAGCACGCGACATTGCAGTTGGGTACCCTGGCCTCAGGTATCCCGACCGTCGGATGATAGGGCTTGGTCAGGCGTCCCCATCGCGTGCCCTTGGGCGGTTTTCTTGGAGAGTGTGTTCGACCTCAGCGGAAGGAAATCCCCCGGCCATTCGGGATACGTCAATGCCGAGGCTGAACCGCTGGATGATCCGTTCGTCGCATTCGTCGACTTTGCGCGGAGCCTAAGCTTATCACGTTGCACACAATGACCGCTGAGCACCGCGGGGTAGCGAGGTATTGCCAAGACCCCGTTTCTCGTTGATGAGCTCGCTAACCCTGGTCTCCACAGAGGAAAGGAACACCCTCGTCAACAAGCTACAAACCATGGCAAACGGTCGACACATTCCATTACCGGTGATGTTCACTTTGAGGCTGTCGGGTTGTTCTGGACTCTCATCTCCGACAAAAAAGGGTCCGCCGACCCCCCAGAATAAGACGATCGGCACATACTCAATACCACGGGTAGTGAGTGTCCCCGTTATCATCGCATATCGAGTAACCTGAGGTCCCACTGACCCGGGGCGATGTTAGGTTCTGTAAAACGGCGTTCCGGCTGTGAACTCCCTCACGCCGAAAACACATTAGGGGACACACGTTCAACTGCGGGATGGGGGTGGTGGTGGGTCTGGCAGAAGCGTAGGGCTGCTGACGATATTCCTGTGCATATCTCTCCCCTCCCCCAGGATACGGAAGGGACGCCCCAAAAGGAGAAGTTCACCACGGGGAGACGGAACTGCTTCGGCGACACTGGAGAGCTATCGTCCGCTGGAGAGCTATCGTCCGACATTACAGCGGAGAGACAAGGACATCAGCGGACATCAGCGAGGCTGTTGGGTACGCACCCTCAACGTTTTTAACTCCCTCTTGATCGCATCCAGTTGTCTCATTCAATGAACCCTTTGTTCGGAGTTGTCTTGTCAAGACCCCTCCACCCCCCTGGAATAATTGAGGTCGAGCGCGGAATTCTGGAGTCTTTTGACAGTCCAACGTTCACCTCTTGTTTTGTATTAGGGTCTGTGGTCCTCCATTTCCTCCCCGGTCCGCGCGAATCGGTTCGTGCAGCTCCTCAGTGAGAGTTTTTCTTTCTCGTGGCGTCGGACCTAGACTTACTTCGGTAGCAGCCACCCTTGTTCCCCGCAAAGGTGGAGCTGCTTCCTCTTCCGCCCCTGTTCATGGCTCCACACTTCCTTCGTGCCGGTGTCCTCGACCGCGATCCTACCTTTCGTGTTCTCCGTTTTCCACAAAGTGCGACTCAGGGTCGTTCTGTTAGTCTCTCTTGATTCGAAGTTTGGTCGCTCTCCGGTGCCTGCTGTCGGGCACGGGCCCAATCGTGCTTGGGATCTACCGCGTGCTCAAGATCCCACTGCGGCCAGTTGCTCCTCGTTGGGAAAGCTGGGAAGGGGAAAAACAATGATTTCCCAGGTCGGCTACTAATGTCACAAACACAAGGTCGTTGGAAATGAGGGAAGCCATAATGAGGTCCCGCCCAGAAATGTAGTATTCGTAATCACACCCAAATGATAGCAACATTATCCTACACCCGGTACACCTCAGCAGTCTGGGTGCTTGAAGGTCAACTTCCTCACGACATCATCATCCCCCAGCATGACAAGCGACAGACCGGACCAAAAATGTCCCCCGTTTCCCCTCCGAATATCCCCTGGTGAGATCCAACAAACCTTCCTAGACTTTGCATCGAGGACCCATTCGTAGTTCCCATCGAGTCTGTATGGTGGTATTTCCCGGGGTTCTGACAAAGGCACCGGTTCTCCCCTAATTATCGTGTGCGAGTTGGCCCCCGACGGCGACGCGATGATATCACAAGGAATTTGGACGAGCCCCCCTGGTCCGTCTACCTTGAGGTGCAACCTGGATTCCGAGTCGAACGTTACGTCGTAAACCTCCCCCATCCCCGGACCGTCATCTCCTAGAGGTAGGGATGCGAGTACAGTTGCGGTTTTCGCGTCTTTCACACGAAGTACCCGCCAGGGTGAGTTACGAACAGTGGCAACCCGGTTGCACTCTGGGGACCATCCAGATAACAAGATATCCTCCTCAACTGCTTCTGGCAATTCAGGAAGTGGAGTGCCCAGCTCCCATGCCTGCATGACTGCGGAGATGCCAAACTCTGTGACCAATCCATAACTAGATGATGCGGGAGCAGAGGCCAACCGATCCATGAGCGATGTCATGAGTGGCTGTGTGTGCTTGTTAGAATGGATTCCCCGGAGGGTCTCCAATTCGAGTAAGGTGATGTGCCTGGTTGGTTGAAGGCAGACAATGTGTTTCTTGCCAAGGGGGTAAATGCGAGATGAGCCCATCTCACTGTGAGCTTTACCTTTGCCACTTGTCAGAACATCGAAGGAGAAAATTTGGATGGAATCTTTTGTTTGTACCACTAGATTTCCATTGAATGATGCAGCCACAGATGTAGCTGCACCTAGGAGTGGGGGATTGTTGGTCCAACTGAGGGACCCAGTGTGAAAAGATTGCACTCCATTCCCTAGGGTAATACATGCAATCTCCTTCCCCACAAGTGTGGGCCTTGACAGTTGCCCACTATATTCTGATGACTGCTTGATGTTTGTGAACTTCCAACAAAAGGCTTTCAGCTCATGAGGTTGTAATTTGGGCTGCTGGCATCTGATGAAGAAGTATGAGGTCTTTGAGTCCACTCTTGGGTTTGGATTTGAAGCTCCTATTAGAAACTTGTTCTCATCCTCCAGATAAACCATTCCCCACACATGGCCAGGAACAGAGAACCTGCCAATGGTTTCACCAATGACAATTTCATGAATATAAAGAGAGTTCTGAGTTGCAACTGCAAGTTCCCTGGGTGAAAACCAACAAATGGATACAATTGGTTGATTGTTCCCAAATGTTTCACCCTCCTCTTTGGTGTGGATATTCCAGAAGATTACAGAACCATCAGCCATGCCACATGCAATGTAGGTCTCAGAAACTGCAATATCATTGATCCCGGACTGCATAGTGAATGTGGTGATGAGTCCACCTGTTTGCACATCCCACATGGTCACAGAAAGAGAATGTACAAAAAACAAGGTGGACCCATCTGGAGAGGTTTGTATCTTTGTGACTCTTTCTGAGACATCCAGAGACTGCTGAAGCACAAATGTGATGGGATCATAGATGTTCACAATATTGTCACATGCAGCAATGATCATCTGGGCAGAAGTAGCAATGCATGTGAGCTGCCTTGGTCTGGTGTTAATGGTCCTTAGGAGCAATCCCCAAGTGTCAGGGGCTCCTGAGAAGCCAGTGATTTGAGACAGCTGGTTCTCTACAACAGTTTGAAGGCAGGATTTCCGTAGAGGTGATGAGACTGGCAAGAGAGGCACAGCAGTGTGATATACCTGTTGTGCACACTGCTGGATGGGGTAGAAGAAGTGCATTGATAGCCGGAGGCAATCTGTTGCAAGACCAAACAAAAAATCCAGGGTACTTGCCCTGGTCTTTGCTGAAGCCTCAGCCCCAACAAACATGCCAAGGTAGGCCTTACCCTTCTTCTGGGTTGGGGCCATCCAGGAAGTGGTTCCAACCTCAGCTTTTACCTATTGTTTGCATTGCTATTGATAAGCAAACCCCCTCCTCATTTGTAATATAGAATTACTCACTTTATCCAGCCAATACAGTAGGCTGTGCATGGAATGAATTACTTCTCCCAGGTTATTCCCAAGGCTCATTGCTTCAATCCATGTGGGGGAAATTTTGAGCACTTTAGTTGCCATATTGTTGACTTTGTCAACAAAGTAACCAGGTTGTTGAAAGGCCTTGAGGCCACCAGATTGCTGGGAGAAATTGTTGCCAAACCCCCTGTAAGACCTGGGGTCACCAGTTGTTGGAGGCTGCTTCCAGGGGAGCTTGCAGCCATCAGATGTTGGAGAGAGTTTGAGGTGTCTAGCCCAGTAGCTACATGCATATTGGGTTGCACTACCTAGTCCTTTCTCCAGCAGCTGTGGGAGATCAAACATATCTTGATTCATTATAAAGGGTGGCAGGTGGCATGGGTTAACCTTTAGCTTCTTTACCAGCTTCAAGCACCTGAGGACCATGTTAGCATGATAGGTTGGTGGATCAACATGGAATCTAGGGTCGGTGCATCGTGTGTGATCTTGCAAAAAATCTGGAAAGGACTTGTGGAAAACCCGGATTTCCTTCAATTCATCAGAGGGGACAAGGATAACAGAGTGGAGGTGGCGTAGAGTTGTTGATATGAGGGTTGTGGAGAGGCCAAGAATTGTTGAAAGCTCCCTTCGAGACAATGGGTTGAATGCAAGTACAATTGCTCCCAAGACACGCCTCATGTTATCAAACACCTCTGCTTCAGAGATATCTGAGAATGCATGGAGTAGGATTTGGGAGTACAAGGAGTCAATGCCAGCATGCCCTTCAAGTATTGTGCTGTTTGCTTCAGAGACAACAAGTTGGAGACGTTCACTTGGCCCATGATGTTCTGATCCAATAAACCTGACCAAGGTTGAGGCAAAAATGAACAGCCCAGATGATTTCTTGGTGAGGACATTGATATCATTTTCATGGGGCCATGGATTGGGGAGGTCAACATCACTTCTTTCTTTGGCAATTTTGCTCAACCTCTTCATCAAGTACAGGTGAATATCCTTGTCAACACTGGATGATTCCACCTGGTGGAGCAAGAAGATCTGAGTGAGGGGCTCCAGGAGAGGAAGGCGGAAGCCAGCACGGATCCTTGGCTCAGGCCTACCAGTGATAAAAAACTTCACCAGTGGCAACTGCCTGGTAAATTGACCCAGGACAGAGAGAATTGCTGAAGATGGCTGATCATCAATGCACTCATCCAATGCATCAATAATAATAACACATGAGACTCTCTCCCTGGAGAGTGGATTGATGAGGAGGTTCTCAAGTTGAGAAATGAGGGAGGTGTGGGCAATGGTAGGGTCCTGCTTAATCATGTTGATGATGTGGGTTTGGAGGTGAGAGTAATTGCATGCAAGCTGGTGTGCAAGAGTTGGAAAGATTTTCTTGAGTTCCTGTCGGTTGAGGTAATCCCGGGAACAGAAGAAGCTAGCACCAAGAATGCCCTCTTTGGAAACCATCTCTGAGAATGACTGAGCTATGGTTGACTTCCCAGTGCCTGCTAATCCATTCAACCAATATACAGTTTGTCCCTGAGGGTTCTTCACCCAACACATGATTTCCTGAAGGACAGACTCTCGAGTCCCAGGGAGGCATTTATCATGATGACCTGCTTGGTGCCCAGCATTAAGCACAGGCTCCAATTTTGCCAGGATTTCAAGGTCTGCAGTTTCCTATCAGATGTGTCACTCATCAGCACAGGTCACATCTATGCAATAAACTGCCTTACCAGGATAGTCTTCATGCCATTGCGGAGGTCCTTTGTATCATCACAGATAACCTTGGTACCATCATGGATGGCCATCGTATTATCATAGATGGCCTTGGTATTACCAAGGATAACCCCAGCGTCATTCTGAGTGGCCCTAGTATTGTCAACAATATTCCTGATGTCACTGTGAATTTCCCTTGTTCCCTTATACACTGCTTGTTGTATTGAAACCTAGCGAGAAGTTCACCAGGGATCGCAGTCGGACTGACAGCTCATACCTGGTAATCCATGACAGCATCAGTAAGCTCTTTGACAAGGTCGGTCAGGATCTTCGCATTATTGACATTTCGTAAGAATCCAGTGAGCGTATGTTGTTCGTTGAACGGTTGAAGCTTTGCAACAACCCCCTCGAGCTTCCTGAGATGGGGATAAGCAAACCAATAAACGTGCATGCGGGCACAAACCTCTGAAGCTCTGCTCTCCTTTCTTTCTCAGCATCATCATTTTCGTTTACAGGCGAGGCCAGCAGGCCGGATAACAACTGGACCCTCTGCTCAATACTCATCACACTATCCTCATTGTCCTTTGTTTGCTGAATTGGGAGATGGGCAGGGGGTGAGGAGGTGTTTGATTTGTGAAGCCGACACACTCACATCATAGTTCTTTATCAGGACGGACATGGCGCCTACGACCGCCTTCAGTGGAAGGAACATATCGGAGGATTCCTTGGCGATTTCGACGGCCATCCTGGCTGCACAATATGACGTTTGCCAGCCCGTGTCCTTCCTGATAGGAGCGCCACCGCTGGACGTGTGGGATAATGGGAGACCGCTGGATGTGTCGGATAATGGGAGACCGCTGGACGTGTCAGGTGATGGGAGGCCGACGGAGAGGGCGATGGAGCTCGATGAGGCAGCAAGTACTGTGGGATCCCGTTGCGATGTGAGATCTCGTACCCGATCTACAGTGGATGTAGGAGTCGAGACCGAAATGTCTGCCCGTTGCTTCGATTTACGGCGGGGCATACTACGGTGGTGGGTAGTCGACGGATCGTTGTAAAATCAACTTGACGATCGGTCACATGACCTCGAGACTCGGCATGACCACGGCGCCTGGAATTTCACTGGGGCTTGACTTCGCCCCCCACTCTGGACTGGATGTAGCACTAGCCTCGCGGTTGAGGTGAAGAACCAACTTCTACCCAGCTGTCGACAAGGTTGGCATATGCTCGGAATGATACCATGCAAATTGGCGGGGCACAGGTCCCTGGGTATGATGGGCGCGATCTGATCCTGGATGAACTCCCGGGCGGGCGGTGGTGGGCCAAATATCGTGCGTTCATGGTCACTGAGGTGCTTCCCTTAGAAATGTTGACCGCATGTTCCCGTAGTTCGTGGTACTCTGCGGTATGACGATCCATCTCCTCAAGGTTGAATGTCTTCGCTGACGTTAATGAGTAGGTTGAGGGATACTGTGTTTAGTTTCGCTCCCAACGTCTCATTTTATGTTGACTCTATCGTTGAGCCCGTGGTATAACCGCAGGGATCAAGGCTGCACCCAACGTCTCGTATTGGCTCCCGCGCGGCGGGGTAACTGCCGCGAGATCTATGTCCGTCCCCACTCTCCCGCCTTCATCGTCCTTTTGATAACTGCTATTTCGCGCGAGGTTCAAGCCCGCGATACCTCCATCAGCGAGCTGGTGATAATAGCAAAGGAAACGCGTCCCGAGGGTTGAACCCGCGCACTACCATCAGCTCTCGCAGTCTCTGGAGACAAGAGGGCAGTCGTATCCGCCACGCGCTGCATGAGTCACCTATGGCCGTTGGTCGTGGAACTGTGTTGACCTCACGCGTGGCGTCCTGCCACCGAGACCGCTCCATGGATGGGTCTCGTCACCGGTCGCCCGAAGTCTCAACCGCCAGGTTGGATGCTTCGCCCGAATTTGTGGGTCAGACTCGACATCAGATCCCGTCCGTTTTTCAGGAGGAAAGGACGGAACAACTCGAATTCTGGGGAGGGTGACGATACGACGACAGTTGTGTAAAATCGTAGAGACTCGATTAATGGGTGAAATTGCCAGAAGTGTGTATCGCCTGTCTAATACAATAAAATGACGTGATAGAAGTGAGTGGGATGTGGGCGGGCCTCGACCATCCTGTTCGATGCCCCCGGTGGGAAGAACACCGTCCTGGACTGTGGTCCTGGGTATTCCCAAGATGAGATCTCCTTCAGCTGGTGAACTGGGATTGATGGCGCTGCACTTGAGCGTGAATATATCTCCACCCAGTTGGATGGTCGGACTCGGACCAGTGATCTGGGTTACGAATAAGGGGTAGGTGGTAACGGAGATGGACAAGATCACCGACGATTCACAAACCTGGAGTTACTCCGTTGACCGCGCCCTTTATCACCACCGTGGCACCCTTGCAGGCGCGCAAGTTGACGATGTGGCTAATCTTGTCATCTTCTACCGTAATCCCTGGCTCACTTTCTTGGTATTCCTAGAACACTGCTGTTGGGACAATCTCAGGAACGTCGGAAAGAACGGTACGTACGACAATCCACTTGTCACCCTCAAACTTGGGGGGTTCCTTGGTCGAAAGCGGTTGGGGTTCCGTGGGCTCAGTCTGTTTCCTGAACTTTGAGGATGAGGTGTTGCTGAGGACTGTCGGGTGGCGCGGAGCGGGGTTCTTGTGCATCATCTCACTCCTATCCATCAATGGTGGGCAGTTTGTCACGCCGCACTACAATTAAATTCTGCGAACACCGCGCCAATGCCACCTGAACCCTGAACCGGTGCAGCAGGCGGGCTAGGAGCAGGTACCGGACCGGCTGGTAGAGATGGAGGGGACCACCTATGGCGCTGAGTGTGGCGATCGTGCGCATGTTGGCGTGAACGCCCATCGGAGATCAAGTGGTTAGGCCGGTCGTTCCGAGGAAGCACCTTTGGATTCCAACTCGATCCGGTGGGGTGGTGCACTCCCCTGATTCCACCGACAAACCGACGGACACCCGAATCCACCGAACATGTTTCGGATCCTCTGAAGAGGCTTTCATGAGCGGGCGGAAACTTGTAACACCTCTGAACGCACCCGTCTTGATATTCTGCAATCGGTCGATTGTCATAGAATCCTGTTGATATGCATCACGAAGGCCCCGGTCTGTCTTGCTCAACGAAGAGTGAGAAGTAGGGTATATCCACGCTTGTTTTGTACTCACAGTGGCCCAACTACCACAAGATGTTCCGTCGCAATAACGGAATAGCGGGTGGACCGTTCTCCATCGTGGGTGTTCACCATTTCGTAACAGGGCTGCGTCGGGGTCGGGAACTTAAGGAGTTCATCCTAGCTGTGTGAATCTACTGTCGCACAGCACCGAACAACGGCTCGGGAAGTTCGGAGGAAAAAACCTATCTCCACACGTCAGTCACCATCCAGCACGGATGACGGGTCGGACTGGTGTTCTACCTGTTGTTTCAGCACATCACTGCCAAAACTATGGATGCTTGGCTTCCCTCCGGCGATGGTTCTGGCGTTTTGGAATTGTGAATCACAACGGGCGGCGGAGGAGGAGGAGGAGGGGAGATGTAGAGGCAGCTTGGATTGAAGGTCCTGGGTTTGGAATGCCGATCGATCCCAGCCACTAGAGAACCCCGATCCAGCTCCGAACCCATCACCAATCGCGTCCGGTTCGTGCGTGTGGTCAATATCGACACCGTCGATGGTCACCACGGAGAGGTTTCTGAATTCGAGAATTGCGAAGACGAAAGCGCATCCGAAGGTCATCTAGTCCCTATTGTCGGACGGTCGACGCCATCGAGGGCGGAGCTTAGATCCGAGAGACATAGCTATGCTTGTACTAAGCGAGTGAGTTTGTTTCATTTTCTCCCCCTTTTTCATGAATCTTGGTATCTGGTACCCTAACCCGCTTTCTCTGCGAAGTTTCGGATTCCAACGGATACGCCCCCCCCCCCCCATACTCAAATTCTACTATGACCATAGTTTCAACCAAGCACCCACATCCGCTGAGCATCCTCTCGGGCAATGCCGTCAAAGCGCATCCCTTCCACCAGCTACCACACCCCACAACACAGCGGGGATAGCAGTACCACTCCGGCAAATCGGGTCCCCGGGACCCGTCCCCCTCATGTACGGCACTCAGGTGCCTAGACCTATATCTTGGTGTTGGATTACTGGTGGGCCGACTCGCAGAGTAACCGTCTCCGTGGTGGTTGACGCCAGACTTAGGGCAGAGTGTAAGAAGGATTGCATATGCAGTGGTACCCGGCACTGGAAGTCGTTTGGGCGACTGGGGCAGGTGCTGCGGACGGTCGATTGTGCGCTTTGGTACGTCGGTTCTGAGCACCCTGGCCATCGTGACGGCAAATGATCACGTCGGTCTGCCCGGCAAGTTCCTGGTTTGTGCAAATGAAGGGTGATCTACTTTGGCGGCGGGACTGGGCTCGGCTCGGGTGCTGGTCGTGACCCTCTTTCTACCAGCCCGGCCGCGACAGGGTCGTCCGAAATTGCCCTATCAGCCATCTCGCCCCACCTGACGTGGAGACCTTAGTATCGGGCACAAGGCCGCCGTTTACCTCTTGAATCGACTCTTCCAACCGATCTGGTCTCACGATGGCTTTTGGTCCTAGGATGATCCTTGGGGTTACGCTCCCAGAAGATGTGTGAGGGACAGTAGCAGCCCAAACAAGTTCGTGGGGGATAGACCCTCTAGATCGTCGTCAAGTTCAACGACGAAGCCGAACCGTTGGATGACTCGGTGGGTCGTGTTCATCGACCCCCCGCGGAGCCTAGGCCCGCCGTGTTCCACGGGACGTTCATGAGGTCTCAAGGTATCTGAAGGCCTGATTTCTCGTTGATGAGATCACTGAACCAGATCCGCACAGAGGGAAGAAACGTTCCGTCGGTAGTCT
>Ga0307509_10007990_pt1 | contig 13634 bp, 12 predicted proteins | sample 10_EM_MG_FD_202245 | JGI IMG/M metagenome (GOLD analysis project Ga0307509, IMG submission 202245) | Populus trichocarpa ectomycorrhiza microbial communities from riparian zone in the Pacific Northwest, United States - 10_EM | ecosystem: Host-associated > Plants > Roots > Unclassified | place...
TGTCCGAGGTGAGCAGGAAGCGGGTGCCCATCGCCACCCCGGAGGCGCCGTAGGCGAGCGCCGCCACCAGCCCGCGCCCGTCGAAGAACCCGCCCGCCGCCACCACCGGTATCCCGACCGCGTCCACCACCTGAGGCAACAGCAGCGTGGTCGGGACCGGCCCGGTGTGCCCGCCGCCCTCGCCGCCCTGCACCAGCACCGCGTCCACGCCCCATGAGGCGACCTTCTCGGCGTGCCGGCGAGCCCCCACCGACGGCATGGTCAGCACTCCGCCGTCGGCGCACCGCCGGATCAGTTCCCGGCTGGGCGCGAGCGCGAACGAGGCCAGCCGGACCCGTTCCCGGACCAGCAGGTCGATCCGCTCGGCCGCGTCCGGCGCGTCCGCGCGTACGTTGACCCCGAAGGGCGCTTGGGTGCGCGAGCGAATCTCCCGGATGGTCTCCCGCAGCCGGTCGAGGCTCATCGTCGCGGACGCGACGATCCCGAAGCCGCCCGCCGCCGAGGTGGCGGCCACCAGCCCGGCGCCGGCCACGTACCCCATCCCGGTCTGGACGATCGGGTGCCGGCAGCCGAGCAGTTCGGTGAGCCGGGTCCTCACCGGATCTCCTTCTCCCGCAAGCCGTCCGGGTCGAGCCTCTCGCGAAGCAGGTCAAGTTCCGCGGATGAGGGCTCGCGCGTGAACGGCACGTCGGACGGGATCGTGAGCGGAAACCCGGTGGCCGTCTCGACCTCGGCCACGGTCACGCCGGGATGCACCGAGCGCAGCCGCATCGACCGATCGGGGGTGGCGAAGTCGAGCACCGCCAGGTTCGTCACCACCACCCGGATCTCGATCGCGCCGCGGTCATGGCCGACGCCGCTGACCATGTCCACCCGGGGCACGAACACGCGCGGCGCGTGCCGGGGCACCCAGTAGCTGGTCGCGTGGCTGACCGTGTTGCCCGGCGCACCCCGCACCCCCAGCAGCTGCCGCGCCGGCCGGGACCAGTCGCCGATGCAGGAGATGTTCTGGTTGCCGAACCGGTCGATCTGGCTCGCGCCCATCATCACGTGCCGGGTGCCGGCCGCCACGACGCCGAACACCGCGCGGTACGGCAGCCAGCCCTCGACCGCGTCGTCGCGCAGCAGCGTCGCCTCGCCGTCGGTCAGCAGCAGGCCGGGCGCGAAGGTGAGCTGCGCCAGCCGCGCCCCGAGGCGGGGGATCAGGCCGGTCGGCGAGGCCAGCACCGCGCCGTCGCCGCGCCACGCCTCGGCGCACGCCACCACACAGACGTCGGCCCGGGTCATCGCGCCGCCACCGCCTTCTGGTAGCTCTCCTCGTCACCGTCCAGGTAGGCCGATCGGAAACGATCCCAGTCGGCGGTCGCGTACTCCCGCTGGAACGACTCGTCCCGGTCGTAGTCGGGCACGCAGCTGGTGAAGTGCGCGCCGTGCGGGGTCTCCACGACGCCGTCGACCATCATCCGGTTGAGCAGCAGTCCCTGTGGCGGGCCCGATTCCATCAGCTCGGCGGTGCTGACCAGTCGCTCGCAGGAGACGTAGCGGCGCCTCGCGGCCAGGCAGAACAGGTCGTCGAAGTAGGGGTCCGGGCCGAGGTAGCGCGCGTTGCCCTGCCGGTCGGCGCGGTTCAGGTGGACCAGCGCCGCGTCCAGGGTCAGCGCCGGCACGGCGACCAGCTCGGTGTCGTCCGGGTACGGGGATCGGATCGTCCGCAGCGACGGGTTGACCCGCAGCACGTCCGAGCCCAGCCCGGCCCGGATCGGCAGGAACGGCAACCGATTGGCGGCCGCCAGCAGTCCCCAGTAGAGCATTCCCTCGTCGTACTCGGTCAGCTCGATCGCGCCCGCCTGGCGAGCGCGGCAGAAATACGGCTCGAGCGCGATGCTGTCCAGCGAGACGAAGCCGGTGACCACCCGGCGCACGCACCCGTACGCGATCAGCAGCCCGACATCCGGCCCGCCGTAGGTGACCACGGTCAGATCGCGCAGCCCGGCCCGCCCGATCGCCCGGACCAGCGCCATCGGCTTGCGCCGCGACCCCCAGCCGCCGATCCCGATCGTCATCCCGTCGCGCAGCTCACCGACCACGTCGCCGATCGTCATGACGATGTCCACGTCAGCTCCCGTCGACGAACTTCTGCCGGGCGCGCTCGCCGGCGCCGTTGAGGTTGAGCTCGAAGGTGAAGCCCTGCTCGAACCGGTACGACCGCTTGACGTCGACCGGGTCGATGCCGTTCAGCGCCTCCTTGGCCCGGCGGATCACCACCGGGTCCTTGGCCGCGATCTCCTCGGCCACCGCCCGCGCGGCGGCGCGCAGCCGGCCGGCGGGCACCACCTCGTGCACGGTGCCGAAGCGGTACAGGTCGGCGGCGGTGACCGGGCGGCAGGTGTAGACCATCGCCCGCATCAGCTGCGGCGGCACCAGCCGGGCCAGGTGGGTGGCCGCGCCGAGCGCGCCCCGGTCCACCTCGGGCAGCCCGAAGGTGGCGTCGTCGGCGGCCACGATCAGGTCGGCGTTGCCCACCAGGCCGATGCCGCCGCCGAGGCAGAAGCCGTGCACGGCGGCGATCACCGGGACCGGGCAGTCGTAGACGGCGGCGAACGCGGCGGCGCAGCCCCGGTTCGCCGCCAGCAGCACCTCATGGCCGGGGCCGCGCTGCATCTCCTTGATATCCACGCCGGCGCAGAACCCACGGCCCTCGGCGGACAGCACCACCGCCCGGGTCGCCGGATCAGACCCGGCCGCGGTGATCAGGTCGGCGACGGCCAGCCAGCCGGCCGCCGGCACCGCGTTGACCGGCGGGAAGTCGATCACCACCTCGGCGACGGCGCCGCGTTCCAGGTGTCCGCCCACCGCGACAGGCTAACCTAGCGCTTGCTTGGTCGGCTACCATCGGCCGATGGACTTCACCGGCCGCGCGGTCGTCGTCACCGGCGGGACCAGGGGGATCGGCGCCGCGATCGCGTCCGCCTTCCGTGAGGCCGGCGCCCAGGTGCTGGTCTGCGGCCGCCACGAGCCGGCCGAGTTCCAGGCCGATGTGCGCGATCCGGCCCAGGCCGCCGCGCTCGTCGACGCGGCGGTGGAGCGATTCGGCCGGCTCGACGTGCTGGTGAACAACGCCGGTGGCGCCCCACCCGCCCCCGCGGCCACCGCCTCGCCCCGGCTGCACGCGAAGATCATCGAGCTCAACCTGATCGCCCCGCTGCACGTCGCCCAGGCGGCCAACGCGGTCATGCAGCGGCAACCCGGCGGCGGCCTCATCCTCATGGTGGGCAGCGTCAGCGGCACCCGCCCGTCGCCCGGCTCCGCCGCGTACGGCGCGGCCAAGGCCGGCCTGCACCACCTGGCGACCAGCCTGGCCGCCGAGTGGGCCCCGGCGGTCCGGGTGAACAGTGTGATCCCCGGCCCGGTCGGCGGCGCCGGGCTGGATCCGGCGGCGGTGGCCCGCACTGTGCCCATGGGCCGGCCCGCGACGCCGGATGAGGTCGCCGGCGTCTGCCTGCTCCTGGCCTCCCCGCTCGCCGCCTACGTGAGCGGCGCCGCGCTGACCGTGCACGGCGGCGGCGAGTGGCCGGGATATCTGCCGGACCTGCGTGGCGCGCTCAGAGCAAGCGACGGTGATCCCAGCTGACCACGCGGCGCGGCTCGACCAGGTAGGCCGAGCGCTTGGCGGCCGCGTGGGCGACATAGTCGTCGAGGACCGCGGCGTCCTGGCCGGCCATCCGGGTGGCGACGAGCTTGCCGATCGCGGTCACGCCGGCGAGGTCGTCGATTCGGGTCACCTCGCCGGTCACCTGCACGCCGCGCAGCTCGAAGTAGTCGTCGCCGTCCTCGACCAGGCAGGTCACCCGGGGATCGCGGGCGAGGTTGCGGGCCTTCTGCGAGGCACGGTAGGTCCAGAACGCTATCCGGCCGTCGCGCATCCCGTAGAACATGCTGACCAGGTGCGGCGTGCCGTCGGGGTTGATGGTGGCGAGCTGGAGCTTGCGGCCGTCGTTCAGGAGCTTCTCGATCTCCTCGGCCGGCATCGACACGGTGTCGCGCTGCTTCACGAGCTCTCCCCGAACGTCGCCTCGGCAAGGGGCAGGGTGTCCTCGCAGACGAAGCCGGGGCGCGGCGGGTCGGCGGTGAACACCTGGCCCAGGGTGACATCGAGCTGGTCGGAAGTCCACTCGCCACCCGCGGCGTGGAACGCCTGCCGGACGGTCGGCGGCGCGAGCAAGGCCACCACGTCGCTGTGCACCACGAAGACCTCGCCGGTGATGCGTTCGCCGGCCGGGCCCGCGAGGGAGACCACCAGCGGGGCGACGCGCTCGGGCGACATCGGATCGGGCCCGTCCGGCGCGGGGCCCATCAGCTCGCCGGTCATCGCCGTGCGGGCGCGTGGGCAGATCGCGTTGGCGCGCACGCCGTATCGGGCGCAACCGCGCGCGGTGGCGACGGTGAGCGCGACGATGCCGGCCTTGGCCGCCGCGTAGTTGGGCTGGCCGGCCGAGCCGAGCAGGAACGCTTCCGACGCGGTGTTGACGATCCGGGCGTACACCGGCCTGTTTTCCGCCTTGCTCACGTCGCGCCAGTACGCCGTGGCGAGCCGGGTGGTGACGAAGTGACCGCGCAGGTGCACCCGGATCACGGTGTCCCACTCCTGCTCGGACATCGAGAAGACCATCCGGTCGCGCAGCACGCCGGCGTTGTTGACCAGGATGTCGAGGCCGCCGTACGCGCGCAGCAGCGCCTCCCCGGTCGACCACTCGGCGACGTCGCCGGGCCGGACGACCGCCTCGCCGCCGCGATCGCGGATGCGGGCCGCCACCGCGTCGAGGCCCGGGCCGGGCAGGTCGTTGAGCACCACCCGGGCGCCCGCCTCGGCGAGCGCGATCGCCTCGGCCGCGCCCAAGCCCTGTCCGGCCCCGGTGACCACCGCGACCTTGCCGTCGAGAGACGTCATGTCAATACCCCGGGCCGCTCAGCAGCCCGCCGTCGGCGACGAACTCGGCGCCGGTGGTGTACGACGACTCGTCCGAGGCGAGGAAGGCGACCAGGCGAGAGATCTCGATCGGTTCGGCGAACCGGGCGATCGGCATCGCCTTGAGGAACGCGGCCGGGTCGACCCCGGTCATGTGCTCGGCCATCGACAGCGACATCGAGGTCAGCACGCCGCCGGGATGCACCGAGTTGACCCGGATGCCGAGCGGCCCCAGCTCCTGCGCCGCCGAGCGGGTGACGCCGCGGATGCCGAACTTGCTGGCGCTGTACGCGGACAGCCCGGCCGCGCCGGCGAGCCCCTCGATCGACGACACGTTCACGATCGAGCCGCCGCCGGCCGCGATCATCACCGGCGCCACCGTGTGCACCCCGAGCCAGCAACCGGCCAGGTTCACGTCGATGACCCGGCGGAACTCGGCCGGGTCCATCTCGGCGATCGGCGCGTGCCGCAGGATGCCGGCGTTGTTCACCAGGACATCCAATTTCCCGTACGCGTCGAGCACGGCGGCCACGGCCGCGGCCCAATCGGCCTCGCTCGTCACGTCGTGATGCACGTAGCGGCAGTGCTCGAGGCCGTCGGCGACCGCCTGCCCCTTGTCGTCGAGCACGTCGCCGATCACGACCCGGGCACCCTCGGCGGCGAAGTGCCGGGCGTGTGATTTACCCATGCCGCGCGCGCCGCCGGTGATGAGTGCCACCTTGCCGTCGAGACGCCCCATCCGACCTCCTACCAAGCGCTTGCTTGGGAGGAGAGTAGCACCGTCAATGCGCGCTGATGCCGACGAAAAGCAGGTGCAGAAGTCCGTTCACGATCTCGTCGGTGCTCCACGACTTGCCGCGGGCCTGCTTCCATGAGGTGGGGATCCACAAGATGTCGCGCAGCAGCCGGTAGATGAGCCGCGCGTCCAGGTCGGCCCGGAACTGGCCGCTGCGCTTGCCCCGCTCCAACTGGTCGATCCAGGTCTGCTCGATCTCCTTCATCGCGGTCCGCAGGTAGGCGAAGCGCTTCTGCGCGCTGAAGTAGGCCCAGTCGTTCTGCAGCATGGTCAGGGCGGCCCGGTGCCGGCTGAGCGCGGCCGTGCTGGACCGCACCATCCGCTCGATCGCGACCCGCGGGTCGTCGGCGTCGGCGACGGCCGCCCGGTAGCCGCCGAGCACGTCGTCGAGGAACTCGCGGAGAATCTCGTCGCCGATCGACTCCTTGGAGTCGAAGTGGTGGTAGAGGCTCCCGGAGAGAATGCCGGCGGCGTCCGCGATCTCGCGGACCGTGGTGGCCCGGAAACCCTTCTCGGCGAACAGGTCGGCGGCCAGCCGGATCAGATGGGCGCGGCGCTCGGACGCGGGCGCGGCCTTCTTCGTGGTCGTCACCTGGCCGATCGTACTTGCCCAATCGCTTGCTCGGTTCGATGGCGGCCGATAGCGTAGAACGCGTTCTAGTTTCTGAAGGAGGTGGCGAGGTGCGGGCAGCGGTTATCCACGGGATCGGCGACGACGAGAAGCTCGACATACGCGACGATGTGACCGTGCTCGGTCCCGGCCCGGGCGAGATCCGGATCCGCGTGCGCGCGGCCGGCGTCTGCCACTCCGACCAGTCCGCCCGCGACGGCGGGCTGCCCCAGCCGGTGCCCGCGGTGCTCGGCCACGAGGCGGCCGGCGACGTGCTCGAGGTCGGCGAGGGGGTGGACGACCTGGCGCCCGGCGACCGGGTGATCGTCAACTGGCTGCCCGCCTGCGGCACCTGTGCCGAGTGCGTACGGGGAATGCCGTACCTGTGCATGACCCACGTGATGACCGGGTACGCGGTGCCCCGCTTCATGGCCGGCGACCTGCCGGTGTTCGGGATGGCCGGCTGCGGCGCGTTCGCCGAGGAGATGGTGGTGCCGCGGATCGGGGCCGTGCAGATCGAGCCGGACGTGCCGTACGACGTGGCCGCCCTGGTCGGCTGCGGGGTGATGACCGGCGTCGGCTCGGTCGTCAACACCGCCCGGCTGCGCCCGGGGGAGACCGCCGTGGTGATCGGTTGCGGCGGCGTCGGCATCTCGGCGATCCAGGGCTGCCGGCTCTCCGGCGCGTCCGTCATCGTGGCCGTCGACACCGTGCCGGAGAAGCTCGAGGTCGCCCGCCGCTTCGGCGCCACCCACGCGGTCGCGCCCGAGGCGCTCAGCGACCTGGTCGGCGAGATCACCGCCGGCGAGGGATTCGATTACGCCTTCGATGTGGTCGCTCTCCCGCAAACTCTGCGGACGGCGTGGACCGCGGCGCGCCGCGGCGGCACCGTCGTCGTGGTCGGCGCCGGCCGGCCCGAGCACCAGGTCGAGTTCAGCCCGTTCGAGCTGCTCTTCGAGGGCAAAAGCATCATCCCGTCGCTGTACGGCTCGGCCTACCCGCCGCGCGACTTCCCCCGGCTGATCGCCCTCTGGCGGGCCGGCCGGCTCGACCTCGAGGGCATGATCAGTCACCGGATCCGGCTCGAGCAGGTCGAGGACGCGCTCGCCAACCTCGGCCGCGGCGACGTCATCCGCCAGGTGATCGTCCACGACGCCGGCGCCTGACATGCGGCTGGGCATTCAGCTCGGGTACAGCGGGGAAGGGCTCGCGGCGGCCGTCGACGAGGTCGTCGAGTTCGAGGCGGCGGGCGCCGACCTGGTGGTGGTGCCCGAGGCGTACAGCTTCGACGCGGTCAGCCAGCTCGGCTACCTCGCCGCCCGGACCGGCCGGATGCAGCTCGCCTCCGGGGTGATGCAGCTCTACACCCGCACGCCGACGCTCACCGCGATGACCGCGGCCGGGCTCGACTACGTCTCCGGCGGGCGGTTCTCGCTCGGGCTCGGCGCCTCCGGGCCGCAAGTGATCGAAGGCTTCCACGGGGTCGCCTACGACGCGCCGCTCGCGCGGACCCGGGAAGTGGTGGACATCTGCCGGCGGGTCTGGCGCCGGGAAGTGCTCGTCCACGAGGGCCCGCACTACCGGATCCCGCTGCCGGCCGATTCCGGGACCGGCCTCGGCAAGCCGCTCAAGCTCATCAACCGGCCGGTCCGCGACCGCATCCCGATCCTGCTGGCGGCCATGGGCCCGCGCAACGTCGCGCTCGCCGCCGAGCTGGCCGAGGGCTGGCAGGCGCTGTTCCTCGACCCGGCCGCGCTGTCCCGGGTGTTCGGCCCGGCGCTCGAGGAGGGCCTGGCCCGGCGCGATCCGGCGCTCGGGCCGCTGGACATCATGGTGCCGCTGCCGTTCGCGGTCGCCGAGCCGAGCGAGCGGTTGCTCGGCCGGCACCGCGCGCAACTCGCGCTCTACATCGGAGGGATGGGAGCAAAAGGCCGGAACTTCTCCAACGATCTCGTACGCCGTTACGGCTACTCGCGGGAGGCCGCGTCCATCCAGGAGCTCTTCCTGAGTGGACAGCGGGCCGAAGCGATCGCCGCGGTGCCCGACCGTCTGGTGCGCTCGACGTCGCTCGTGGGCGACATCGCCTCGGTTCGTGACCAGGTGGCGTCGCTGGCGGCCGCCGGTGTCACCACGCTGCTGGTGTCTCCGTTGGCTGCGTCGCGCGCGGAGCGGGTCAAGGATATCGCCGAATTGAAACAAGTTCTAATAGACGCATCCCTTTGACATCACGTTAACAACGGGATGATAGTAGAACGCGTTCTAGCTCCAACCTTTGAGGAGCTTCGCGATGTCCGCTCACCTCAACCGGCGCCAGGTCCTCACCGGCGCCGCAGCCATCGGAACCGGCCTGGTCGCCGGTTCGTCCGCGCTCGGGACACCGGCGCGGGCCGCCCAGCCCAGCTACGACGTGGTGGTCATCGGGTGCGGCGCCGCGGGGATGACCGCGGCGCTGCGCGCGAGCAAGCGCGGGCTGAGCGTTCTCGTGGTGGAGAAGGCCCCCACCTTCGGCGGATCGGCGGCCCGCTCGGGCGCCGGCATCTGGATCCCCAACAACCAGGTCATCCTCGCCGCCGGCGTGCCGGACACCCCGGCCAAGGCGGCCACCTACCTGGCCGCGGTCGTCAACGGCGACGTGCCCACCGCCAAGCAGCAGGCATTCCTGGACAACGGGCCATCGATGATCGACTTCGTGATGGCGAACAGCCCGCTGCGCTTCCGCTACATGTCCGGCTACTCCGACTACTACCCCGAGCTGCCGGGCGGCATGCCGCAGGGCCGCTCGATCGAGCCGGACATGTTCGACGGCAACCTGCTCGGCGCGGAACTGGCCCACCTGAACCCGGCGTACCTGCCCACCCCCGCCGGCCTGACCGTGTTCAGCGCCGACTACAAGTGGCTGAACCTCGCCCTGGTCAACGTCAAGGGCACCGCCGTCGCGGCCGAGTGCGTCGCTCGCTACACCGCGGCCGTGGCGGCCGGCAAGACGCCGCTCACCATGGGCCAGGCGCTCGCCGGGGCGCTGCGTGCCGGGCTGGCCGCCGCGGGCGTGCCGGTCTGGCTCAACACCCCGCTGACCGACCTGCAGATCGACACCAGCGGCCGGGTCACCGGCGTCGTGGTCACCAAGGACGGCGTCGCGACCGGCGTCACCGCCACCCGCGGCGTGCTGGTGGCGGCCGGCGGCTTCGAGCACAACCTCGCGATGCGGCTGGCCTACCAGCGGCAGCCGATCGGCGTCGACTGGACGGTCGGCGCCAAGGAGAACACCGGCGACGGCATCCAGGCCGGCCTGCGCGCGGGCGCGGCCACCGACTTCCTGGACGACTCGTGGTGGGGACCGGCCATCCCGCTGCCCGAGGAGCCGTACTTCTGCCTCGCCGAGCGCACCCTGCCGGGCAGCCTCATCGTGAACAGCGCCGGGCAGCGGTTCGTCAACGAGGCCGCGCCCTACAGCGACGTCGTGCACATCATGTACGACAAGAACGTCGTCACGGCGGACATCCCGGCCTGGCTCATCTTCGATCAGAACTACCGCAACCGGTACCTGTTCCGGGACGTCTCACCGGCCCTGCCCTTCCCGGACTCCTGGTACAGCTCGGGCGCGGTCTTCAAGGAATACACGCTGAGCGCGCTGGCCGGCAAGATCGGCGTCTCGTCGTCCGCGCTGTCGGCCACCGTTTCCCGATTCAACGGGTTCGCCTTCACCGGCAAGGACACCGACTTCCATCGGGGCGACAGCGCGTACGACCACTACTACACCGACCCGGCGGTCATCCCGAACTCGTGCCTCGCGCCGCTCTGGCTGCCGCCGTACTACGCCTGCAAGATCGTGCCGGGCGACCTCGGCACCAAGGGCGGCCTGCGCACCGACCCGCGATCCCGGGTGCTGCGCGCGGACGGCACGGTCATCGCCGGCCTGTACGCCGCGGGCAACTCCAGCGCCGCCGTGATGGGGCACAGCTACGCGGGCGCCGGCTCGACGATCGGCCCCGCGATGACGTTCGGCTACATCGCCGCCAACAACCTCGCCGAGGGGGCCTGAGAGATGACCAGTCGTCGCACCCTGCTCAAGGCCGCCCTGCTCGGCGCCCCGGCGGCCGGCCTGCTCGCCAAGGCGTCCGCGGCCGGCGCCGCGCTGGCCTCCGGCGACCACGTCCCGGCGCTGGTGATCGGCAGCGGCTACGGCGGCGCGGTCACCGCGCTGCGACTGACCCAGGCCGGCATCGCCACCGCGATCGTCGAGATGGGCATGGCCTGGAACACCGCCGGCTCGGACGGCAAAGTGTTCTGCGACATGCTCAGCCCCGACCAGCGCTCGTCCTGGCTGCGCACCACCACCGACCAACCGGTCGGCTACTTTCTCGGCGTCAGCATCAACAAGTCGATACCGAAGTACACCGGCGTGCTCGACTCGGAGAAGTTCGCCGGCATCCGGATCTACCAGGGCCGGGGCGTCGGCGGCGGCTCGCTGGTCAACGGCGGGATGGCGGTGGTGCCCAAGCGCGACTACTTCGCCCAGATCCTTCCGTCGGTCGACGTCGCCGCGATGTACGACACGTACTTCCCGCGGGCCAACGCCGGGCTGGCCGTCAACGCCATCGACACCGCCTGGTTCGAGACCGCGGACTGCTACCAGTACGCGCGGGTCAGCCGCGCCCAGGCCAACGCGTCCGGCTACACCACGACCTTCCTCAACAACGTGTACGACTTCGACTACATGAAGCAGGAGCAGGCCAACACCGTGCCGCGGTCGGCGCTGGCCAGCGAGGTCATCTACGGCAACAACTACGGCAAGCGATCGCTGGACAAGTCGTACCTGGCCGCGGCGGCCGCCACCGGCCGGCTGACCATCACCGCCCAGCACGTGGTCACCGCGGTCGCCCCGAACGCCGCGGGCGGCTACACGGTCACGATGAATCAGATCGATACGGTCGGCGCCACGGTGGCCACCAAGACGGTCCGGGCCGATCACGTGTTCTTCGCGGCCGGCAGCATCGGCACCAGCAAACTGCTCGTCGCGATGCGCGCCCAGGGCCTGCTGCCCAACCTGCCCGCTGCGGTCGGCCAGGGCTGGGGTAACAACGGCAACGTGATGGTCGCCCGGGCCAACCACATCTGGAACACCACCGGCGCCCTGGAGTCCGGCATGCCGGCCATGGGCATCGACAACTGGGCCGACACCGCCGGGCCGGTCTTCGCCGAGATCGCGCCGTTCCCGGCCGGCACCGAGCTGTGGATCAGCCTCTACCTGGCCATCACCAAGAACCCGAACCGGGCGGCGTTCAGCTTCAACAGCTCGACCGGGGGAGTGGACCTGAGCTGGCAGACCGCATGGAACCAGCCCGCGATCGACGCCGCCAAGCGCGTCTTCGACACCATCAACAAGAAGCAGGTAACCGTCTACCGCAGCGACCTGTTCGGCGTGAACAAGGTCTGGGGCGACGACTTCACCTACCACCCGCTCGGCGGCTGCATCCTGAACCAGGCCACCGACAACTACGGGCGGCTGACCGCCTACCCGGGCCTGTACGTGATGGACGGCTCGCTGATCCCGGGCAGCACCGGGGTGAACCCGTTCGTCACCATCACCGCGCTCGCCGAGCGCAACATCGAGAGGATCCTGGCCACCGACGCGTTCTGACGCGCCGCCGTACGGGCGCCGAGCAGATGCGAATCTGCTCGGCGCCCCGTGCTCAGTTCTGCGGCGGGACGTCACCTGGGCCGCTGCCCCAGGTGGCGCTCGGGGTGGTGCCGAGGGTGTAGGTCAGGTGGGCGCCCGCCGTGACCGCGCGGGCCGGCAGCCAGGCCTTCGTGGTCGTCCGGCCGTTCACCTTCAGCCCCTGGACGTAGTGGGCCGACTCGGTGCCCGGGGCGTCGATGACCAGCGAACGGCCGCTCGCCAGCCGCACCACCGCGTGCGGGAACAGCGGCGTGGTCAGGGCCAGCTCCGCCCGGGTCGGCACGGTCGGGTAGAGGCCCAGCGCGGACATCACGTACCAGGCGCTCATCGTCCCGGCGTCGTCGTTGCCGGGGATGCCGCCCGTCCCGCTGTTCCACTTCGTGTCGATGATCGCCTTGACCGTCTCCTGGGTCTTCGACGCGGCGCCCAGATAGTTGTACAGGTACGGCGTCTGGATGTCCGGCTCGTTGGTGACGTCGATCCGGGTCCCCTGCTTGGCGCTCAGGTCGAAGGTGCCGTCCGGGTTGCGGAAGAACGAGTCCAGCCGCTGGACGGCGATGTCGTTGCCGCCCATCTTCTGCGCGAGCGTGGTCAGGTCCGAGTAGACCATCCAGGTGTATTGAGCGCTCGTCCCCTCGACGAACCCGCTGCCGGTGGACGGGCTGAACCCCTCGGCCCAGGTGCCGTCCCGGTACTTGTCACGCATCCAGCCGACGTACGGGCTGTCGATCGGCGCCGGCGTCGCCACCGCCGGGTCGGCCAGTTCGAGCTCGCCGAGCTGGACGATGTCGGCGCCGCCGTTCTTGGTGACGTTCAACCGATAGAAGGTGTACGGCTCGGGAATCGGCACCGGGTAAACACGCGTCTGTCCTCGCTTCTCGAAGGTCTGCCCGGTCTGCGAGTCGATGGTCGTCCACGCGCTGCCGTCGTTCGAACCCTGCAGCTGCCAGTCGGCCGGGTCACGGCCGGGCTCGTCGTTGCCGCTGGTCAGCGCGTACTGGTCGACGGCGAGCGGCGCGTCCAGCCGCGCGGCGATCCAGCCGGTGGTGGCGAAGGTGAGCCACTTGGTGCCCTTGTCGCCGTCGAAGGCCTGCGCCTTGCCCTCGTTCGGCGCGTTCTCGCCGCTCGCCGTGATCGCGGTGATGTGCTCGCGGATGTTGTGCGCGAGGCCCGGGTCGGCCTGGGCGGCCGGGTCGTAGACGTTGCGCCAGTTGTGTGAGCGCTCCAGGAAGGCCCGGTACGTCGCCCGATCGCCGAGCGCGCCGGCCAGTTGCGCGATGCCGTAGTCGGCGGCCGCGTCCTCGAGCGTCTCGGCGGCGCCGCCCCAGCAGTGGCAGTCGTCGGCCGGCACGTAGCCGTTGGCCAGCGCGAAGTCGAGCGCCGGGCGCTGGCCGACACACTCGACGTTGCAGCCGTCGTCCTTCGAGTCGTTCTCGGTCGGCACGGTCGCGGCGTTCACCAGCGACTTGAGCGCGCCGCGGGCGTCGAAGTCGCGGGCGCCGAACGCGTACATGGCGGCGATCGCGGCGGCGGACGGGTCGCCGGACATCACCGAGGTCTTGCCGTGCTCCAGCAGCCAGCG
>Ga0307509_10007991_pt1 | contig 13633 bp, 16 predicted proteins | sample 10_EM_MG_FD_202245 | JGI IMG/M metagenome (GOLD analysis project Ga0307509, IMG submission 202245) | Populus trichocarpa ectomycorrhiza microbial communities from riparian zone in the Pacific Northwest, United States - 10_EM | ecosystem: Host-associated > Plants > Roots > Unclassified | place...
GATAAGAATCTGAGGATGGAACTTTGATCCCGGTCAGACGAGGACGTAAGGCTCCCATATGAGATTGGGTCGATCGAATCGAGTTATTGGATCACCGATGTAATTGAACCCTCCCTCCTCCTCCAGTACTGGGGATTTTGAGGAAATGGGGGAGAGTACAGGATTGATTCACCAAGATTGGAAGATGTGATTAAGAGCAGGCAGACATGATGATGGCAGATGAGGACATGAGGCTGGCGCAAGGAATGACCCGATATGGCGGTAACATTTGAATTTGGACTCCGCCTTGACGAGATCCAAAGGAGCCAGGCAGTGCCGCCAGCGTTCTCCCTCCCCCATCACCCCAATCCTACTTATCTCGTCCTCACTGTCCCCAACGACGACCACAGAGGGTCTAGGGCACACAGAGTCCCCGCGGACGACGACGGAGGCGATATCTGGTCACCCAAGATCCGTCGACATCGGGAGATAGAACTGACAGACACGCAGATTGAAAACCCAAGGCTTATTCTGATCTCAATCTCTGTCTAGCCGATCCACTCATGACTTCCGCCCACCGCTACTCCCTCCCTTCTCAAAACGAGTCCTTCCGGCTCCCTTCCCTCAAGGACCTCAATTTTCAGTATCGTTCTCCCAATGGCGCTGCACCTCAACCACAGCCTCCCCAGGACTCGGCCAACACCCAGCAGGACCATCCCCCACCCACACGACATGCGTCGTCTTGGGGGCGCTCGAACCAGAACCCTCCATCTAACCCATCTATCTCTTCACTACAATCACATCCTCATCAACAACACACACCCCCTTTGTCTGCAGGGGGTCATGAAAATATTGTGCCAAAGGTAGAATATCCTTCCAAGCACGAAAATGGCGGCTATGCCCACCCAGGTTTGCCTCTTTCAGCGCAAGTCACACCAGTTCCAGGTTCTGTAAATACCGGACGCAGCGAGGACTCCCCACACTCACCTAACAACTCGAAAAGAGCAAGGACTACAACAAACATGAGTACATCATCTCGTGATGTCCGCGCCTCTCATGTAAGTTTTGAAGTTTATTTATTCTAATAATTTTTTTTAAATCAACGACGCGTTTTCGTAGCCCTATGCGCCTCCGCAATATGCTTCGTATCCTCCGACATCACAGCCTCCAGCTGCGAGTCCATCATATCATCAGATGTCGTCCAATATGACCAGCCAATCCGGCCATCCCGCCCAGCCTGCGCCCCCTCCTCCGCCCCACGAGCAAATGCACCAACACTCAGTACCCGTTTCCACGCACCCCGGCTATGGGCCTCAGTACCAGTATATGCAACGCCAACCACCCGTGATGCATCAACAACATCCTTCAAACCCATACCCTTCTCCCGGCCTACCGCCTTCCGCACCTCCTCCACAAGGCCCATGGGGACAAGCGCATCCACAACCTCAGCATCCTCCTCCTCAACATCACCACCAACCTCCACCTCAGCAGCAGCAGCATGTGCAACATCCCTCTCATATTCAACCCCATCATCAACAGCAACCTCCCCCTGTCGCTGCCAATCCGGCGTACATGGTTCCTCAGCACCATATGCCACCACCTCCGCCTGTTTCCGCGCCACAGCACCCTCAGCACTCGCAACAACACCCCCCTCCTCAACAGCAGCAACAGCCGCCTCAATATCAGCAACCACCCCCACCACCTCAGCAGCTGCAACAATCTTCTTTTGCACGTACAACAGCTATAGTCCCAACTAATATTGATACCCGACAGCAGTATCCAACTGGTGATCCTGTTCGTAATGACACAATGGCGGAAGTGAGAAAACTCAACTATATTGCAAAACCAGTGCTTATAAACCCCCAGATTAATACCCATTGCAGTATTTTATATGGCTTCGCTAATCGTTATGGTATGGCTCTTTTCTTTTATCTATCAACGCTACTCGTAGTTAACTTTCACGGTGGTAGCTCAAATTCAGCAAAGTAATCCAAACATACAGCCTACGGAAAGCGAGCTTCTGGAGATGTCACAGCGCGCTATGACAGTCGTGCGGCTTCTAGAGGATCTTCGTCGATTGAATGCTCCCGAGGGCGAGCAGAGCAGAGAGGCGCCTTCAAATGCCATGCAACAATCGCCGGACGATCCTCGGCCACCAAAAAGGCCTTGGGAAGACATTGATGATACCACACAACCAAGCTCCGAAACCAATAATTTCACTGAGGTCGGTCTTGAATTTTTTTCTGCACTTCCGAATTATTCGTTAATTATATATTTTTTTACAGCAGCAACAATATTCATCCGTAGATGCCAAACCACAGTCGACAGCGGAACAAGACATGGAACTCATAAGGACGAAACGTGCCACTAGTACCGCAGGTTCCACGGGGCCTGCTGGACAGCCGAAAAGTAAATACCGCAAGCGAAGTGTGAGTCCTGCTGGCTTTATCACATTGCCTCTTCGTGGCTGAACTCATTCCGCGTTTTCCGTTCGAACAGCGGGCTACACCCCCAGGGAAGTGCCATTCCTGCAACATCAAAGAGACACCCGAGTGGCGCCGTGGCCCGGATGGAGCCAGAACCCTCTGCAATGCATGTGGCTTGCGTACGTTACTTCTCTCCTTGTGATTGTGCTTCTAACGGTCTTGGCTTACCTGTGTCTTCCAGATTACGCGAAACTCATGCGAAAGAGGGATAAGAATGGCCCTAATGGCGAGACACCAGTTATCGATATGGAGACTCTACGCGCCTCTGCTAGGGCAGCAGATATCGCCGACAAGTCCTCACGGCCATCCAAACAGGCATCCAGGTCTCACCAGTCGGAACCTGCGTCGCCCATGGATTCCAAGCAGGCTGCTCAGCATCATCAGAGCTCGTTTCAGCTTGTGACACCGATGGCAACGGATCCGAGCCCATCCACGATGGCGGCTGAGACTAGCCGCACGCAAGCGACCCCGCAACAGCATCAAAGCATGCCACCACCCGGCTCGTTACCCCCACCGCCATGGGCAACTTCTGCCCCTTCTTCGGGACGGGTTTATCCTGCGCCTGATCATCTGCAACACCAATCGTTCATGAGGGGTTCGCAGCATACTCCAGCGAACCACGCGCCGTCGCGGTAAATTTCTTTTTTGCATAAACCTGTTTTGAATCACTGTAGCGTCTCGCGTCGTTTGATTTGCTCGTCCTCTTCTTGCTTGTCATCGTTCTTCCCATTGTTAGTTTCAAACAGCATCGCTATTCTCTCTAATGGCGCTAATCTCTTTTCTGGCATTTTTAACGTCTACGTCTACTCCCACATCAATCCCCGTACACTACACGCATGCTGTTCCAACCCCTTTAAAATATGTGAACTTCGAATCTGTTTGTTTATGTACCTATTGTCCGTCGTACTTTGCACATTTAACAATACCAGTAATATCTTCTTTCCTTTTTTCACTTGTCAATATACAGTTAGTTACCTGTTTCGAGTTACGCGAGAACTTAAATGTATCCTCGGCGTTTAAAACTCTATCTTCCTCAGGTTCATCAAGGTGCGCGACCTTTTCCCTTCCGCAAGATCTTTTTGCCGATCAATCGCCGTTATATCGGTGGAGATCACCCAGATCAAGGTTCCCCTGGCGCTGCCGCGCCACCTAATGTTTCCGGCAGAGTGGGATCCGATGCGCAGCCGTGAGATAGACTGTGGCCTTGGCAGGTGGAGCGATCTGAAAGAGGGAGGCTCACCTCTCTTGGACTGTGTGGATTAGAATGGAATGGTCGGGGTCTGCTATGTAAATTTAATACAACTAACGGCAGTATGATGTCTAATAGACACCCTTCCTCCATTGGGGATTTCATTTCTGTATCATAAGATACGAGATATGGAACGCTTAGATACATATCAACACGAGACCCGCTTCAAGCGATCAGAGATGAATAACGCTATCGTGTACGTATATAATACAAAGATGCGTATAAATAATCGTTGGGATCAAGCGGCAGTGGGGGGGATGAGAACTTTGCTCAAAAGAATCGCAATTCAGTCGTTGTAGCCTCGTGTTTTCAATGTTTTTGGTTTGGTGTTCAACTCCACCTTAAGACCTTGTTTCTTCCATATTTCCAATTGCCGGTCTTTGGCCTCCTTCCCAGTCTGGCGCTCGTAGTCCTCGACGGAGATTGGCTTTTCCCCGTGGGGTGTAGCACGGAGCCCATGTCTGGTCAAGGGCCAGAAGTCGAATGTCGCTGAATGGGTCACGATCTAATTACAATACAACATTTAGTGCGTTTGTCCGTGGTTGATTAATTTGGTCTTACGCGGTTGTCCCAGAAAGCAATAGAGTTGACCTCCCATTTGAAACGGACCTGAAAGTCAGGATTCTCACTGATTTGGCGGAAGAGGAAATTTAACATAGCGTCGGACTCTGCTTTAGGCACGCCCACGATTCTTCGAACGAAACCTGCACAAAACCCAAATAGACTTAATGGCGGGTTGGAGGTATTAGTTTGCTCAGAAAACATACCCGGATTGACATAAACACTCTTCCATCCTGTTACAGGGTGGACCCGAACAAGTGGATGGACCGTCTCGATTTCTTGTCGACGAACTGGGATACCTGCGGCTCTGTTTCCGTCTGCTTGCGCGACTGCGCTGTGTACAGCCGTGAGGCCTTCTAGATAAGTCTGCAAACCGGGGCTCAAGGCCGAGTACAAGGCATATCTATGACGTACGATTGGTTAGCAATAAATTTTGATACTGACCACTCCGGGAAAAAATCACCCAGAACTCCAGAGAGTATCGCCACCAACCTCGGGCCCTGTGATGACCTTCAAAGAGGTGATGCTTGGGGGTTGAAGTTCGTACGACACCTGAATATATCGTCGAGTTAGCTAACGACCATACATGAAGGATTGAAAGTTTTACGTCAGAATGCCATAATTCAAGTTTCGAGAATGCCGCTGGATCCGGGCGTCTACTGGCATCGTTATAAACAACTGGTCAAATTTGAATGAGAGAACCAAGATGATCATCGTGAATGTGCTTACCATGAACCTCTTGAAGCCCGTTCCGGGGAATGGGAGTGGTCGCATGCTTGTGAAGAGGACCAAAGTGACGAGCCAGATCAAGCTGTTCATGGATATTGATGTCTTGATCGCGGAAAACTAAAAAACACTTTAGATAACATAGTGGTTTGATGAGGTATTCACAACTTACAAACGACCCCTCTTTCAGCCACGAGCAAGGCTCTACAAGCTTGAATGAGGTCCCTTGTTACATTGAAGAAAGCTGATCAGGACTCACAGTTCATCTTTTTGTGCATTGGAGAGTTGCCTTAGATCAATCCCCAGGATTTCGGTACCGATCGCAGGCGTCAAATGATTGACCTTCGTGGCTGCTCCAAGGAGGCTTGCTTTGGCAGGGTCAGCGAACGAGCCACGATCCACAACCTCCTGCTCTTGAAGAGGTTCTCAAGAAACATTAGGGAAAGATGGCTATGAAATACCTTCTCGTCAATATAGGCAAGGCATGAACTTGAGCAATTAGGACCAACCTTGTAATGGGCATACTTGTACGAGTCATCGCCATCATCACCACTGGGTGGAGAATAAAATGGATTAAACACCTTCTCGGCAATCGTGATGGATGGCGCTTGTTCTGAAGTTGCGATGGGTGCCATGATACGGGGGGAGATCAAGGAAAGCTCTTTACGTTTACTTAACTATAAGTAGCCTTTCTGTGCACACTATTATTTCATGGGAAATGAACTCTTGACGAATCCTTGCGAATAATTAACGCGAAGTGCAAGGAAATGGCGCGATTGGCAACGTGACAAGGGGCGGGCATTCTAAATTTCAGCATTCCAATAGTGGGAGCGCGACGTTTTTAACCGGTCATGCTATAATTAACATGTGCACTTCCTTGGCAACTCTCACAATTGGCAATGCAGCTTTTCAGGTTGTTTCAACGATGGCGTGGACGCATTATCATATCTTCATTTGAACAAAGGTAGAGTGCCGGAATTGAATGCAAAGTAAGATGGAGGAAGGTCAAGGTCATACGGGGTAGAGTGCATTGTTGCGAATGCGAAACGGGACCGGATCGCGGATGGGCTGGTGCTATCAAGTCAATCAATGAAACCAAAAGTATAACAGTTGTACAGACGATTGAGCGCGACCTCAAAATGCTTATTGAATGCACCGTGGAGTCATCATCCTCGGTATGTTGATTTCGTTCCAGCCACAAGGTTGTGTCCGTCATCAATGCAAAAGAAGGTCCCAGCGCAGGTTTTCGTTCAGAGGATTCCGGTCCTTTACTTGCCGTGTTATTGACTACCTTGATTCTCATGGCAAGTTAATTCCATCATTGTCCCAGTTTAAGAAGGCTTACAATAACTGTTACCCCAGATTCTTGAGAAAATGTCTGTAACTGTCGCATGAACTCGGTCATTAAAGCATGACCTTGTGCTGATACTGCACTAAGAAGCGGACCCAGAAGAGGTGTGATACAGTCAAATGTGAGAAAGCGTAGGCGAGGCTGTCGCAAATGAGATAGGAAGGGCAGAGAAGGGAAAAGGGGAGTCTCACATCGTTGAGTTGGCGCAGATCTTCCAGTAGTGTTTGCACTGTATCCATGTCAAACGCAAGAGAGACCTGAAATCGTTGGAGCACTGAAGTTGGAATCTATGAAAAGGTAAACAAAACATCTCCAAACTAGTACTCGCTAGTAAACCTGTTTGGCGTTTAAAATATCAGAAGCCCTTTCCGAAGAAAATTCGCCTGTTGTATCAATCCAAATAACATTATTTTCAGGAGAGGATTCGAGATGATGAAGGAGTAGATTCAAGGCAAAAGCCTAGGTGGAGATCATTGTCATAGGATGAAGATGAAACAGCTGACGCTCTGAGAAGACACACGGATTTTCCAGAACCTCTATCACCCGAAACTTCGATAACTTTGCGGCTCCCTAATCCCTGAAGTAAAGTGTCGAGTTCGAAGTTACCGCTTCGCAATTCAACATCGTTGGCGCTTGCTGCTTCCTCCTTCATGAACACCTCATAAGCAGACACACCAGGAGCAGCACATAGTTCCGCAGCAAGTGAACTGTAGTCTACCAACTCTTGCAGCGTCACAGTTCCTGCTGGCAGACGCCTAAAAATGTCGAATGTTGGCGCTGAGAATAGCAAATCGACTTCTGTTCGAATCCCGATGGCTTCTAAGGACGCAACCAGAGAAATTGGTAGTGAGGGTACCAGATTAGAGAGGCGCATGATCAAATTTTTATTCGAGCATGCGTATGCAAGAGCCTGGAGGTGTAGAAGAAGGGAATAAAGGTGTACGCCATATGGCATTCATGGCGGGATGTTTGTGAAGAAGATGAAGCCAAACAAACTACGTAAAATAATAACTTTTTTTTATCCTAGCTTTATTTTCCACTCCAGCATTCATGCTTTCCGATGGGCCTTCAAGACGATTTGACCCCCTTTGTCCTGGTCTCGGTTCTCTAAGTAGCCCAAATTACGCGACACTAGAAGTTCGTGAGTGATGGCCCGCCTATTCGGCTACCGAATAATCTCGGTTCGCTGCTCACAAGACGTGTATTTTTTCGAGCGGATTATGACAGACAGCTATATAAACAACTTTCGTGAAGGAGCGAAACACCAACCCCCCTCTCTCACATGTCCACTCCTCTCTACCGAGCGTTAACGGTTCTCCTGATTGGACAACTTGCATCTTGTCTCGATGTTTCCATTCCGAGCCATGTACCCTCGACAGCAGCGCCCGTCTCTCAGTCTCTAATATCCCTTTCCATCGAGCAAGACCGTTGGATGGACTGGATCGGAACGACCGCGAGAAACGAATTTTTTTTCAACACCCTGGACAACTTGAAGCAGCTCACAGGAGAACCCCCTCAGATCAGAATTGGGGCCAATAGCGAAGATCGCACGAATTTCGGTCAAGACGTCCAGGTAGATGCTACTCACTTACTCGCTCCATGGTTCTTGGACTCAATTCGAATTTAGTTTTCCCAAACCATATTTCCCCCACCTACGTCCAATGTCCCTTACCCAGAGGCTACAAATATCACTGTAGGAGACGGCTTCTACAAAGCTGCCCAGTACCTCCCCCCAAGTACTTGTGCAATCCTTTCTGTCGCCTGTTCTTTGTCTCATCATTTTTCATGGTGCTACAGACACTCACGTCATCTGGGGCTTGAATCTTGGTCGGTACAACTTGACTGCAACATTCCTCGGAGCGAAATCGCTTGTGGAAGCATTCGCGTCTCCCGCTATCAAGAATGCCGGCATCATTCTTGATGCCATCGAGATCGGGAATGAACCTGATCGGTACAACAAAAACGGCGCCAGGCCCAAGGAGTATACATCGACAGATTATGTCGAAGAGTGCGTTTACCTGGCTCTATCATGAAATACAGTGTTTTAAATTTCCTCATTCTCATCTCCAATAGATGGATAACCTTTGCTACCAATGTAACAGCAGCTACCAGATTAACTCCATCTTCCTCAACCAAACTGTGGGGTGCATCGTTCACCACTTCCACACATTCCACTAGCGGGTTCTCGCCTCAGGCAATCTTCGATCAAGACATTCTTTCCTCGTCACCAGGAGGTTTGATATCTACGTACGTGCTTTAAACAACATTTAAGTTTTGACGATGCCGATAACGAGAAATAATGCATAATCAGGATATCTCAACACCGTTACAGCGGTACATTTTGCACTGGAAACGCTGCTGTTCTGCAAGATTTAATGACCAAGAGCACAATTCGAAGTAACCTTACCCAGTTTAGCCCTGATATTGCTGCGACCCACGCCAAAGGCCTGGATTATGTCCTCGGCGAGACAAATAGCTACTCCTGCCACGTAAGGCTTTAGTATCCATTCCAAAGCTATTTAATATGCTCAAACTTATTTTAAGGGTGCACCTGGGGTAAGCAATACAGCTGGAGCCGCACTGTGGACGCTGGATTATCTACTCTTCGCGTACGTACAGTCTAGACTCGTTAATCGATAGCCTCATCTAACTTTCGACCTGACTTAGAACACAACTCGGCATATCAAGAGTCTTCTTCCATCAAGGAATCGGTTTCAAATACAACTTGGTATACCCCAACGTTCTGCTCCTCGCAAGAAGCTCTTTTTTACTCGGTTTTTTCTCCCCCTCAGATCCAGCCAATCACCCTTACTCGATCTATCCTCGATGCAACGCCTCTCCCCTCGCCTCTTCCACCTCATATTCAGCCGCAATACTATGCCGCGATCATAGCAGCTGAGGGTATTGGCAAAAGCGGTACGGCATGTGCCGTCGAGCTAAGCATTGATGATGACCGTGTATCGGGATATGCATTTTACGAACATGACAAGTTGGTGAGGGCGTTGATTATTAACTCGGAAGCGTTCTTCACTACGAACTCTGAGCCGAGGACAAGTGTGCACATTGATCTGGCTTTCGAGGGAGACGTTCCGATGACTATGACTGTCAAGAGGCTCAGTATCCCGTTAGTCTCCCCCATTCTTTTGTGCTTATGGTCCTTTTTTTCTGACCACGGCGTTTCTCTTGCACAGACACGCCGATGACACGAGCGGATTAACCTGGGGCGGTCAGACCTACGAGACCAGCGATGGGAGAGTCAGTGGTGTGCCCGAACTAGAGCTCGCCAGTGTTTCGAATGGCGTGGATATTCAAGAGACGGAAGCTGTGATGCTCTTCTTCAACTGAAGTTTTCCTCTCTTTCTTTTTCTTCCGAGGACGCTTTTTGATAAGTGTATCCTCGGCTTCTTGGTTATTTCGAACTTTTAAGTTCCTTACTTATTGACACTCCTTACTTGCTGACACTCCTTACTTACTGACACTCCTTACCTATCGACGCTCCTTACTTCCCTTCCAGAAAGATAAATATTATCATTCTGATGTTTGAACAAAACAGGTCTGAAAATTAGCCGCTCGTCGGACCTTGTGCGTAAATCCAAATGGGGGTGGAACTTGAACTGTTGAAAATAAATACATCTGTTCCAAATTGTAGTTGAGGAAGAGGGACGACTTACCCACTACCTGGCATGGTTGGGAAATTGGAGGTCACTGGCCGTCTAGGACTTATGTTGGCAACTGAAATATGCCAAAGTGACACCGTGACCAAGTCGAATGTTAAGCGATAAGGCCTGTTTGGAAGGGAACACGAGACCACTTGATTCCTCATATTTTCGAATCGCACTTGAATCGTGCAAATTTTTAGTCTCTCCTAGACAGACTGCGATATGTGATGTACCCTACGGCTCACGATATATGAAGCAAACGTTCAGCACTTATTTATGAATTCGTGTGGTACTTTAACGGCAGACGGCCCGATGCTGCTGTATGTAATCATCGACCACGACCACGACGACCACAAGTGTTTGCGAATGCCCATGGTCTACAATTCCCTCTAATGTCTTCAAATCAGTACCTAAATACATTCTCCGAGAATGCCACCCGGCTGGGTATGCGTCTGCAGGAGACGTTCTCCGAGCACACACGGGATCTGGCAATTGCGCGTGGGTCTGGCGGTGGATATCTCGATAGCGCAGGCGGGAGTTCAACTGGTGGAGAGGAGAAGACGCGGGCGGTCATTCGGAAGCAGCTTGACTCGAGTAGTGATAGGGAGAAGCTGGATGCGATGAAGAAGCTTGTTGCTGTAAGTTCATTTATTTCTTTCCATTTTGTTTCTTGTTTTTTTTTAAAATACTGCTGGCTATTGAAATATCTTGAAATAAGATCTGAAATTTCCTCGTACAGCTGATATCAAAAGGCCGCAACGCATCTGAATATTTTGCGCAAGTAGTCAAGAACGTCGCGTCTCCCAACCTTGAAATCCGAAAGCTCGTGTATATCTATCTGCTACGGTACGCAGAGGCCGAGCCAGACCTGGCGCTGCTCTCCATCAACACGTTCCAGAAGGACTTGGCGGATTCGAATCCTGTCATCCGTGCTATGGCGCTGAGGGTGCTCAGTGGGATCCGAGTGCCTATGATCGGGAGCATCGTAGTGCTGGCGATCAAGAAATGCGCTGCGGATATAAGTCCCTATGTGAGGAAGACAGCAGCCCTCGCCATCCCAAAGTGTTACGAGTGAGCTTCCTCCCTCCCCCGGGGTCCTTTTGCTTTGGTGTGGGCAGTTTTTTGATTGAAATTTTGTTTGTTGCAAGGCTTGACGACTCGCATCTCCCTGCGCTTATACAGATAATCACTACGTTGTTGCGTGATCGGTCGCCACTCTCGTTAGGGAGCGTCGCAGTTGCGTTTGAAGCGGTGTGCCCTACTCGTCTTGACCTCCTTCACCCACATTATCGGCGTCTCTGTAGGATTCTCGTAGACTTGGACGAGTGGGGTCAGGTAGGGTTGATGGATCTGTTGTTGAGGTATGCGCGGACTATGCTGCCTCGGCCGGGAATCGGAGGTTCAGTGGTTGGAGAGGAGGAGAGAAAGGATGAGGATATGGATAAGGACGTGAAGCTTCTGCTGGACTCTGTCGAACCTGTTTTCCAGAGCCGGAACCCGGCTGTGAGTGTGTCTTGATTTCTTTTTTTTTTTGGTTTGTAAACCTTATGGGAATAATAGGTCGTTCTGGGCGCTACTAAAGTCATTTTCTATGCGGCTCCTCCATCTTATTGGCCCAAGTTTGTGCACCCGCTGATGCGGCTGCTGACTACCTCCAGGGAAGTTGAACGGGTGGTTTTGGTTGACTTGCTCATCATCACGAAAACTGCCCCTGTGAGTAATCTCTTTCACGACAGACTGCATTGAACTAACTTTTTCTCTAGGAATTATTCGCACCGTATTACACACGCTTTTTGGTTCGAACTGACGACCTGACGCAAGTCAAGAAAGATAAGATACATCTCCTGCTCCGCGTACTTACATCGGACAATCATGCTGCGATCTTACGGGAACTAATTGTGAGTTTCTCTGTCTCTCCATTGGAAATCCCGTGTTTTTTTATTTAAATTCATTTAACGTAGTACTATGCGGACGACATAGATGATGGTGTTGTATCGGAGGCGATATTAGCCATCGGAAGATGTGCGACGCGTCTTCCAGAATCTTTACAGCAGTGTTTGACGGCGCTGATGACCATGATCAAAAGTCGATACGGTTCGTGCCCTCTCTTCAATTTACGCGATCACAATTTAATTTAAATTTTTCCTCTGCAGATACTGTGGTCAGCAGTGCAGTCATGGTTCTCAAGCACCTCGTTCAAACGCAGTTGTCTGCACAAACACCAATTGTGTCTGCGAGCACATCCCAGTCTCCTTTATCGATTATTGCGCATCTTGCAAGACGAATAGACGATATCAAACACTTTCATGCACGTGCATGTGTTCTGTGGCTCGTAGGCCAGTATGCGGCGACAGACGAACGAGGGCCTGGTCCAGAAGGCATCGCAGATTGGGCTCCGGACGTTCTTCGAAAACTTGCCAAGTCGTTTGGCCAGGAAGCGTCTCTCGTGAAACTACAAACGGTGACGCTAGCCGCGAAGCTGTATGTCCTGTCACCTGCTGATAGGACGCTGGGTCTGCTGAGCCAGTACGTGTTCACGTTGGCGCGGTATGACGAAAACTATGATGTAAGAGACCGGGGAAGGATGTTGTCTTCCCTGCTTGCTGGGGTTGGACTGAATATGAATGGAGTCTCGGCTGAGGAGAGGGGTGGGGTGGTGTTAAGGCGAGAACAAGTTAAGCTTGTACTTTTTGAGGGTAAATCGGGCACTGTGGAGGAAAAGACGAGTTTCTTGGGTAACCGTTTTGTTTTACTATTGAATTACATGGGGCTAAAATTGTTCTTAATTCAAAGATGACGAAAAGGTACTTGTCGGATCTCTAGGTCGGGTGACAGGACGAACAATGTGGATCGACGGAGTGCTGCCAGACTGGTTGGAGAACGGGGTGGAGAGTACGCTAAGGGACTCTGAGGATGACACTCCTGCACCAATTGTACCCACTGCAATATCATCCGCAGGGCAGATACGGAGTAAAGCGGTGCCTTCGCCGCCAGTTGTCCTGACACCTACCGTCTCTCGGCCTAGCTCGCGGAACGGGACCAAGGGACCATGGCAGGACTTGGACTCGTTTTACGCAGAAGAAGAAGAAGAGGAGGAAGATGAGGAAGATGAAGATGGATCCAGCGAGGAGGAAGAGGAAGGATCGGGATCGGACGATGACGTCACGCTTAAAACGTCATAGGTGTATTTAGCAGCGCAAGTGAGACGTTTGAGATGTTAATGAATACTCCCTCCGTCTACTACGACGCCTGTCAAACATTCTTCGACAACCCCAATACCATGATCCAGTCCGACCTTCCCCCACCTGTTCCATCCTCCTACCAACTCGGCGACGAGCTCGTCAAAATGCCCACCGAAGAGCCCGTCCAGCGAACACCCGTTGACGAGCCCATCCGAATGCCTGTCGAGGAGTCCGTGCGACAAATCCCCGTTGAGCAGCACGTCAGAACACCCGTCGAGCAGCCCGTCAGAACACCCGTCGAGCAGCCCGTCAGGATGCCCGTCGAGCAGCCCATCAGAACGCCCATCGAGCAGCCCATCAGGACGCCCGTCGAGCAGCCCGTCAGGACGCCGGTCGAGCAACCAGTTAGGACGCCCATCAGAACACCCGTCGAGCAACCA
>Ga0307509_10007992_pt1 | contig 13631 bp, 16 predicted proteins | sample 10_EM_MG_FD_202245 | JGI IMG/M metagenome (GOLD analysis project Ga0307509, IMG submission 202245) | Populus trichocarpa ectomycorrhiza microbial communities from riparian zone in the Pacific Northwest, United States - 10_EM | ecosystem: Host-associated > Plants > Roots > Unclassified | place...
GTACTTTTTAGGAGGGCGTGATGGTGGCATGGTGGGTTATGGCTGTGGATGTCGTTGCGACCGTGGTCAATTTCATGACAATTTTGCCGGGGGTGCCAAGACCTTCCACCCGCTAGTTGTACAGTACGAGTACTGGTACAGAACCCGTCATGATAACTTCAAGTAGTTGCACAAGGATGATACAGGAATGGTGAAAGTAGAAAAGCTTACCCGCCATCTTGGTGTTTCATGGGGATAAGCGAGGGAATTCTCCCTGCACTGTTATGTCAAATTATGAAGCTTGTATGATACCCCTTCTCGCGTCATTGTGCTTTCGCTTTGCCGTGGTCTGCGCTGCTGGAGAGTGGTGAGCCGGTATCATACTCGTTCTGTGGTACTCGAGTACGGTACACAAACCCTACCGCTGTTCGGGGGGTTACCGGCGAGTCCCGTAAGCCGGGTGGAATGGTTCGAATAATACAGTAATGATGATATTATTATTGAGTTACGCTGTGCTACATTTCACCAGTCAGAGGGTGTCGTTCTGCCTGTGCTCACACCAGCCACGGATGTGAGGCTGGTGAAAAACAAACGCCACAGCCCATGGTTGTGTGGAATGTCCTGATCATCCCTGTAAAAAGGGAAAATATGATGGAGCCTCGTGAATGGGAAACGAGTTGGAGTTGAGGGCAGCCCTCTGCCATCCCATAACCAAAGCGGTCGCCCTTACACTAGAGTATTTTCCATCATGCGTACTGTATCTTTCATCCACCCAATTCTCTCCTGAGATTCGTTCTCCCTCATTCCTTCGCCCCTTCACGTCCAGCTTATTCTTGCCCCAGCTGCGCTCGATCCCTGCTACCCCCTACTCCCCTGCTGTGACATACTATCCTATCATAACCCAGCCTGCGTACCGAGTACCGTATTCCCTAACCTCATCCCCTCACCGGGCCTCACATGCAACCTCACTGCATTATCTTTAGTTGACGGCATTGAAAGCTAGTACCAGTACTGCTGCTATTGCTACAACTACTACCACTACTGCCGCTGCTCCCACTGTGCATCGCCGTTACCAATACCATGGCCTCTGTCTCATCTTTGGACAGGGACCTTTCCCGCTTACGTCTTGGAAAATATACGACTCAAGCCTCGCAGGAGATCAAGGACTGGATCACCGCAACGCTCAATGAGAATCTCGGTAACGAGGATTTGATGCTAATTTTGAGGGACGGGACTATACTTTGCCGGTACCCTTTACCCCCCCCCTTCTTGCTGGAGTGAGTAAGAGGAAGCTCTGCTAAGCTGTCATAGTCTTGCAAACCTCCTGGGAGAATCTCCTCAGATCCGTTTCAAGAAATCGGCAATGCCCTTCGTTCAGATGGAGAATATTTCACACTTCTTGTCCTTTGTTGCGTCCCCACCCGTCTCGCTCCCTCCCCACGATCTCTTCCTCACGGTCGACCTCTACGAGCAAAAGGATCCAGCCCAAGTTTGTCAATGCATTACTTCCTACTCCCGCCTTGCCCACAAACTGAAACCAGGAGCCTTCCCCACAACCATCGGTGGACTTAAAGCTACGGCACAGCTCTCGCCCCAGCTGTCTGGTGGTGCGGGTGGCCTCTGGGCCGGGGGTGCCAGAAAGGTATCCGGAGGCTCTGTCAGCAGCGGGGGAGGAGGTAGCGTTGTATCCGGGTATTCTGGATCCGGTGGCACGGCCAGACCACCCGTCCCTCCGCGAAAGGCAGCCGTAAGCACCTGGAGCAAGAGCTCAGATGAAACAGCTACTCTGCCTGCCTGGAACATAGCTCAGTATGGGTATATGGGTGGAGCTTCGCAGGGGAATCAGGGAATATCGTTTGGCGCTAGACGACAAATCACTAATAATCCAGTGGTGAAGAGTACGCCTGCAACATCGCCTCCACCTACCATGAGCTTTGCAGAGAGACGTCGCAAAGAAGAGGAGGAAAGGAAACGGGAGGCCCAAGCTGAAGAAGAACGGATGCGGGAGTTACGAGCTGCGGATGAACGACGAAGAGCTGTTGAAGAGGCAGATAGATGGCGGAAAGAGGAGGAGGGGAGGACGGCCATTGAGCTCGAACGGAGGAAATGGAAGGAGGAAGAGGAGAAGCGAAGGCTATGGCAACGTGAGCAAGATAACCAGAGGGAGTTGGAGCGCCAAAAGGAAGAGTACGCATTCAAGCGCCGCGAAGAAGAGGCCAAGAGAGTTAGGGATAGGGAAGTACAGATAAGGCTAGATAGGGAGAAGAAGGAGCGTGAGCGAGAACGTGAGCGTATCAGAGAGCTAGAAAGGGAGCTCGAAAAAGCCCGCGAGCGAGAGCGAATTTACGAGGCAGAGAAGGAGGAAAGGAGACGACAAGACACCGAGAGGATGCGACGGGACGCCCAAGAAATGGCCATCAGAAGACACCGAACCGGCGAACTTCCTTCGACACCGTCCTCCTCGGAGGCCAACTTTGTCCGAGGCCACAGGACCGGCGATCGAGACCAAGAACCTGAAAGAATGTTCCTCCAAACCTGGCAAAACAACACTCCACCCCCACAAACACCTCCCCGCCACAAGCAGCTCGGCTCACCAATCCCACAACCTCGCGCTCTTCCGACGCCGCCGCCCCGAAAGCTCCCGCCCGCGCCAGTAGCTGACTATCCTAGCACATCGAACGGGTACTACGCTGCAGAACCCATGCAACCTAGCCGCTCCTGGGAGACTAATGACGACGCCTCAGGCCCTGACTATGAGCGGGAGGAGCTTGAGAAACAGCAGGCGTACAAATGGGCTAGGTTAACATCCTTCCTCTCTTTCCTCCAACCCTCCTTAGCACCACTAGCACCGGCACCCTCATCCTCATCCTCACCCTCATCCTCACCCTCCGTCTCACCCCAATCGTCCGAATCATTGTTAACGTATGGAAACAGCATGTCACTCCTAGAACGCGAGCGAGAACGCGAACGCCAGCGTCAGAAGGAATGGGAGGCCAACCAGAGGGAAGTTGAACAGCGTGTTCCAACAGCAACCACAGAAGATGTGGCTTGGGATGTGAATCAATATGGGTATGCTGATGATATTCTCGATTTGTATTGAGTTTGCCGTCTTTGCGTTGATTGCATGCTTTACAGCATGCCTATTCTTTCCTTTTTGTTTAGGATACACTTGTTTAATTCCTTATTCTTTTTTAATGTTTTTGCTGCATCGTATCCAAGTACGGCATGCTGATCTATCTTCTAACCAAAAAAGTTACCTTGGCGGAGCGGATCAAGGGAAGATGGGGGTTACGTTTGGAGCCAGAAGGCAGATTATTGGACCGAGAGGGCGGTGAGGGGGGAGAAGGGGGGGAGAGAGTATAATTGAAGTCGTCTGCTAGACTTTTCCTTTGTGCCTTTTTTTTTTGTCACTCGCTGTGCGTTTCGCAATTGTTGGGTGCAAGTAAGTAGATTGGGTTTTCGGAGTCGGTGCAGTATAGTAAGTTAAAATAATTGAATGGGATTAAGTGATTTTGCGCCGTGCGAGTGCTGGGTTGTGTAAGCACCGCCATCGTCATGTCAAGTCTAGCAGTTAGCCTATGCAAGATCACGACATTCTTTTCATTCTACAACCAGAAGTACGGTATCCTACTCTGCAAACTCAATGGACATGGCTTCCCAAAGTGAGCAATGGGAATAGTTCCTGCCGGTGGCATGACCTTTTTTCATTTTTTTTCATAGAATTCACTCGCTGCCTTTTTCCACTCTTAAGGTGCGTAAGTTGAGTCGAGAGATGGCTGATATCCGCCCAAATGCATGTATTATCCATGGAGAGGATTGGCCATGCGCCGCTTGCCGAACACCTCTGGACCATTCTTGACAGGATACTTTCTTTTTTTCTTCTTGCTAATGGTAAGGGATTGTGGGAAGATGCGTTCTCGTGGACGTTCGCTCGTGGGTGTATTTTGTCCGTATGGGGCTGCTGGTGGAATGATAATACTGGTGTAATAGTTGTATAGAAAGCAGCGGGCACGGCGAGCACCCGGGGGGTATCATGGATAACATCAGAACCACAGACTACAAATTGTGCTACCGTATTTTCTCGTGTTTTACGGTTTTTTGCCAAGCCGGTGCGTGGAGTCTGAAATGGGCCCTCAAATCTCCCCAGCCAGCATAGTAACCAAGGTGTGGGTTCCAGGAGTCTGCAACAATGCGGCTGAGTGATCGTCTGCAAGGGTTGTGTGCCCAATCTCGGGCAAAAACCGGTCTTGGCAAAAAACCGTATAACACGAAAAAATACGGTATAATAAAAACGCTATTGGGAAGTGGAGTATAATTAAGTTACAAGTGGAAGTAGTAAGTTAGGCTAGCCTACCTGCTGGCGCTAGGTTGACGGTTGATATTTCCCTACAGCAGCCCAAGGCTCTGTCCTTGACCTTGTGTCTTAATGCTTTTATGACGGCTACTGCATCTTAACTATGTCGCTCGACATTATTACTTACTCTCATCTATCTCAACATAATTCTACTAGATGGGAATTTTTATTCCTTTCCTCTGTCTTTCCTCTGCTCTCAGGTCACTCGAGCGCTGGCGCTGTTGTAATATCAATAAGGAATTGGCCTACCGTGCAGCCCGTGGCAAAAAATACGTAGGCGTTTTTGGCCACTATCGGCTTTTGCTGATATTTTAGCATAGTTGTGCAGCGGGTCGAAGTACCGATAATGGAGTAGCATCCTGCGGCTATGATACCTTCCTGCCAAGGCTTCCGGAACAGCTTTCGTCATCCCGTGGAAAGCATAGGGACCTGACGTCATAACAAAAATAGCAACAATAGAGCAGTGGCTTTTCAACGGCCAGTTAGGAGGAGGGAGGACGTGAAGGGGTTCGAGTAGTCTAAGGGGCGACCTAGTGATAGACTATTCTCTAGGGCAGGTTACGTCGGAAGAGAACAAAAATGAGGCGCTTCCCCATCTTCATTGTTTTCCTTCAGTCGTGAACGATGTCTACAACCATGGCATCAAAAAACGCTCCTCCACCACGACCACGACCACGACCACGGTTCCCAACCTCCCGATCCCACCGAAAGACCTGGTCCCCAGCACCCGCCACCCGCCGCCCACCACCCCCGCATCAATCCCACTTGAGCCATCTTGACATCTCGCACGAGGAATTCAACACTCACGCCTTCGTTCACCCTAGAGATGGACGTGTGCACATTGCCGTGAACAAGCTAAAGGACGGGCCATTATCCGCACTACTATCTACGCTAAATAGCAACGGGGAAGAAGAAGAAGAAAGCGATGACGACGGGCGGGGCACGGGGAGGGGGGGAAAAGAGAAAAAGCCGGCAATCGACGAGATCACCCCGCCGAAATTGAATATCGTCGTTATGGTGATCGGGAGCCGCGGGGATGTGCAACCGTTCGTGGCCATCGCGAGGGTGCTCAAGGAGAAGTATGGGCATAGGGTGAGGCTTGCGACGCATCCGGCATTTCGAGAGTTTGTTGTCGGGGAGGGGGTGGACTTCTTTAGTGTTGGCGGGGATCCGGCGGAGTTGATGGCTTTCATGGTTAAGAATCCTGTGAGTGCTTGTTTGTGTATTATCCTGCTTTGCGAGAGGGGGGAGGAGAGGGCTGACGTTGTGGGTAGGGTTTGTTTCCGAGCATCGAGACTATTAAAGCTGGAGATGTGGCTCGTCAGAGAGAGCAGATGTTTGAGATGTTTCAGGGCTTTTGGAAGGCTTGTGTTGAGCCGAATGATGGGAGTAAGCGGAAGAGTGGGTCGCGCGGAGGGAGTGTGGATGGAGGCGGGGATAGGGGGAGGAAAGGAGCTGAGGCCCCGCCTTCCGCTACTGAAGAGGTTGTCAATGGGGGTCATAACGATGAGGAGGAGGGGGAGGGGGAGGAGGAAGATTATCCGTTCGTCGCAGACGCGATAATCGCAAATCCCCCGTCCTTCGCGCATGTACATTGTGCAGAAAAGTTGGGAATTCCATTACATTTGATGTTTACATTTCCATATTCGCCGACACAGACTATGCCGCATCCACTCGCTATGATCCAGAGTAGCAATCTTGGAAAGGAATATACGAATGCGATTTCCTACCCCATGATCGACATGATGGCATGGCAGGGATTGGGAGATTTGGTGAACAAGTTCAGACAAAAGACTTTGGGATTGGAGCCCCTTGCGACGCTATGGGCTCCTGGGATGCTTAGCCGATTGAAGATCCCGTTCACATATATGTGGTATGCATCCCCCGTTCACCCTTAGGTATCATATCTAACATCATCCAGGTCGCCAGCGTTGATTCCAAAGCCCTACGACTGGGGTGATCACATCGACATCACAGGCTTCGTATTCCTAGACCTAGCCTCCTCCTTCAAACCTTCTCAGGAACTCGCCAACTTTCTCGACGCAGGCCCGCCACCAGTCTACATAGGGTTTGGCTCAATAGTAGTCGACGACCCCGACGCTCTCACACAAACCATCTTCGAAGCGACCAAGTCCACAGGCGTGCGCGCCCTAATTGCAAAAGGCTGGGGTGGAATTGGCGGCGGAGAATCCAGCATTCCCGAGAACTTGTTTATGCTAGATAACACCCCGCACGACTGGCTATTCTCGAAAGTCTCTGCGGTGGTGCACCATGGCGGGGCAGGGACGACGGCTATAGGGCTGTATCATGGCAGGCCGACTATGATCGTGCCATTCTTTGGTGACCAGGCGTTCTGGGGCTCTATGGTTGCGAACGCTGGCGCGGGTGCGGAACCGGTCCCGCATAAAGACCTGACTGCGGAGAAGTTGGCGGATGGGATAAAGAAGTTGCTGAGCGAGGAGTGCCAGCTCGCTGCTGGGGAGATAAGTAAGCAGATCCGCGAGGACGACGGAGATGGAGCCGAGAATGCTGTGAGGAGCTTTTTCAAGGGCATTGAAGCGCTAAATCAGGGGAAGCGGGGACTAGGTGAGTCCGGAAGGGAGTGGGGTGAAAGCGGGCCGGGTGGGCCTGGAGAGGGGAAGTGGGGCTATGGAGGTCCGGGCGTCCGCTGCTCATTTTTAGAGGAGAAGGTTGCGGTTTGGAGAATTCGGAGGACGAGGGTTAGGCTCAGCGCGCTCGCTGCTTGGTTACTCGTGCAGGGAGGGAAGCTCACGTGGAAAGATTTGAGACTGTGGGTTATTGCACTACTTCTCACTCGCTGGCCTGACTAACCCAATTTTCACAGCATCCGCCACACAGAATGGAACGACTACGATGGTCCCGGTGAGCCCTTCACCGGCGGCATAAGCGCGCTCGCTAGCTCCATCACCGGCGTAACGAAAGGTATTGCCACAGTCCCCTATAGTTGGTACAAGGGCGCCCGCCGCCTCAATTCGGAAGGTCTGGATAAGGTCGGTGAGATCCGCGATAGGAGTAAATCCCGCTCGTATTCCCACCCTGCCACCGAACCCACCCCACCAAATACTGAATCGGAGCCGCGCCAGTCCACCGACTCCAATGGCTGGACAACGACCAGTGCTTCTAGCTTCTGCTCCCATTCAAATTTCCCACAACAAGACTCCATCCCCATCGAAGTCGCCAAAAACACCTCCAAGGGCCTCTCCAAAGCCGCCCGCGCAGGGGCCCGGGCGCCAATGGAGGTCTCTCTAGCCGTAGCCCAAGGCTTCCATAACGCCCCCCGTCTCTACGGCGATGAAGTCAGACACCCATACCGAATTACGGGCTTCCATTCGGGCCTTCGCGCTGCGGGTAAAGGATTCGCGTTGGGAGTCTACGACGGCTTCACGGGGATTGTGTCGCAGCCGTACCACGGCGGGAAGGAGGAAGGGGTCAAGGGATTTGTGAAAGGGCTGGGGAGGGGCGTTGCAGGCGGCGTGCTGAAGACTAGTGCTGCGACCGCTGGGGTTGTTGGATTTACGCTCAAGGGTGTGCATCGCGAAGTCAGGAAGAACAGGGATAAAGGAGTTGGGGAGAAGATTAGGCGAGAGAGGATTAGGCAGGGGGAGGCGGAAGTTGGGGAGTTGGAGAAGGAGGGGCAAGTAAGTGAGGTTAGGAAGAGGGTCGGGCGCGGGTGGGAGCGTGTGGAGGAGAAGAGGGTTCAGGAGGCGGGCGATGGTGGAGTTAGGGATAGGGTTAGGGGACGGTTGAGGAGGAGAGGAGTGGCAAGGCCTTGATAAATTTAATAATAACAATGTTCTAGCAATAATACCCGAACTCTTAATTTACTTCACTCACTATCAGCCCATGATTTCAGCATGAGGCTCTGGAAGGGGGCCCCCCTCCTTTAGCACCACCCCAATCCAACCTCTAGATACCGTATCCTTATCTCGTAGGCCCGTCTAAAACATACACTTTTACCCCCATTTGGACAACACCCAGGATGCGATACATGTCGTACAGAGTCCCCCCCGCTCTATCTCTGATCCAAGGGGCAAGCAAGCAAGTAAGTATTACAACTGAGCATGCAGTCATACCCCTCCCCACTCCCTCCTTATCCTCCATCCAATTTTTCTTTTCTCTGGCAGAGATTTAATCGAGCTCGGCATGTTTCTTGGCTATACTTGTGGGGAATTATTTTTTTCCCTTGTTGGCCGTTTTACAAGGCACAGGGGAGATGTTTTCGTAGAGGAACGAGTAGGTGGGGTAAGGAGAGGGAGTGGAGTGCCGGCGGATTTGTTTGTCAGGAGGGCATACAGGTTCGTTGACAGGTCAATAGTGGGGGAGCGCAATGGGATGGTAGGTGATACTTATCAGACCAGAGGGAATTTTGCCCGTGCGCCGTTTGTGGATAGAGGGGGGTATCGGGGGAGAGGATATAGGCCGTATCGTTGAGTGTTGACCGGGGTCAGGAGGGGCTTAGAATTCGCAGCGGGCGGAGACCGTGGGCGCTAAAGACTCACATGAATAGGCTCGGGGCTTGCGTGTATTTCGGCGGTCGGTGATGGCGGATGGTAGAGGTTATGTGGCGGATGTGGGTTGTGGTTTTTTTTTTTTTTTTTTTTTTGTTTTTTGTTTTTGTTTTGGTTTGTGAGGAAGGGGAATGGGCGAGCAGAAGGTACAGGTCCACCTCACCCGTTAAGCGTACCGGCGAGTATTTGATTGCGGGGAAAGATGGGTTCGGGTCGACGGCCGGGTGTGCGGGTTGATGTATGTCTCCTGCTATTGCACCGCTCGGGAGGAAGTGTTTTTGGTTTATGTTTGGTGTTTGTTTGGTGGGTATGGGTTGACGAAAAGGGTGATGGAGGATTATGAGTTTCAGGTGCGCGACTTGGAAAGTTGTCCTTTGTATAGCAGATGTAGAGTCCGCGACCGGTGGAAAGGTGTGCCATACGCTTTAGAGTAGCCCGGTAGCCGAAAATGAAAAAGTTTTTTTTAAAAAAAAAAATGTTTTCGTACAGCCAACGCCAAGCAATTAACTGAATGAGAGCGAGAGAAGACAAAATAGCGAACAGTAAAACATTAGAGATAAAACAATTGATATGGGTATTAAAGGCTGGGCAGGAGTTGACTTTTTTTTTACATTTATATATATTCATAACTTATCCTTATATGTTTCTCTCTCTTTCTCTTATTTTTTATTTTTTTTCTTAGTATTCTTACCATTCATTTTGTTTGCTGCTTGTTTTCTTGTGTTTTTCTATTCAAGCAAATCTATGTCTTAGGCCACCCCTGTATTTGTTGGACCGTACGAAAACATTTTTTTTTTTTTTTATAAACTTTTTTATTTTCGGCTACCGGGCTACTCTAAAGCATATGGCTAAGCCTTTCCACCGGTCGCGGACTCTACATCTGTTATACAAAGGATAACTTTCCAAGTCGCGCACCTGAAACACATCTCCCTCCATCACCCCTTTCGTCAACCCATTCCCAACAAAACAAACACCAAACTTAAACCAAAAACCATTCCTCCCGAGCCGTGCAATAGCAGGAGACATACATCAACCCGCACACCCGGCCGTCGACCCTAACCCATCTTTCCCCGCAATCAAATACTCGCCGGTACGCTTATCGGGTGAGGTGGACCTGTACCTGCTGCTCGCCCATTCCCCTACCACACAAAAAAAAAAAACAAAAACAAATAACAACCCCCATCCGCCACATATCCACTCCCATCCGCCATCACCGTTCATCGAAATACACGCAAGCCCAGAGCCTATTCATGTGAGTCTTCAGCGCCCACGGTCTCCGCCCGCTGCGAATCCTAAGCCCCTCCTGACCCCGGTCAACAATCAATAAAACGGCCTATATCCTCTCCCTCTACCTCTCCCCCCACTATCCACTACCGGCGCACGGGCAAAATTCCCTCTGGTACGATAGGAATCCCCTACCATCCCATTGCGTACCCCCACTAATGACCTGTCAACAAACCTGTAAGCCCTCCTGACAAACAAGTCCGCCGGCACTCCACTTCCCCTCCTTATCCCACCAACCCTCTCCGGCATTAACCTTGGCCCCGTCCGTGCCCCACCTCTCGGCCCCGTCGGAACCACAACACTCGTCCCTACCTCCTCTACCCCCTCATCCTCCAATCTCCTCTTCTTGCCCACCCCGGTCACCACCGACCGGCAATCCTCCTCATCATCCCCCACCTCCACATCGGGTTCAGCCACCTCAGGCGTTGCCACCTTCGTCAGCCTTATTTTAGTCATCTCAGGCGTTGCCACCTTCGTCAGCCTCACCCCAGCCACACCCGCCGACGCCACAAACGCCGCCGCCACTTTAATCTCTTCAACTTTCTCTTCGGGCTCAGCCACAACTAGTGGCCCAGGCTCCTTAACCCCAACGGGCGAAGCCACCTCAGAAAGAACCGCCACCTCCTCTTTCTTCAACCTATCCACCTCTTTTTGCAGTCCATGATTCCTCTTCGATAAGACGGAAACATGGTGACGCAACTTAGAGACATCCTTCTCCAAGTCCAAAATCTTTTGTAAGGCAGCCGAAGCTGTCAAACCCGCCTTTGCAACCTTGGTCGCGGAAAACGTAGTAGAACCTCGCTTAACCATCTTTACCGATACCGGGCAGTTGACGGGTGATGGAGGTATAATAAAAGTGATGAAAAGAGATAAAATAATCTCTTAAAGACAAATTAAACCGAGGGGAAAATCCGCTGGGAATAAAGACTTGAAGCCGTCGTGAAGAGGGGTCCAAGGAACGCGATTGGCCGAAAACCGAAATGCGACTGATCACACGGAGGTGCAATTTCAATCACTGTGGTTGTAAGAGACGTGGTGGTTGTACGAAAACATCCCCCCTGGCACTTGTATATGATAGTAAGGCCGTTTCGGTAGTTTTTGGATTGTATCATACGATACGATACTCCACCGTGATCCTTGCGGGGGGGGTATGTCCCGATTACATACCCCGAGCATAGATAATATCAAGAACCCAGCTTCACAAAAAGAGGCTCAGCGAGGGGGGGCTGGTTAAATAGTGCCTACCTAAATTCACTCCGTGGTATATAATAGAACCTGTAGCTTTCCTACATGTTCACGTTAGTTGGGACCTTCCTTAGCAAAAAAGACCGATCAGTATGATATATACGATATCTTTCACAAAACCGTTGTTTTTCTGGCTATCGGATAAGATCATGTTGGGCACCTGGAGGGAGGCTAGATGGGGAGGAGGAGGAGGTGGTGGTGGTCATCAAACTCATTGCTAGGTAATTTTTTTCTATAAAAAAGGTTCCTCCAATTTCCTTCATTTACTTAAACGCTTTCTAATTGAAAATTGCTACATAGATGAAAGTAAGCTAGTTATATCTGCTGGTTTATCTGTTATATTGGTGTGCTTGTAGTTTCATCGTTGTATACAAAATTATTGAGCGCTGGTGGGAACGCCAGTCCCAGGAGAGAATTCCAAAAAAGGTACAAATAGTATCATAGCAACCTATTTTTCTGCTTTTAGCTATGAGCTCCAGCTCTGCTGGAGGGCCACTCTGCTAGTGAATGCCTGCTAAGCTAGCTGTAGAGAAAGGAAAAACTGACAAGCCGACTATTAACGTTGGCAGGTTATGTTTGGCAGAGTGGTAGACGATAGAAAGAGAATCCACAACGAAAGTTAGACACCTCGCTCACCACACCTATGTCTCTATCCCGGCCATGCCTTTATTCCTCCGTACACTCCCGTGATAAACAAAGGAACGACATGTCTATATCTAATATCTTTCATAAACTATTAACCATTCTATCACAATCTCCCAAATCGTCCACAAGCATCTATCCAATCTTTCAGACTCTCTCCCACATCTTCCAAAGTCAACCACATCCTTCCAACACCGACTGCATTCTGAGATTGTTGAGTGTGGCTTTAGGCGAAAGTGGAGGTGGAGGGTGTGGGGAAGATAGCAAGCAGCTGAAAAGCAAAGGATACCCAGTGCTGGTTCATCCTATTTTGTCACAAATTTCATCCAGCTCTCACTGTAAATCTAATATTCTGCCCGCCCCCACCTGGTTCCAATCCTTGCTGCCCTAAATCCGATTCCACCAAGTCTCGTAGTCTGTGTTTGTCTTTGGCATATTGATTTCAATATGTTTATTGTATATTAACCCATTGAGCTTAATGGAAGCCAGACACTTTGTATAGTAACTATGATATTACCATAGGAACTCAAATAATTGAACCTTGCACTAAGGTGTCCAAAATTCACTCTCTTGGATCAGGGTTGGGGGAGGAGGGTGGCATGGGGTGGAGGAGGACATAGTAAAGGCTGAACTACTTACCTTGAAGCTCAGCGAGAGAGAAGAGAAAAGGTTGCTAAACCTTACCAGGGGAGGAAACTCTAATGCCCCAGTTGGAGGTTCAATTATCTGAATTCTTGTAGTAGGTTTCCAGCTTCAAGTGCAACTTACAGGTAGTACTATAGGTAGTGGGAATGCACACCCAAATTCGCTCATTGCCGGCTATTCATGAAATTTATTTTCACCTCTACTAGCTTCAATTACAGCAGTAATCTCATATGACATTATTGCTATTAGCCCATTAATCTAGTCTTCAGATACATCTTTCAACTCTTGAACAATGCTCTCTTTTATTACTGTATTTCGATAGTTTCAATCTATGCTTCTCTTAACTCTATCCTTAATATAGTTCCAAATCTCCTCAATTGGGTTCAAGTTGGGTGAACAAGAAGGAAGTGTAATTCTTTGAAAACCATAATTTAAAGTTTCTGCAACATTGTAGTCCTTGGTAGAGGAGGGAGTACCATCTTCAATCAAGTTCAAGTTCCTCTTGTATCATTATTTATTCAAATAGTAAGAAAGGAAAGACTTTTGAGCGAAGAACTTGCTCTTTGTAAATATAACAATGTACTCCTTCTTTTCTCTTTGTAGAGCGAGTTTTGTGAAGTGAAAGAGAATAAGGTTTATTCCGGCCTATGAAATAGTTGTAATCATTGGTATTGCTCTGAAACCTTTATTGTAAATGGGCAATTAATGCATTCCATTGTGCCTGAGTCTTGATTGGTGATGGGAAAAAGGGGCAAGAGAGCTGGGAGACATCATTACCGGAAATAATTTTACCTCAAAACATTGCTGCTGAGCCTTTAGAGAATTCCTGTAACGACCCTACAGACAGGTAGCTACAGTGGACTAGACTCAAGCCCGTATGGCATACCAAGTGGTAACCATATTGAGGATAGGCCAGTATACTTAGTATACTACCGGTAGACATGAGTTGGTAC
>Ga0307509_10007993_pt1 | contig 13630 bp, 9 predicted proteins | sample 10_EM_MG_FD_202245 | JGI IMG/M metagenome (GOLD analysis project Ga0307509, IMG submission 202245) | Populus trichocarpa ectomycorrhiza microbial communities from riparian zone in the Pacific Northwest, United States - 10_EM | ecosystem: Host-associated > Plants > Roots > Unclassified | place...
ACCAGGCCGCGGCGATCGCCCACGCCAAGGGCGACATGCACGCGCTGCAGGCCGCCGCCGAGAAGGCCCTCGCCGATGCACGTCACGGCACGGTCGCCGAGATCGGCAAGCACACCACCCACGTCAAAGGTACCGAGGAGCAGCAGCGCGCGACCGCCGGCGCGCAGATGCAGGCGATCTTCAGCAGCGCGCAGAAGAGCGTCGATACCCTGCTGCAGCCGCTGAGCGCCAACGCCGTGGCCCGCTGGGAGGCCGGCGTCGCGAAGCTATCGACCGACTTCGAGACCAGCCTCGCCGAGGTCAAGAAGAAGATCGAGGAGCGCCACAGCGGTGCCTGGGGTCTGGTCACCGGCGCGGTCGACTGGGCGACCGGTCTACCCGACTGGGTGACCCAGGACTACGACATCGCCGAGGCCAAGTTCGCCGACGGTGCGACGAGCCTGCTCACCGACATCTCGCGCGACGTCAACGTCATCATCGAGGACTGCAAGAAGCTCATCGTCCAGGCACGCAAGGACATCGAGGCGATCGTCCACAGCCTGCCGGCGAGCCTGCAGAGCTGGGCGCACGGCGAGGCGGCCAAGCTGAACACGCAGCTCGACCAACTCGGGCAGCGCGTCGACAAGGCGCAGCACGGCCTGAACCAGGACCTCATCCACCGCGCCGACGGCGCCGTGCAGACCGTCCGCGAGCGCGTTGCCGACCTCCGCGAACAAGCCAAGGGCGTGATCGGCAAGATCGCCGAGGCGATCGGCGAGTTCATCAAGGACCCGGCCAAGGCGATCATCAATGGCCTGCTCCGCCTGCTGGCGATTCCGCCGGCCAGCTTCTGGGCGCTGGTCGACAAGCTCGGCAGCGTGATCAGCGGGATCGCCGCCGAGCCGATGAAGTTCGCCAACACGCTGCTGGCCGGCGTCGGCAAGGGCTTCCAGCTGTTCTTCGACCACCTGCCGATCAACCTCGCCAAGTCGCTGTTCCAGTGGCTGTTCTCGAAGATGGGCGACGTCGGGGTCCAGATGCCCCTCGACTTTTCGATCCCCAGCATCCTCACGCTGGTGTTCGAGGTCATGGGCATCACCTGGCCGCGGATCAAGCTGCTCCTTGCCAAGCACGTCGGGGCCGAGAATGTCGAGATCCTCGATCAGGCGCATCAGCTCATCAGCACGCTGATCATGCGCGGCCCGCTCGGGGTCTACCACCTGATCCACGAGCACCTGGATCCGAACATGATCGTCGACGCGATCAAGAACGCGGCGATCAGCTACGTGATGGAAGCGATCATCACCCGGGTCGCGGCGCGCATCATCATGATGCTGAATCCCGCCGGGGCGATCCTGCAGGCGATCGAGGCGATCTACCGGGTGATCAAGTGGGTGATCGACAACGCTGCGCGGATCTTCACGCTGATCGAGGCGGTGGTGAACGGCGCCGCGCAGATCCTCGCCGGCAACGTGGCCGGTGTTGCCAATCTGGTCGAGCGCGCGCTCGGCCTGTTGATCATCCCGGTGATCGACTTTTTGGCCGACTACCTGGGCCTGGGCGGCATCCCCGCCGCGATCAAGAAAGTGATCATGGGCCTGCAGTCGAAGGTCGAACAGATCCTCGACAAGGTCATCGGCTTCGTCGTCGACAAGGCCAAGGCGCTGTGGGCCGCGATGAAGGGCAAGAAGGACGGCAAGGACGGCAAGGGTGCGGATGGAAAGCCCGACGACGCGAAGAGCAATGACGTCAAGAAGAAAGCCGCCGACCAACTCGCCGGCCGTCTTTCCGGCGAGGTGCCTAGAGATCCCGCAACGATCAAGGCCGCGCTCGTGGGCGTTCAGAGCTCGCTCGCTCCGGAAGGCTTGAAGAAGCTTGAGGTCCAGCACGTCGAACACCAACCGGGCGCATTCGAGGTGTTTGCGACGGCGTCGCCTCGCACGCGTGCACACAAGTTTCTGGTCTCCGATCTTGAGATCGGATTCCCCCGCACGGCGCTATTGGCAAAGCTCAACAATGTGTCCCTCGGTCGCTACATCAACCGGACCACTCGCAAGGGCAAGGCGGATTCGGCGCCTGAGCATGCAGAGCATGTCCTGGTTGACGATCTGAATGCGCGCTGGTCGACCATCGCCACTGATTGCAATGTGAGCCGAAACGTCGCTGCACCGTTCGAGATCACACTCACCCGTTCCCCGTGTGATATGGATGGCCACACCTGCGGTTCGTTGCTGCAAAGCTTCATTGACGCCAAGCGTGCGGACGGCTATCAGCTCAAACTCAACCTCAGGATGCTGTCACTCCATCAGCGCTCTACCGATGCCAAGAAGGTGCTGGCGGGTTTGCGCGCGCACGGGGCGACCCTCAGTGCGGTCTCCGTCGAGCAGCTTTTGTCTGAGGGGTTGGTGACCGAGGACGGACCGACGATTGTCAACAACGAGAAGGTGGTCGCGAAGGACGGCGTGACCACGCGTCCGTTGGCCGGTTCGGTGTCAGAGCTGCAAGCGGTGCTTGACGAGATCGAACGAGAAGGTAAGACTGGGTCATGACTGGGCTAGAACAAGATCGTAAAGCCATCCGGACGCATTTGCTTGCGTCGGGCTGGACGTTGTCCGATCGCGGAAAGTTTTCCGATGAGCGTGCCTATCTGGAATACCAAACACCGAGCGGACTCTTGTTGGAAGTCCAAGAAGGAACCAATGAGGAGGAGGACAGGTTCTTCTTCTTTTACCTGGCGCCCGGATTTGGGCAGGGGGTTCATCTCAATGTGCATTTTCAGGACGATGCGGCGGTTCGCGACCGGGTTGTTGCCTTCATCTCCGAGCACAAGGACGAGTTCTCCCCAGAGACGTACAAAGGGCTTCTTCGCAGACTCCTCACGCAGGGAGCCGAGGTTCTCCTCGACACCGAAGATGAGCTCGTGCCGCTAGCCGATGACCAGGCGGTTTCGTCCGTGTAGCGGAATGGGCGGAATGGGGTCAAGGATGTCGTCGCCGGCAGCATCCCTGCAAGACCCTACCTCGACCGCTCACGATCGCCGCCGCCCACGACGGCTGCAGGAGTGGACCGACCGCGCGGCTCACCCGGAGGTAGAGTTATCGGTTTCGTCGCGTGCAATCGCGCCAGCAGCTCGCTCGGCCTCCGCGCGCGTGACGCCATCGCCGCTGTGTTCGATGATCGCGGCACGCTCTTCGGCGTTCTCCCACTTCGCTGCTATGGGTCCGCTCGCGTCGATTCGCACGAGCTCGCGCGTGTCCGTCCTGTAGATCGCGACGCGAAGCCCTCGCTTCTTCGCGTTGTTGATCATGTTCTTCGTGCCTGCGCTTTCGCCATCCCAAACGGCGACGAGCCCATCACCACGCTCGGCCATCATGGCGTTTCGCATCGGGCCGGCACGACGACCGTACGTCGCCCAGTCCGCGGGCAAGCGGATCAGCTCGATCCCGCGCTCTTCGGCCCACAACTCGCCGAACGAGTCGGCCCCCTGCGCGGTTCCCGAGATCACCGCGGTTACGAATCCGATCCACGGACAAAGACGAAGAGCGGTGCGCACCTGCTCTTCGTCAACCGTTCTCGATCCCGCGACGATTATCCGCATCATCAAACAAGCGAGACTAGCGTGCTCTGGGCGGCTACGCTAGCGATTCCGTTACACTTCCGGTTGATGTTGACGTGGTACGAGCCGCGCACAATCGGAGCGAATGGATCCGACTTGATCTCGGTCTCGTAGTAGCGGAGCTGCTGCCCGAATTTTCCGAGCGCAACTCCGGTGACCTTCTTTGCGCCGGCAGCTCGAAGCAACGCCGCCGCTACGCCGAAAGAGACACCGTACGTCGTGCAGTCATCAACAACGAACACGTGCCTGCCACCGAGCTTGCCTTTGTAGCGCGGGTTGAGATGTAGCGTCTCGATCTGCTCGGAGGGGTCCGTTCGGTCGCCGCCTCCACCTTGCGATCTTTTTGACGACGCCGAGTGACGAATGAATAGCGGCTGGTCTCGCTTCGCGAAATGTACTCGGGAGACCGTCGTTCGCAGGCGATGACAGAAGTCGCTGAGAACCTCAGTGTCGTTGTTCGAGCTACTTGACGATGGATAGACACCGAACGCGAGTTTTTCTTCGTTCGCGATGCCATCCTTCAGCAGCGACCGAGCCGCGATCGTCAGCAACGCCATGAGGCGAGGACCACCCTGCTTCACAGTCGCCTTGATGCGGTTACCGAAATCGACTTGCGTGATGTCCTTGTGGAGCGTTGACAAGTCCGAGAGCGACTTCACGGAGTACCAGGGTTCATCGCCGGTGAACCACCATTGGCCAGGCCAGGCATCGGTGAGCGTCACCGTTTGGAACAACTCGTCGGGATTCTTGACTCCTATGCCGAGCGCACGAACTTTCTCGTCGGACGACCAGCCTGCAGCCACAAGGACTGCACCGCCGTTCTTCCCCATTTCCATATCTTCGATTGTGCTCGCGAGAACGAGGACATCATGGTTATGCAGATGAACGTGTTGCGCGACAGCCTTGACGAAGGCCCCGCTCTGTCGTCCCTGCTCCTGCCGGAACTCGACGTCGGTTCCGGCAAAGCGGGCGTCGAACCAGTCAGGTTTACCGCTGTTCGAGATGATGCCAACCGGATGACCAGCCTTCACGATCGCGCCCAACGCGGCTGCTACCGCGTTCTCTGATCCTGCTGAAGCCGTCACCACTCCGGGCGATGCGAGAACAACCAACATGTCTCCTCCACTCAGGGCTGTCCTTCCAAGATAACCCGGTTCGCCGTGCCGACGTTCACGCGGCCCCTGCCGCATAACGCGTCGCAGGACGAAACCGCACACGCCGGCGCAACCGCCGGAGACGGCGGCCGATAAGCTGCACCGGACCCCACGACGCGCGCGAACGACGGCTACCTCCTCGATCGCCCTGGTCGGCGCCGGCGAGCTCGGCCGCGGCGATCTGGCGATGGCTCTTGCCCTGAGCACGCAGGGCGTTGACGCGATGGGACCGAAGGCACGATGCGCCGGCCGCGCTCCTCGACGAGATCGGGCACCTGAAAAAGTCGTGCGATAACCGGCGGTCTCCGGCGCGGAGTTGACGGATCATAGACTTTCCGACCCGACACGCCGGCTGGAAACGTGTCGTGGCACGGTAGCGTCGTCGGGGGCGCACGCGGTCGCTGGCCTACCGCCCCGACGTTCGCTTCGGCGCCGCTGCGTCCCCGGAACGGGGCTGCGGTGCGGCGGGCCGACGCGCTCGGAAGTACGCGCCCCGGTCGGCATCGGGCGCACCCGCGCGCGACGCGGAGCCCGGCGCGCTACTCGGGATGTCCGAGCTGTTCCTGACCGGCGCCGGCGCTCGGGCAAGACGTTCTTGATGGAAGCGATGCTGACGTCGCGAGGCCCGCGTGAGTGCGACACCGAGCAGCGCAGCTGATACACTGCGCTGGGTGCCGGTCGATCTCGAAGCAGTTCGGGGCGTGATCCAGCTATATCGCGCGCGGCGTGCCGAGCTCGTCGAACTGCGACGGCGCGGCGAAAGCACCAACTTCCTGGCGAAATGCAAGCAGCTGTTCGACTTCCTCGAGGCCCGCCAGGATGGCCTGGCCTACCTCATCGAGGCCGCGATCGACCTCGCGAGCGCGCACGGCGAGATCGGAGACTGGGCGTCCGCCGAGCCGATCTTTGAGAAGTGCGTCGCCGTGCGTCGCGAGGTGTGCGGCCCACGCGACGAAACGACGGCCACCGCCCTGATGATGCTCGGCGTCGCGAAACACGGGCTCCACAAGTACTCCGAGGCCGAGGCGCTGCTGCTCGAGTGCGTCCACATCCGCTCTGAGGTGCTCGGCGCGTTGCACCCGCACTTCGCGCTGGCCTTGATGAACCTCGCCGCTGTGTACGAGGCCACCGACCGCAAGCCTCAGGGTGCGAAACTGCGCGCCGCGGCCGACAACATCGGCCTGCCGAGCTTCTTCCCCAAGTCGAAGCCTACCTGAGCGTCGAGGACGGCATCGCCCACCGCGCGCCGCTACTTCTGACGACTGGAGATCCAACGGTCGCCCTGCGGCGCGAGCCCACCGCCGGTGACGATGCAGTGGACGTGCGGATGAGACCGCAGATCGCGGGTCCAGGTGGGGCCGTCGGCTTCGCCGACGGAGACTTCTACACAGAGTCGTTCGTGCACTTCAAGGTCGGTCCGCTTCAATGGGGCCGTCGGCTTTCGTCGACGGAGACCGCCCGGCGATGAATGCGCCGATCGCGATCACGAACGAGGGGCTTCAATGGGGGCCATCGGCTTTCGTCGACGGAGGTACCTCCGCAAGGTCAGTGACGAGTTTCACCGTCGGCTGCTTCAATGGGGCCATCGACTTTCGTCGACGGAGACCGCGATCAACCTGCTGGTGACGAGCGCGCTCGGCGCGACGCTTCAATGGGGCCGTCGGCTTTCGTCGACGGAGACCGCCAGCACCGGGCTCGTCGACAACCTCGGCTACACGCTTCAATGGGGCCGTCGGCTTTCGTCGACGGAGACAAGCGAGGGATCGTCGCGCAGGTCGTCGAGCGATGGCTTCAATGGGGCCGTCGGCTTTCGTCGACGGAGACACGCCGACGCCGAGGGTCGCGGGTTCCTGTCGCTGCAGCTTCAATGGGGCCGTCGGCTTCGTCGACGGAGACTTATCACGACGGCCAACGGGGTGCCGCTGGAGGTGTTGCTTCAATGGGGCCGTCGGCTTTCGTCGACGGAGACGTACCGAGCGCCGTGGACGATCATGGTGGTCACCTCGATGCTTCAATGGGGCCGTCGGCTTTCGTCGACGGAGACGCTCACTACGCCGGCGAGTTCGGTGCACAGAAGATGACGCTTCAATGGGGCCATCGACTTTCGTCGACGGAGACATCCTCCGCGAGCAGATTGGTGAGGGTGCGTTCGGGCTTCAATGGGGCCGTCGGCTTTCGTCGACGGAGACGTCGGGAAGGTCGTTCACGGGATCCGAGCGCGTGTGCTTCAATGGGGCCGTCGGCTTTCGTCGACGGAGACGTGGTCGCAAGCCTTCGGGACCGTCGACCACGGCGGACTTCAATGGGGCCGTCGGCTTTCGTCGACGGAGACGAGCGCAAAGCGCTGCAGGCGAAGCACCAGGGTCTAGAGCTTCAATGGGGCCGTCGGATTTCGTCGACGGAATGGTCGTGCAGGCGAATCTGTACGGCCCGGTCTACGTGCTTCAATGGGGCCGTCGGATTTCGTCGACGGAGACAGGTCGCCCTGCCGATGCCGAACGCGGAGGCGTGCAAGCTTCAATGGAGCCGTCGGCTTTCGTCGACGGAGATAGTCCGAGCTGGCTGGCTGGGCTGGTGGACGCGGTGACAGGCTTCAATGGGGCCGTCGGCTTTCGTCGACGGGGACGAAGAGGCCGTGACACAAACCGAATACGCCTACCAGGTGCTTCAATGGGGCCATCGACTTTCGTCGACGGAGACAAGGCATGGGCGGCCGACATCGGAGAGAAGCTGCCGCTTCAATGGGGCCATCGACTTTCGTCGACGGAGATGGTCGGCCAATCGTGCTCCTGATTGGTGGATCGAGGCTTCAATGGGGCCGTCGGCCTTCGTCGACGGAGACTGCCACGAACCTTTGCGCCTACCTCGCCGTGGCGGGAGCTTCAATGGGGCAGTCGGCTTTCGTCGACGGAGACACGAGGCGCTGCGGACGCGCAAGGTCAAGACCGAGGAACTTCAATGGGGCCGTCGGCTTTTCGTCGACGGAGACGACTCGGTCGCGGGGCACTACACGCTCTGTCACGCGATGCTTCAATGGGGCCGTCGCCTTTCGTCGACGGAGACTGATGCCGCCCACCATCCCGGGCGTGCAGTACTCGATGCTTCAATGGGGCCATCGCTTTCGTCGACGGAGACCATGCTCAGCGCCTCGCTCCTCGCGAACACCCTCCAGCTTCAATGGGGCCGTCGGCTTTCGTCGACGGAGACTTCACGGCAATCGATGGCGGTTGCTGGCTCAACTTACTTCAATGGGGCCGTCGGCTCTCGTCGACGGAAACCGGCTACAGCGAGCGCATCGAGACGCTGACGTTTCCGCTTCAATGGGGCCGTCGGCTTTCGTCGACGGAGACGGTCGGCGGCGTCGCCGGCGCCGCGGTGCTCGGCGTACTTCAATGGGGCCGTCGGCTTTCGTCGACGGAGACCTCGCTCGACGCGCTCAACGAACTCGGCGAGTTCAAGCTTCAATGGAGCCGTCGGCTTTCGTCGACGGAGACTCGGCGGAAACGTCGACGGCATGGTCGTGTGCTTCTCGCTTCAATGGGGCCGTCGGCTTTCGTCGACGGAGACCGCCAACGAGGATAACGGCGACTGCGACGGCATGGAACTTCAATGGGGCCATCGACTTTCGTCGACGGAGACTTCAGTTGACCGCCGCTGATTTCGCTATTAGAGTTTTTCTTCAATGGGGCCGTCGGCTCTCGTCGACGGAGATGCTGCGAGTTCGCAGCACGTGGCCGGCCGGCGTGCCGGTCGGCCGTCACTCGAACCGGCCCCGTGTAGTCCTTCGTAAGCTATTCGATTGTCAACCGGGCCGCTGTACGGAGCATAGCGCCCAGTACCTCTACTAGTCTAGATTGTACGCTGAGGTCGCAAGGCCGTCGATACCCGGCGTCGATTTCCTGCGGCGGGGGACCGCGCCGATCTATCGCTTCGGGCTCACGCCTTCTTGTGTCTTTGCGCGCGGCTGGCCCGCTGCTTCTGCGCAAAGAGCCGGCGCCGGTAGCGCTGTAGCGCCTTGGACACAGACGATCGGTCGACCTGGTGCTCGCGTGCGATCCCCGAGATCGTTACACCCTCACGATACGCTTGGATGTACCTCGCCCCGGCGAGCCTCTCGAGTTTCCGGACTGCGCCCTTCATGTGGAACGCCGGGATGCAGAGCGCGAGACGTCGCCTCTCGACCGAGGCCAGAGACACGCCGATCTCTTCCGCCACTTCGCGATCACTCATCATTCCGAGGAGTCGGTCCTCGGTGCGGGTCCACGCACGCCCCTCCAGTTGTGCCCGCGGCGACCTACCGATACCGAGCGCTCGGCGCCGCTGCGCGACGGCCGAAATTGTGATGCCCAGAGAACGCGCGATGCGGGTGTCGGTGTCGATCCCGAGGCGTGCGATCACCTCGCGTTTCCAAGGGCGGCGACTCTTCGGGCTGGGCAACGGCAGACCGCAAGCATACGGATCCCTGCCACAGACCGCAAATACCGAGCGCGAGGTCTTTCTGCTTCAATGGGGCCATCGACTTTCGTCGACGGAGAGAACACCGGCAGCTGGGCGACGGTCTCCGACGACCTGCTTCAATGGGGCCGTCGACCGAGAGGAAGAGGCGGTCACGCAGATCGAGTACGACTACCAGGTGCTTCAATGGGGCCGTCGACCATCGTCGACGGAGACGAAGCGCCCGCAGCTCAGCGAGGCGCCCGCGCTGACGCTTCAATGGGGCCGTCCGGCTTTCGTCGACGGAGACTTCCCGGATACATCGATCCCAGGGCAAGGCACCTGGGCTTCAGTGGGGCCATCGACTTTCGTCGACGGCTGGTCTTGCGATGACGGGCGGCGACGTGCTGCTTCAATGGAGCCGTCGGCTTTCGTCGACGGAGACGCGATACATCGAGTCTAGGGTGCAGGAGCCGACATGGGAGCTTCAATGGGGCCATCGACTTTCGTCGACGGAGACCCGATGACCGCGCCGTCATCGAGCTGCTCGGCGCGATGCTTCAATGGGGCCATCGACTTTCGTCGACGGAGACGACTTCGCCGGCTGGGTAGAGGCTGCGCTGGCCTCGGGCTTCAATGGTGCAATCGACTTTCGTCGACGGAGACGCCAACCTCGGCGAGTCGGTCGTCGAGATTTGCACGCTTCAATGGGGCCATGGGCAAGAGCAAGCGCGACCAGGTCGTGCTTCAATGGGGCCATCGATCTTCGTCGACGGGGACGCGGCGCATGGACGACCAAGTCACCCAGGACTATGCTTCAATGGGGCTGTCGGCTTTTGTCGACGGAGACTGTTCGTGAACGCGCACACGCACAGCATGGCGGACACGCTTCAATGGGCCGTCGGCTTTCGTCGACGGAGACGACCTCAATGCCATTCAGGACTGCATCAGTGGGTAGCTTCAATGGGGCCGTCACTCGAACCGGCCCCGTGTAGTCCTTCGTAAGCTATTCGATTGTCAACCGGGCCACTATACGGAGCATAGCGTCCAGCACCTCTACTAGTCTAGATTAGATTGTACGCTGAGGTCGCGAGGCGGTCGATACCCGGCGTCGATTTCCTGCGGCGGGGACCGCGCCGATCTCTTCCTCCACTTCGCGATTGATCATTGTATCAAGACGTCGATCCTCAGGCACGCTCGCGGCGGCCCGGGTCCGTGCTTCCAGGGCTCGTAGGGCTCCCGCTCGAGGGGTCAATCTCGTCGTCAGGTGGTTTGCTTTCCATACCCGCAGGACGACACTCGCGGGCGAACCGAACAGGCGCGGCGCAAAAAGATCTGGCACGCGCGCCGGCGGTCGCCCGGGACGGCACCCCCTAGCCGAGCATTCACCAACCGAACAGGCGAGCTGCGAAAGTTCGCGCGGGTCACGGCGCCGGCAGCGCGCCCGCCTCGACGCGCTCGATGAGGGCCACGACGTCGTTGTTGGGCGTGCTCGTTGGCATGCACCCAAACGACGCAGCCAACACCGAACAGGTCAGGTGCGAAAAGATCGCGCGGACCGGGCCCCAGGGGAGCCGCCCGCCTCCGCCCGCGGCCCGCGATGCGCGAATAGCCCCCGCGGTCGGCGGCCTCGCCGACGTCTGCCGGGACATCCGACCCCGAGCCCTACCGGCACATGAGGATCGCTAACGTCGCTACGCAATCTCGCTGCAATATTTCGCTATGCCTGTTAGGTCGCGGGGGATGCAGTCAGCCGAACCGGGATCCGCCCTATCATGGACGGCGTTCGGCGCATCTCACGCGGGACGACGAGCCAAAGCGCCGCGGACCCTCGGGAAGGAACGGGGGTATGCTTCGCGGGCCAAGCGCCCATCCGCCACGCCAGCCACACCAGTCCTCGCCTCAGATACACGCTCAGCGCTATGTGAATGGCGCATAGGGTCCTAACTCGGGAATCCGTAAGCCATACCTACAGGACCACATTCGTCGCATCGCCGCGGAAAACATTGAACGACTATCGCCAAAGGCAGTCTTGCGCAAAACAAGGATTCTGATGACACGCACAATAAGCATCCTCCTCGCAACCGCTGGATACCCGGGATCGATCGGCTGCGGGTATGCTCCGCTGTCGCCGCTCGCGACCTCGGACGCCAGCAGCATTGACGTCGATAGTCCTCCTGGCGACGGACCAATGCCTGTCTTGAGCGATGGCTCGACGGTCGACGGATCCACGTTCGCGCCGCTTCATGTTGCATTGGATCTCAATGTCGGTATAGATCTAATACTAGATGAGGATCTCTCCACGATAGACACCGACTCATTGCTCATTAATGGGAAGGAAACCAGCCTATTTCACAAACAGAATGGCTATTCAATATTGATAGTGAATTCGCTGTCGCTGCGTGGACCCGCGGTGGTCACGGGCAGCCTTCCGCTCATCATAGCGGCACTTGATGCAATAACGGTGTCAGCCCCAATCAGTCTCAGCGCTCATGGCAGCACCTCTGGTGCGGGGGCGGCAACACAAAGTGTTGGTGGCATCGGCGGAACACTACGGCTGCAGAGCGGAGATCATGCATCCGGGGGCGGCGGCGGTGGCAACGGCTCCATGGGAGGAGAGGGAGGATCGAGTGTAGCGCCCGACCTCCTGGGGGGAAGTGGAGGAGCGCGACATGATCAGCGACCAGAGGATCCGCTCGCGGGCGGCTCGGCTGGAGGCCATGGGGGTGGCGGTGGTGGGGGCGCCGGGGGTGGCGGTGGCGGTGCCCTTCAACTTTCATCTGCGAAGTCTATCCAGATCGGCGCTACGATCAATGTTGGTGGCGGCGGCGGTATCGCTGGAGTTGCTGGCCCGACTGGCGGTGGTGGCGGTGGTGCGGGTGGCGAGATACTCATCGAAGCTCCAAACATCACGATCATCGGAACACTATCTGCCAACGGTGGCGGGGGTGGCGGCGGGGGCACGCATACGTTGTCTGGAGTGGATGGTGCAGATGGTTCGCCGAACGGAGAAGTCGCCCCCGGAGGCTCTGGCGGCTACGCTCAAGCAGGGTACGGAGGTGATGGCGCAGCAGGAAGCACCGCCGCCGCGGATGGCAGAGGTGACTTCTCAGGAGGGGGAGGAGGAGGAGGCGGCGGGAGGATCTGGCTGCGCTATCGCGGCAGCTCATCGCCGATTATAGAGTCTGCTCAAATCTCCCCGCCGCCATTGCTGGATTCGACTCTTCCATAGACCAGCCATTTCGGCCGACCTCCAGAACGTGCCGCGCGAATCGTTACGCTGGTCGGGGAACCGAACGTCCAGAAGCTCGAACCCCGCAGGGACCGCTCGCCTGGGTCGGGGCGGATTCGACGTCCACGGCGTCGTCGCACGCGCTGAACGACTAGGCATGGTCCTGAGAGCGGACCCTCTCCCCGGCGCTGTGAGAACATGCGCTATCGCCGTCATGGTCGCTTCGACCACCCCGGCTCTGGCAGACTCGCTGGCCCCACGTTCCGCACCAAGGTGCCTCTGAGAGAGGTGTGGTGGACTCCTCCAACGTAGGAGAGAGACTCCGGTGCACGCCGGCCAGCGTAATCCCCAAGCCTGGTTGGCAGCATGCCACGCGTACGACACGTTCCCGTTGCCTGCTCGTGTACGATCAGCTGGCACGACAGCTCGAGCACGGCGGTCGGACGTGTGTGTTCACCGCGGCTCGCCCACAGGAGGAATCAATGGTTCAACGCAGCTCTGCGATCGCCTGCATCATGTTCGGAGTATTCGGTTGTGCGACCAGCGACGTGGAGGTACCCGCGGCGCCCGACATCGGCTCTGGCACAGCGCCTGTGGTCTTCAAGCAAGCCGTCGCGGCACGGGCATCCACGACGCTGGCCGATCCGGCGACGCGCACGGCCGTGCTCAACGGTCTCCGCCACCGCGGTCCGGTTGCGTTGACCGACGTGAGTGCCCTTGCGGCCCTCGACGGTGGGTACGCTGAACAGGGTGCCGTGCCTGAGGTGTGGCTGTTCGAGCCCGACGGGGCCAACGCGGCCGACCTCGTGGTCGCCTACGCCCCCGCCGGCAGCGAGCAGAGCTGGACCGAAATTCCCGCCCATCGGCTCGACGGCACCCGCGTTGCGCTCGATCCACACCACGCCCCGACCATCCCGGTCCTGGTGATCGAAACCCACGGCCGGCTCGCGATGCGTCAGGGCATCGTGGAGGCCAACGCCGCCCTTCAGCACGCCGGCCTCCAACGCGTCGCCCCGAGCGCGGCGGCGGCGGCCACCGCCCGCTGGACCACGAAGCTGACCTCGATCCGCCTGGTCGACGACGAGGAACCGTGGATCTCGGGAGCGGCGGAGATCTACGCGGTCACCTCGAGTGTCGTCGGTGACAACGCCCCCGAGCTGAAGATCGTCGAGCTGCCCTACCTCGACGACGATGGCACGACGTACGCGCCCAACC
>Ga0307509_10007994_pt1 | contig 13630 bp, 20 predicted proteins | sample 10_EM_MG_FD_202245 | JGI IMG/M metagenome (GOLD analysis project Ga0307509, IMG submission 202245) | Populus trichocarpa ectomycorrhiza microbial communities from riparian zone in the Pacific Northwest, United States - 10_EM | ecosystem: Host-associated > Plants > Roots > Unclassified | place...
ATTTCAGATCAGAATTGAGAGGCCAAACACCCCTTAGATTTCAACCTGCCATTTGTTTAGTCAGAGAATATCACTCGTAGGAATAAGTGGGGCCCCGCACAGGGGCAAGAGTGGGGGATGAGAAGACAGGGGCCGTCTAGGCAATCAGCGGGGAAAGTAAAATACCTGCCCCGCCCCACAGCCCGGCCAGGGCCCCGTGTCATACGGGCTGGGGAGGAACGGCAAAGAGTTGACCCCAGGCCTGAGTAACGGCAGGGTCACAAAGTGAAAACCCGCCCGCCCCGCCCCGTAACGAACACTATCTAGAGAACGTGCACTAACGTGCACTAACATGTATCTGGAGTAGCAATAAGATCCGTGGACACTAGTTGCTTCAATATATTTATTCTTTCCAAACAAATATCACCAAAAGCCACGCCACCACAGTCGCAGATACCAATGCTAACCCTGAAGGTTAAGCTGTACCCCGCAAAACGCACTTCTCATGTTATGGCGGGCATATCTGGTTTAGACAATCACCACAATTTGGCATAAGCAACCTGTAGCAGAGATCACAAGGGGTTCCCTATGCTTTGCAGCAGTAGCTGAAGAGTGTTGAAACATGTAGTTAGTATATAGGACATTTTAAATCAGTAGGGTTCTTCGATGAACCGAGGATTTTCCCGAGTATCGTGTATTTAGTGAGTGGTGGAGGAGGAATTAGAAGTTTGTGTGTTCTGAGTGCTGTGGAGGCAAAATGTGTTTTCAGTGAGCAGTGGAGGAAGCTTGTGTGGTTGGGGTGATTAGAAGTGGTTAAGGACAAAGTAGTGATTAAATACACCCCCCTAGTACGAAATGATATTATGTCCACAATACCCAAGTTACTCCTTACTCAATTCCTACAGGGTTACTGACAATCCTGTAACAAAATCAACCGAATTTTTACATGCCGCCTGGATCTAGAAGGAACGGTAGAGGCGGAGGGGGGCTTCAAAGAAGATGAGGAGGCTGAGGAGGCAAAGGCGGTAGAGGTGGTCGAGAGGGTTGAGGAATGAGAGATCAAGGAAGAACCTTGATTAGAACTGAAAATCGACCAAACAAGTACATTTGTCCTATCAATCAGCTCTAATATATGATTGCCCGACCACTCTCTACCATTGGGGACCGCTCTGACAATTGCGTAATAGGAATCCGGAAGCTGAAGATCCCAATCCTAATCCCAAAACTTCAGCTGATCCTGCACTGCGCGGGAGAAAAGACGCTGGGGAACACTTCGGTAGTGACTACCCCAAATCGCAGTCAGGAAGATGACATAGTATCATACCAGCAAAACCTTACAACCTCCTACTCCAATCTCTGGTAACGAGCATTTAGTCTAACAAATATAATCCTAAATGCCGAAAACTTGATCACACACAAACCGGTTTGTAACTTTGGGCGCTTGCGGAACAGGTATTTAGATACTAATGCAAAACACCGCGGACAGACGTTGGCGCTCGGCGGGTTTGTGAGACCGGAGATGAGGAAGTTGTTTAATCAGAGTATGTTAAATGCTGCCGGGAAAGTGAAGACTCAAGTAGAGTATGCAGGGTTCATGATTGATTTGGGGGTTCAAGTTTGACAGGTAATGCCCCCTCCCGCTCCTAACCCAACAGTTACTCTTACTGACTACCATGTTAAAGAAATTCAGAAGATTAGATCCCCCAACCTCAGCCGCAGACCCAGACGCCCGCTTTGACTTTTTCACGAAAGCAGTCCAACCCTCGCTCCCCCGAAACACCTCCGCAAGTACATTAATCTTCATACCGAGTTACTTTGACTTTGTCCGAATGCAGAACCACCTCGACAATACCCCTATCTCCGTTTGTGCAATCTCGGAAGAAGCACCCGTCCCCTCCGTCGCCAGCCCACCGTCACATTTCTTCATAAGCCGTCACTCAGTTCTTCTTTACAGGAGGTGAGCGTACCACTTCCACCGCTACGACGTCGGCGGAGTCAGAAGGGTGGTATCCTACGCCCTGCTGTACAACTCTCTTTTCTACCGGGAGATCGCGGGTGTCTTTATTTGGTGGAGCATTAGCGAGGGGCGGGTTATGGGGCATCCAAAGGTGCCTGTGATATTCTCCAAGTGGGATGCTATAAGATTACAAGTTTGTGAGTATGGATAGCAACAGCAAATGCATCGCTCTTTTTTGTGTAGTTGGAAGCAACCCTTCTGAAGTGGTCATTTCGCGCCAGACTGTGCGAGACTTGAAAAGCCCTGCTTCAACACTTCTGTTAATATAACATTCCTTTAAAAATTGGCCCCAATGCCAAAACCAATATAGGGAATCTATCATACCCTTCTTCTCCCTCTTTGCAATCTCCACAACACACTCGCTCCTTACAGCCCTGACCGCATTAAACAATTCTATCACTCCTCTCTGCGCCATCTCTCAAACCCTCCTTTCTCAAGCTCGAACGACTTTCTCGCCGCCTCATCATTATCCTTGGGTACAACCTCCTTCACCCGCCCCTTCTCCAAATTCCTCCTCATCTCCTCACTGAGTACTATACGAGCCTTCGCCTCAATCTTCTCGTGTCGATCACCACCGAGGAGGCTTTGCACTGATCGGTACGGAGGGCTTGGGTGGCGTGGTGGCCGTGTCCAAGGACAGGAGATCCGGCATTGTCATTGAAAAGACTTCGGGATCATTGCGCTTGGACTTCTTGGTAGGGCGCGGTATGAATAAGAAAGGCACAAAGATGTTATCATTGAAGCCGGAATCACCTGTGGAATTTGTTACCCTAGTGGAGGAGGATACGGGGTACTCGTCAGCCCCGAATCTAACGCTTCTAAGGCTTCCTCTTAGATCTAGCCAACCATCACTATAGTGCATTCACTGCAGGATAATGACAGGGACGATGGTACGCTAGGACCTGCCAACTTCAGCTTCCTGGCAGGGAGGCTTTTTTCTTGGAATCTAAGATGGCTCAGGTCTAGTACTTTCAGTGAAGTGTGACGGCAACCAGCTTGCTGGTTTTGGTTGGTTTGTTCTGTTCGTTTGCTCTTTCGGAATTGGTGCTGTATAATAATACCATTGGCCAAGTTGTGGCCAAGACAACGAGCGCCACGGGACCCACCAAAACCAGGGCTACAATGGTGGCTAAAGGAAAGTGTGCTATCAGGGCCACTGTGAAGAAAACAGCAGTCAGGATCCAGAGGTCGGTCAAGGCTAGCTCGAATGGTGTTCGGGGGATGGCTTGCAAGGTTGCTCGCCCACCCGCCAACGAATCAACTTCAAAGGAAGAGGTCGGGGAAGAGGGGGAAGATAACGAACAGGCGGATCCTACAGAGGGCCAAGAGGGAGTTTGCGGGGTTGAGAAGACTGAGGCGATCGAAAAGGGTCGTGAGCAGAGTGATATGCAAGGCTTAGAATCGATAAGTGTGGCCTCTGCCCCATACCAAGCAGTTTTATGCAACTTTGCTGGCCAGAGGATCCACAATCGCGGTGGAAAGCCCCGTGTTATCAAGACCTATAATGTTGGAAAGACGATTCATGCCAAATATTATAAGGGGAAATTGGGCCCCAGAAGGTGGGCCATCTAGGAAGAGGAGGAGGCTCTGGAAATTGTATATGAAACTCCAGACCGGTCGGGGAGGGGTATGGCAGGAGTGAGTCTAGGGAAGAATTCAGGTTGGAGGCCAGCGGAATCAGCATCAGAAAAAAGACGAGCCGCCGCTGAGCCCGCAAGGGGCAAGCAACCTTCCGTTAATTGTTTTTCTCATTTTTGGGGGGAGATCGCTTTTTTTTCTTATCATCGAGCTTGTTGTAACAATGTCTACTAACACATTAGAAGGAAAGGGCTACTCCATCTTGGCTAGCGAGCGGCAAGAAGCGGGGGAATCATTTGGCCAGCTCACGATCTATTATCACAATTCTTTGACAGGAATGAATCATTGGAACTACATTTTATACGCTCTGCTCTGCTCTCATTCACAAACGTACAATGTATCGCAATGCTGCGCAGGATTTTTTCACTTGGTTGGTTCATGTCAAGTAGTGAATTTCTCAGCTCTCAGAGATGGCTGTTCCCGCACCACCTCTGCTCTCATTTGAGAGGTGCATTCGTTTCTTTACTTCTTTCGTTTCGTTGATTTCTGGAACATGTTGGACTTGGGTCATTGGCTGTATATGGTGAGTTTATTGAGCAGGTAGGCTTAGTTGGTTGTTAGCTGTATGAGAGGGTGGCTCTCGTTCATTGGTTTGTTCGTTGTTTTAGGGTGGGCAGCGGATCATGATTTCCCTTCTGTGAGTTTAGTTTTGCTTGTTTGATGAATTTTTGATTATTTTATTCTTGCTATTTTATTTCAGTAGCCACAACCCAAACGCCTTCTGGTCGTATTGGACCGCGATAAGATTCTGTTTTGTTTATTCGAGCGCAGCAATAGTAAGGTTATCTATGATAATTTGCCACCACTTGTGAAAACCAGAACGCATCGAGTAACCACATATGACTTCATGCATTCCTTCCATCCTTTCCCCCTTCCATCCTCCCAGGATAATAAAGAATATTGGCAAAATAAGCAAAAATTTACCCCCAAACCACACTCCCTAACCGAACCAAGTATACCCCCCTAGAGTTTCGCTGTGAGCCCTGCCTCAACAACCACCTCCCTCTTCCCATTCTGCTCAAGCTCGCACCTGTCAATCGCAGCTGCAAGCAGATACCTGAACTCCACCTTAGCAAAGATATCCCCAATACACCTTTCAGCCCCACCAGGCATGAGGGGAAGCAACAATTTCACTGAACAGAGGCTACTCCACCCTCGCCACTAGCCTGAACTCCTCGGCGTCGGCATCCTAGAGCACCACGGTTCTGCTTATTGCGAGTGGGGAGAGTACGGAGGTACAGGGCATAAGTTTTGTAGGTTCCACAAGCGAGGTTTGCTGCCCTCACCCCCTGTGTAACCTACAAAACTTATGCCCTGTACCTCCGTACAACGGGAGTGCCCTTTGAAGCCTTTGACGCTACTTGGCATGCTTAGTTTACGGTGTGCGCGCATAGCTTTGTCATTTAGACGAATGTTTCAGATATAAGCTTGCGATCGACGCAGCGGAGGAAGCAATGCGGTATAAAAGAGTCGGATGCGAAGAGGCAATGAAAAGTGGGAGTTCTAGATGTTTGCTTTGTTTGTACGGAAGTCTGCGGAGGAGAAAGGGGACATGCATGGGGGGAATGGACGTGGGTCGCGATCTCCAGAAGAATGAGAGGACTTCGCTGGTTTATATATCCCCCTACCTTTACTGTCAGCTGGTTAGTTAGGCGAGCAGTTGAATGAAAAGAAGTTCTCTACTCCTAAGTTGTACGTTGGCGATCCAAGTCTTTTGTTGCTTACTCTTGCGATTCGTTTCGTTTTCCCGTCGCCGTTTACTACTTTTCTTCAGCATTGCTACTACTTCTTATGGAAGCATTGCCTAGTGTGCGGAATTCACAGCCGTGGCCGGAAGTGCCGACTGTATCCCGCCGGCGCATCCCCAATGAGAACCGCTTTCCCACCTCCACCACCTCCCCCATCTCTCCCCTCCACCACCAAAGCCGTCCCAAGCAGCGCGCACCACTTTCTCGGCCATTTCTACTCCCTTAGACCGAACCCCGGGGACCAATCCCCTAGTATGAGCATACGAAGGGGCAGGGAGCAGGAACCTCCTCTGCGCCTTGTGCCCCGCACCCTCCGCAAAGAGCAGTTCCTTCTTTCCATCCGTTGCCAGCGTCGATTTGATGAAGGTGTAGTTCTTCACGTATAGTACTCCGCTCGGCATTTCTTGTTGTGAATACCGGCTCGATACTGAAGATTCTCGGGTACTGTAGCAGTCTGCTGTTCGGAATCGTGCATGTTTGAATAGCCTGCGGGACTCCAGACTGCATTTTTCGGGTCATGGGAAAGCTGCCCTGAGGTTAGCAGGGCCAGGGAGGTGTTGGGTTGGGGAGAGGCGCCAATAGGTTAAAGCTAGGGAGGTCAGTAACATGAATGTGGTGATTGGGCTAAAGTGGATGTGGCGGGAGAGGGGTATTGTGAATGCGGCGCATTCTGGCGGGATGTTGGCGGCGGACACTGCTAAGCCAGGAACGAAGACCAAACCAGAGGGGAATACTAGCGGTCAGCGTTGGCCGGTGATAGATACGATAGATCCGTTTTCTTCCAGGGGCGGAGAGGTGAGTGCGAAAAATGCTCAGAGACCTGATGCAATGATGGGGAATAAGTTAAGTTACCCTCCCGGCTAACTGCAAAGTAGTGCTTACTAATATTAGACCTGTTGCACCCTTAGCAAGATTGGTCCACAATCGCCGATCGGCATATCACCACTGGATTGTCATGAGCTTATTAACGCAAATCTCGCTGCGGATTCCACTGATGCAATAGGTCTAACGTCAAAATTGTTCTTGAGAATTACCAACCCCAATCGCCTGATCGCAACCCAACCGAACATGTCTAAGTTGTCCGCCATTGGCACTAGTCAGTTGACACCTATTTTTTTCTCTCGTTTCTTGGCCCACACGGACACAACGCCCACCGGGCGGCGACCCGAAACCCGAGATCCCCCAAAGAATACGGGCGAAACCACCCCAGTACATACCGATAATACAATAAGCGGTAGTTCAATGTCATCTGATTTTTCTACTACCGCTATTCGATCTTGTCAAGGAGAGCGGACAGGGATGGATAATGACATTGTGTCACATTGCGCCATCTCCAAGACTCTTGTCCAGTCTTCTAGTTATTCGCAGTAGCGGAGAGCCAGTAAGAAGAGACCCCTACACAACCAGCTCCCTACCTCTTTCCACTGAGACATATAAAGTGGTTTTGTTCTTCCGTACAGATTCGCTCAAGGACGCCTGCTGCTGTGCGCTATACAATCTTACCGTTCGAGCCCTCTATTGAAAATCGAGATGAATACGAGTAAAAAGGGAGGGGGGGGGGGGGCAAGCGGTACCGCTTATTTGCTTGGATTGTTATAGCTGGGATAAACATGTCCCTTGAACACATTAAAAACTCTCTTCTAGATGTCATGCTACGAGATACAGACATCTCATCGACACAACTCGTGGGGCTGATTTGCCGCATCCTGTTGGAAAAATGGTATCATGTGGCGAAAGAATGTCCGAGTGGAAATAGTGGAATTTGAGTTATTTGTTATGTACTCGTACTCCGGGCTAACCATGACAGAATCTCTCTTCCAGGCTCTATGTAGCCCTGAAGGTCTAGTCGATACTGCGGTCGAGAATTACCAGACTCAGTACATGTCTCAGTGTCTAATCAAATTCCTGGGGCACTTGTCCGCCGCCTACGATTACACTGTCCTAACGTCATCATCCGGCTTCTTTCAATTCCAGTATTGGGGTGACAATTTTGACCCTGTCACTCTGGAGGGAAATGCACAGGGCGTGATCTTCAACAGAACATTCTACCACTCTGAGGTACGTCCGCTGTTCTCCTCAATACATTTGCTGCCTTATCTCACCGCCTGGGTTCAAAGAAGGTTACCTTTGGCAGCCCCAACAATGTTCTCCTCGCATAAGGCATAGTATCATTCTGTGATGAAATTTTTAGATCCGCAACAGCAAAAACTATCCAGAATTGATCCACGCGGAAAAGAGATCCAGTAGGGGAAACATCTAACACACAGAACCCTCGATTTGCAGGAGATCAAGAAGAGATTCAACAACTCCGTCTGATACTACATGGCCGAAAGGGCATAAGAACTTGGCGCATTGCGGCTACAATACAACCTACCATCACACAAAGACCCCCCGGACGTAGATTACATAAACGTGGACGACTCCTACTTCTCAGGTATACACCTCTCCTCCACCAATCCCCCCTCCAGTAAGCCCTGCACTAGCACGCTAGACCGCACCATGTAAAAGCGATAACCAGCATCATGAAAATCCCAGAAAGAAATCTTCGGGAATTCCTCTGGCACTGTCTATCGAAATACTGACAGGCCAAGATAGAGCCCTTGTCCGTGGTGGATGCCGTCGGCACCCAGTCGATTGCTAAGCGGGGAACCCAGATGGCCCCGAAGAATTACCATTTCTCTAACTTAGTATTGCCTCCATGAAAGTTACTCTTGGAGTTCCCCTTATCAAGCAAATCATCAACGCTTCGAAGGTTATCAACACGCCTATCATCACCTGCATGCCGGTAACGCAGGACTACGAGTGAGCTGCAAAAATTGTCAAGGGTAGGATTGAGAAGAATTATTTGGAAGCTGCCGGTTTCCCTCCCTCTCTGCATTCATACAAGATCACTCGCCTCCCTCCCCCCCACCACCCCCCACTAGCTAAATCTCATAAGATAATTCCCTGCAGCGAAGACAACTTCTCCCGAGACGACAGCTACGTCAGAATACGGCTGGATCAAGAAACAATTAGCAAGCTCCAGCTAGAACGATCGATCGATGGCATCATAAATATCGTCGTAAAATGCAAGCGGAAATCCACACTTCAAGACATCCGCGTGATAAGGAATAGAATAAGAATCTATAATGCGCGAGATGGGCGAGAAGGGCAAGAAGCGCAAAAAAGACCATTCGGAAGTCTTTCTACCCGTGTAGAATCTGAGGCGGGAGCTACCGCTCATGGCGATGATAGGATAGCTGAACTCGGCGACGGCGGCAGGCGGGCATGATGGGGAAGAATCAAATAACTGTGGAGGGCCACGGACACAAGATTTGCATGAACATGGATGGCGTGGTGGGCAATGCGGCGAAGTTAAATAGCATCATGGAGATTAAGGAGGTTTTGGGGATTGAAGCTGCGAGGTATAATAATTGAAACGCACAAAGGCCCCCTCGTTCACTAATCAGCCCCTAAACAGTGTAACTAATGGTGATGATGAACAGACAGGGACTCAGTTGTAGACGAAAAACCCCACACCATGCGCTCGCATCTACCCCTGCCACATGCAAGTCTTCAGCGGCATAGGGACGCACAAAGGCGGGGTTCTAAGCGTAAGGCGATTCGGACTAGCCAAAATGAGTGACAGCGTCCAGAAGGGAACTTCATTTCCGGAAGACCACCTGACACGCATCCGAGACCGTCTTCTACATGAAGAACGACACTGCCGGAGGCGTGTCCGTGTGCATCATCTGTCCGAGTGTATCATCCTCGGCCAGCCCACGAGCATAGGCACGGGCACTTACATGGTCGTCCGGAGGCTAATGATGGATCCTCGCAACCGGTGGCCAAAAGGATCGTGTTTAAGGAGAGTTACGTGACAACACTCGATTTAAACACCTCCCTCTTTCTAACCCCCCGTGTTGCGTTATCAAAAGCCTCTTTTTCAACCCTGGAGCTGGGTCCCCGGTCGTTACCCCATTTTCCAACCGCTAGATAATTTCAGTCCCTTTTCTTGCCCTCCAGGCTTCAATCAAACAAGGTGCGCAACCTCTCGCCGTGTTTCCAGGTTTCCTTCACCGTCACTCGCAGTAAGTTTGATATGGCCAACAAGGAATTATCCCCAGCTCTGCTAATGTCTGTTCTGCTGGCCCTAGCCCACCATAGACCCCAATCACATTAAACAAAAATGTCCTCCCCCACCTATGAAATAACGGTTATTTACCTCGTAAATACCATCATGAAAAAGATTGATGCCCTTCTGGGCCAGCCCGCCGAAGTTTTGACCGAGAGCCAGAGAGGTTTCAGAAATACTTTGTTGAGCAGCATCCCGGAGGACGGAAAGTTACTGCTGATGTGGGGTATGAGAGGTTTTTGGCACCCGGGATATTACGATATTCGATCCCAGAATTTACTCTAGTGATTTCTTGACTCCCTTATCCACTGTTGTGGATTCTGTTATCCAAAGCTCTTCTGTTGACGTTCGGAGAGGTCTCTACAAGGTACCGAAATCCATATATATGTTGGGCCCAGGACTAATGGATTTTACTTAATAGAATATTGTTCTCTCCGGCGGTTCCACACTCTATCAGGATTTCGGTCTACGTCTTCAGCATGACATCCGCCACCCTGTCGATACTCGTCTTCGCAAGTCAGAGGGGAAATCAGGTGGCGTTAAGGCTGGAGGTGCAGGTTATTACTCACAAGAGGCAGAAACATGGGCCATGGTTGGAAGGAAGTTTGTTGGGTCAAGCCCCGGAATTCAGAAGCTACTGCGACACTAAGGCTGAATACGATGAGATTGGACCAAGCATTGTAAGATTTGACTTACCCATAAAAACCGAAATAATTGGGAAGCCAGGTTGGCAATCGCTTCATATCACACCGGTATTATAAAATAAAAAATTTGAGTTCAACTAGCGAGATTTCCATCGGATGGCTTGCCCGACCTCTTATTATTTTATTTCCCCCCACTTACTCCCTGCACATATATTGTACTCGGGGGGTTCATTAAAAACCGGAAAGGGGGGTATCCCTGTTCGAGTAGCTTGGCAACCAGAACTCGAGAAAACTTGGAAAGTAGGAACAGGAAACGGCTTTCATAAACCCGTAGAGTGATTGCTTTCATAAACCCGTGGGATAAAAAAGGAGAAATGAAACCTATGATGGTGTGTAGTGTAGAGCAAGAGGCTTTCATGTGGCAAGAACCTCAATGATGTTTCTTTCTCAAGGTATCTGGTGTTTTAAGATGTCCAGAACGCCGCCACGCTTTCCAGACATTGTGATCGCCCGATTGCCAACACCCCTGCTTCACCACGGGTAGTTTCCGATTTTTAATATACCCCCCGAGTATTATTTGTTCTGCGGGTGTGATTGGTTGGTTTTGTGTTTGCTGCCGGAAAAATGGGAATGAAGTTTTTATTTAGGATTCGGTTCCCTGAAAGGAAGGTCATTTGGGGAAGGTAATGATCAACATAGCATAATTTTGGTTTCGAAAAAGTATTAGCAGTAGTGTTCTAGTGGGTGAAGTTTATGCTACGGTTACTATATACCCTTTCCGTCGAGGGTGGGCGACTCGGATATACTTCTTCTTTAGGGAGGGGGGGCAAGAGAAGGGTTTTGGAATGATGGTTTATAGTTTCTGGGCTGCGATCATGTCTGCACGTAGTATAGATTTGTACTCGTATTCTTTGAATGATTTGTTGGCGGTAGCATGGACTGTAAAGAATGGAAAGGAGAAAGAAAAAAGTGTAAGAAAAGCCATCCCAATGGCGGGACAATCGTCACAAGTGACTTGCGGGCAAGGCATCTTATGAGATCGCACGAACAGAAAGGGAATAATGTTAAAATCAAGACAGAAAAATCCCTGCCCCCCTGATAACAAAAATCCATGCTAAATAATATAATCAAGAAACCAAAGAAGAAAAAGAAAAGGGAAAAAGAGGAAAATCTAGAAACACGGAGGTGCCCACATAATCTGGTACCACTGATCCACAGCCGCAATCCTAGACTCCAAAATGCACTATTCATGCCCCAAAACCACCAGCTCCGCAACTATCTCAGCCTTCTTCTCCCTATCCTCCTCCATCGAGAACTCCGCCATCAATGCTGAGAACTTCTGACCATATCTCGATATCTGCAAACGATTATCGTCAGCAGCACGTACCGCCAGCTCTGCTTCGGGGTTCATGGTATCAACCATGAGGGTGCTAGGTCCACGGAAGAGTTTGCGTCTGGCGGGAGAGCGGGAGAGCACGGATTCTGGGTAGGGTGCTCCAGCATGAGGCTTGGGTGGAATGCCGCCTTGAGGCGGTGGAGGGTGTCCAACAGGTTTGCTGCAAGAGGGCCTATTAGCCATATTCTCAGTCGTTCTCGTGTGTCATTTCTGATGCTATCCTTTAGCAAGTCCAGAGATGAGGGCGGGGCGATGTTCGCGGCCACCTCTTTGCGAATATTGCCAAAGGCGAAGAAGATGTCTGCTCTTGTGGCGTTGTTGCGGATGGACATGGTTAATTAAAGGCAGATATAAAGGGGTGTTTTGTGAGTTTTTTTTTGAAAGGCGGATGGGACGGGGGGGGATTTTTGTGATTTTTTTTTTTTGTTTTGCTGTAGGGTAGTAAAGACTTTTCGGAAAGGAATACCTTTGTCAAGGGGCTTTGGTTATGCTCGGATGGTTGGTGAGGAGAGAAAAAAACCCAGGGAGCAGGGGAGATAGCCAGTTTTTATAATCCTAAGGACAAAGAGCAGTGGGTAGATAGACCAACACGAATTTTAGCTAGGGGCCGGCCAGCCGGGAAGAGGTTGTGACCTCACCTCCAAGCTGCTTTCCCTCGAAAATCCTCCCAGCCCCTGAATCAACTCGCAGGTTAGGAGTTGTCGAGTGATAACCATGATTCAAAGAATGCATACCCCTGTGTTAAGTGGAGGTCCCCCCTCCCCCATCTCAGGGTCAGACGTTCACCGCAGGTGGGCTCGTGATAATAAGGAGGTGCGCCCCTCTCAATCTCTCCCGGTAGGTTTGTAAATCTAACAGAGGGTTTACACACATACATGTTACCGGTATGACTACGCATCTTGAGGGGAGGAGACTTGACCAGAGTTTGGGCTTTATTTGGCAGATCTCGATTTCTCTTGGAAAGCCCGATTCCACTTATGCTGAGTTTTCACTGCCATAGTCCTATCATATCATTCCTATGTAGAAGTGTGCGAAGAGAGAGTATTTTCCCCCTTTGAAAAATACCAGCCATCCCCGGGAAGGACACGCCCCATATGCAATTCCCAGTCACAAAACCTAGCGGTATGGCACATCCCCCTTCCGGTGCGGGGTTAAGGCTAATACTGCCAACTGACACCTAGTAGAGTGGGGGAAAATCCGGGCCCAGCCCACACCTCCTCTCTTGGCAGGACGCAAGCAGGAAATTTTTTATCTCAATTCTCGGAGGCGATACCGGCTCCGCAACCGGTGTGGGTTTGAGCCCTTGTGGAACAGATGAACAAAAGAATAGGCGGAGAACGTGCAGACTAGCAGAGGGCTAATCCCTTCTGGTCTGACTAAAAAATCGTCGGAAGGTACTTGCTGTTCGCACTTCACAGATAAGCCAAGAACACTTCCACCGCAGGGCATCTGCCCGAAGCTGCATCTTTCCAAACTGGGGGATAGAGCAGGGGACAACAGTGGTGCGGGGATGCTCACTATCCGTCAAAACACTTATTCACCATATATCACTCGTTTTGGCTTATATAGCAGGTGTTAATGTGCGGATTTCTTTCTATGCTCAGATGCCTCACTAATGTTATCGCGTCCGCTGCACCCACCCTTCTTACCGCACCTCCAACTATCCAAGATTTTGTTAATCGTGGTGTGGATGGTGAGCGCTTTGCCGCCAAGTATGAGGACAGGAATTTCGGTATTGTGATTGAGAAAATTTTGGGATTGTTGCCCCCCCTTCTTGCTGAGAGCCAAACACAAATTGAGGGTTATCGGTGTGGATTTGCTACTTGATCCCTCAGTCATCGATTCACAAAAATTTCAACAGAACAAATTGGACTATATTCTGAGATAGTACTTTTTAGTTGGCGACGTTGAGTACATAATAGAATAAAAGACTGGGGAGTAATGACCAATCACATTCTAAAAGGAGAGAGCGTCAATAGAGTAAGGAGGGACTAAAATATAGCCAAAAGCAAAGACTAAAAATTCGGATAATAACTACATGAACCGTAGTGGTATATGGGGGGGGGGCGCGCGCCCCCCCCCGCCACCAGCACC
>Ga0307509_10007995_pt1 | contig 13625 bp, 9 predicted proteins | sample 10_EM_MG_FD_202245 | JGI IMG/M metagenome (GOLD analysis project Ga0307509, IMG submission 202245) | Populus trichocarpa ectomycorrhiza microbial communities from riparian zone in the Pacific Northwest, United States - 10_EM | ecosystem: Host-associated > Plants > Roots > Unclassified | place...
GGGGGGGTTGAGATTTTCTTGTTAAAATGAGTTAAGAATTTGGGATTTCACAGCGAGATGTTAATTATACAACATTTAGAGAGCTTACAGCGTCCAAAATAATCAGCAGGAGCCTTGGTCCAACTGCATGTGGGCGGACAATAGCTACTATGGAGAATGGAAGGGAAAGGACCAGGTAGCCACCAACTATTGCGATTGCAATGATGAAAAACCTGAAAACAGAGATGCCTTAGAATTTCTGTAGAAATCTCCATACCTTCTAAATAGGCTACTATGTTGATTTCACGCCACCAGCCTAAGACATTGTAAAAGTATCATCCCAAAAGGCGTGTTATTGTGTGTAAGAATTCAGTGCATATTATACTATCCCTAGCAACAGGTTAAAATCACATACTGGAAAGTGGGAAGATCATCATAGCTAGCTTGGAACTGGAAGAACTGAGTGAAGAATGGAAGGGTTTCATCACTAGTTCCCATGGCAGCAGCAGCAGCTAGAGCAGTCGCTATAGCAGCTAGCCTTAGAATGAAGTCAAATATGGCAATCCCCTTCCTGTATCCTCCCTTTTCATTCCTGGAAACAGCTATGAGAGGTGCTTTTCCTTTAGCAACAGAGCTAGACTCTGGGATATCAATTGCTGCTGATTCACTCTTCATTTTAGCTCTTTAGAGAGTGGAGACCTGAGGAAGGTTGTAATACGAGAGTTAGAGAGCACAGACTCAGAGTTGGTGTGACGTGATTGGGTGGATGGATGAACCTTATATAAAGAAACGAGCAAGAGTTGGCTAGAAAAAGTCTATACCCGAGGCTAAGAGGAGTTGTTGCTAAATATTTTCAATTCCATATGATCAGGTTCTATAAGAAAGCAAGTAGAAAGGTGATGGCCATCAAGATTAGTTAGCCCTGCTTCAAACAATGAAAGTCTAACAACTCCATTAAATCATTTATGTTTGTCCAGGATCTTGAATTCTTGATAATCAGCGGTAGCCATTGTGCATGGAGATGATGTTATTGTGATATACCATGTAATATACCTTGGCTTATTTAGATTGAAAGATGAGAAGAAGAGGGGATCTATAAAAGAGCCTGGCATAAATTTTAATTAATTACTTAATTTTCCATAACTAATAAGTACAGATCTTTGCCGCTCACTCCAGATCTATACCCAGTTTTATTTTTTATTTTTACTATTTTTTCTTGCTAGCATGTTTTCAAAAAAATATTAGTGAAATAATTCTGTTTTAAAAAAATAATATAATATAATACTATATATATTAGGATTGAAAACACAATATTTATAGGTTGTTGCTATTCAAAATAACAATATTTAAAAAATTATAAAATGGGTTGTGAAAAAAAAGAAAAAAGACACTAGTTATTTTTTTATATATACTTAGACTGCGGATTTGACGGGTTGAATTAATTTCTTTTATGGTTGTTATTTTTTAAAAAAATTTAATATCTTTTACATTCTATCCTTCTACGTTAGATTATTTTAAAATTGAGCTTCATAATATTTCTTGATTTTCCTTCTATTTGGGTTATTTCACTCACACAATTTGGGACGCAGAGTTTAGTTGGCTTGTTTGGTTTGCTTTGTATTTTTTTTTGTCATTCTTTTGTATTTACCTCTTTTAAATTTTATTATTCTACTTTGGATTTGTTTTGAATTAAATTTTAGCTTTTTTTATGTGTTTTTTTTTTATTAACTTATCTCGGTCTCATGACCTAACTTGCATATTTGATATGCTCACTCAAGTTGATTTAAGTCATTTTTTTTGTTCATTTACATTTGATTTTGCTGTAATCTTAACTTTATTGTTTTTTTTTGTTTTTTTTAGTAATTTCTTTTCCAGGTTACCATAATTATTTTTTGTTCGAGTTGGGCTATTTATTTTTGTTATCTATATTTTTATTATCTAATTAATTATACAATCATTTGTTGATCAATCGGGTATATGTCCCAAGCTATGGTTATTTTTTTATACACGCTTGCATTACCCTAATTTTTTTTTATTGATAAGAAAAAAATATTCTAACATGTGTCTTAGTGCGCGAACCTACAAATCTGTGCGGTTGTTTTTCAAAGTGCTTTTCGTGCCGAAATGCATCAAAATGATATTTTTTCATTTTTTAAAAATTATTTTTGAGATCAGAACATTAAAACAATCCAAAACATACAAAAAAAATTTAATTTTAACAAAAAAAAAATTAAGTTTTTTAGGAAAGCAATTTGCACCACGTTCCCAAATCAAATTAAAAGTGATGTCTTTATTGATTTATTTATTTATTTCCTATTGGTGTTTTTAATTAACGCCTCATAATTCCAAACACAGAAGGCAATGCAAGAGGGCGTTGCGTAATAAAAGTCCATAAACAAATACACTTAGTTTAAATGTAGATGTAGATTAATTGCATAAAATCCGATCTCAAAGATATTTAATATTAGAGGGTTTAATCACCCTCTTAAACAACTAGAAATCTGTAGATTACTTGGTGGAGACAAAATATGAGAACAGAAATTTCAGAATATTGTAGATGAGAAGTTCTTTAGATGGATACTACGGAGAAACACTGTTAAAGTGATCATTGTAGATGAGAAGTTCTCTACTTCTGGCACTGATTGTTCAAATAACCAAGGCATGGAGAATTTAAAATACAATCTCCGTTCTTCTTTCTGCATGCAGGTGGTAGTATTTTGAATTCCCAAGCTGAAATTTAGAATCATTCAATCCTATCATAATTTGCTTGGTGACGAGCAATGTGTGGAGCATGTTCTAAGAATCCTCCCTAAAAGGTTCTCTACAAAACAACAATCTTTCCTTGCTGCTCTTGTAGTCTGCTCAAGAGGTTAAAAGGGTCACGCTCTCTTTGAATAGTAGTAAGGCCCCTGTTCTTTCAAGTCTGCCTGCGACTTTGTTAGCGATGAGGTGACCGATGCTCTATTGGATTCCTTCCGAGCTGGTAAAATGTTGAAAGCCATCAATTCCACTACTATCACTCTTGTTCCTAAGGTTGCAAATGCGAGTAAAGTAGTGGGTTTTAGACCTATCAACTGCTGCACAACTCTCTGTAAATGCATGTCCAAAATCTTGCAGATGAAAATTTGTCTTTATTTCATTCTTAGACAAAATCAACCAGCTTTTGTACAAGATACGAGAACTGGAGAGAATGTTTTTAGAGTTCGATATGCAATCTGTAAATTGGCTACATGCTTGTATCTCCACCACCAGCTTTTCAGTGATTATTAATGGCAGTCTTCGAGGTCATTTTAATGGCGAGAAGGGTTTGAGAAAAGGTGGCCCGTTGAAATCTTATATATTTGTGGTCGTGATGGAAGTCCTATCATGTTCGTTGAATGTTGCTGCTGCTAAAGGAAGTCTCCCTTACCATCCAAGGTGTAAGAAAGTCTTTTTCAACTCATCTTTGTTTTGCTAGTGACCTCGTGTTTTTTGCTGCTGGAAATGTGAATGCTATTAACTCTGTGGTTACTATTTTTTATCAGTTCTACTCATTATATGGTCTAATATTCAATCCTTCAAATTGTGAGGTTTTTTTTTGGTGCTGAAACTGTTGCACAAATAGACAATGTTGCAGGATTTAAAATTAGGAGATTGCCTGTAAAGTATCACAGGAAAACGTGTTTTGCATTGTGGTACTGTGTTTTTTTAAAATTTTGAATTGTTTTTTGTATTTTTTTATTATTTTAACATGTTGGTGTGAAAATTAATTTTTTTTTAAAATATTATTTTAATATATTTTTAAATAAAAAATACTTTAAAAAATAACCTCTATTACACTTTCAAATAAGCATTAATTAAAAAAATGAAAATGGTCATATGTAATGAAAAATCTATGGTATAATACATTATTTTTAAAATACTTAATTTTATTTATCTACATCTTACTCGTTAGAAACCTAACTTTATATATATATATATAAAGTAAAGCATAACAATGCATACTACAAAAAATAAAATTAACTAAGAAAAATATTTATTTTTTTAAAAAAACTCATGCATCAGTTTACTAGAATAAAAGAAATTCGTCATAGAGTTCGAGTTCAAACTATTATCTTCCACCACAAATATTTTTATGTGTGAATCACTTCATCATAAGTCCTTAACACTTTTATATATGTCTTTCCGTCATGAATCCCTTATACAACACTTTGATACGTTGTTCCATCGTGGATCCTACCACTAGGATTTTCTATAACAATTGACAAGGACAAAAATAACACTAGATCCTAAACGTTTCTTTCATGAAGCAGAATCTCCTCATCACCTCATGAATGAGCACACTTTTTTTAATTATTGTTATTCAACAACTAACAACAATTATGGATTCATAATACAATACTTTTATAACGAGTATCTCATCATCGGTTTTATCACTATAATATTCAATAACAACAATTAACACAAACAAAAATAATACACTAGTTCCGAGATGTCTTTTTCCTGAAAGGAAACTTCCTTATCATCTCCTGCACGAACATGTTCTATTTCGCAATTTTTTCTAGTAATGATTATTTGACAACACACAATAACTAACCATATAGAATTGTTGAGCCATGATACATGTCCTTTGTACTCCAACTATGGTGATTTGATAGCATAACAAAAACTATCAGAAATCGCTAGGCTCTGATATCAACTGATCCAAATATAAGTGAAGAATAATGAGGTTTATTACAAGTCAAGCCCCACAAAGATCAACAACACCATAATTACGAGAAAACTCTCAAAAAATTTAATTTTATTCATCCACCGTCATTGCTAAAATATTATGACAAATCTTTATATAAAAAAGCTAGAAAACACTGACTAATTATACTAATATTGAATATAAAAAATAAAAACTATTCTTTTCAAATAAAAAAATAAAATTAACTAAAAAAATATTTATTTTTCCAAATGCACTACACAAGGTTTTTCTTTTTGGCTGAATTTGGGTTCGAGTCAGCTTATTAAAAATAGAAGTGCATGGAGTCTAAATGCACATAATGACTGCTCTTGGAATGGGAGGAAGATGTTAAAGAGCTTGTATTTCTTTGGAAATAATTGCTCCAAGGATTGTATTTCTTTGGAAAGGATCTGCAGTGGCAATTTCTCTTACAGGTATAGCTTTATTGCCTGGCTTTGCGATCTTAACAGGTGTCAGCAAAAGTCTGACAAGTGCAACGGGGAAGAGACATGCATGCTACTTGTTCTTTATGTAATCGGGTCGCAGAAGATCAGATAATATGGTAGTGCATTATACAGAGGAGTGGAGTTCAAATGCAAGCAAGGGACTGGCAAACAGAGCTTGCTTGGGCTCTCTCTGTTTTTTGTTTTACGTATAGAAAGGGAGCTTTCTCTCAGTCTTGCTTAGGCAGGTGTGGTGCTCCTATATCTACAATGTTTGGAATGAAAGGAACAGGAGGAGGGTTTATGGGAAGCTGACCTTAATTCAGTCGAGACTCTTTCAAAACAAGGCTTTTGCAAGAGGCTCAACTTAATACTAAATACTTCGATATTTGCAGAAAAATTAATATTAAAAAAATTTAGGTTAATATTGTATTTTCTTTTTTAATTAATATGTAAGTTGTCTGAAAAAAGCTTAAAAAAGTATAAAAAAGAGAGTGCACACTTCCATTGCTACAATGGTAGCTGCCATATCAAAGAGTGATGGTACAAAAATGAAATTATTGAGGAGATAAGAGGGCAAAAGCAATACAAAACCAAACAAAAGGCAACAAGAGTCCACTCCTGTTTGTAATTTAACGAACACACCAACACCAAGCAGGTGGCTCTTCCTCTTTCTCTCTGGTTGTGGGACGCCTCTCTCTCTCTCTCTCTCTCTCTCTCGCTGTCGGAGACCGGAATTTAAAGAGAGAGTGCCGTGTCTCCGTTTCAACTTTCTAATAATAACCTCTTAAAATTAGTATAACTCTCTCTGAAAATTCTGTCTTTGGACACTCACTTACTCCGGCCAACCTTAGCCTACACGTCTCTCTCTTCTTGTCAGACGCCATTCCTTATTAAAAGTCTTTTGCTCTAGTGGGTTTTTTTTTTCTTGAATGTGAGTATCAAAATCCCTATTTTTTTAAACACTTTTTTATCTTGTCTTCTTGAGTTTCTCGTTTCCTTTTTTTTTCTGCGTATCGAATTGGGTAAAAATCCTTAATTTTTGTTTTCTACTTCTATATGGTTTTGCTGGGGTTTAATGATTCTTTCGTGATGTTTTAATATTTTTTTCGTCTTTTAGGGTTTTATTAAATGATCAGCTGGGGTTCAAGATGGTAGCTTTGCTAAATCAAGCAGTTTCTTGAATCAGTTTTGACCTTGTTAGGGTTTCCAATTGTGTGTTCAATGCAGTTATAATGATGTAAAAACACTTCTTTCTCTCTTTAACATTGAAAATCCTGGTTTTTGTTGTGCTTGTCATTCCATGTAGGCAAGGTGAAGTGGTTGTTTTAGTAATGTGAAGTTGAATTTCAGTGCAATTTAATGTCTCATAAAGCCTGAAACTCTATGCATTTGATCAATAGTGGTGTTACTGTTACATTCCAGCTATATTTCCTTAAAAGTTCAAGCATTGGGTAAAGCCTTGCATTTGTGGTTTGTTTTTTTGACGTGCGGTGGTTGTGAATGAAAAGTTGATTACTTTCGTAGATACTCCTATAGGAAAGAGAGAATCTCGGTATACCCAGATGGCGTGGACAGAGAATGATGCTGGTAATGTGAGAGAGAAGGAACCAACTGGAGATAATGGTTTCTTGAAAGGATCACAGCCTTCACCTGACCCTAGTGGCTCTCGTGTTGGTTCGTCTCCAGCACAGAAGGGGTTTGACGGGAAGGACGCACTCTCTTATGCCAACATTCTTCGATCCAGAAATAAATTTGCTGATGCTCTTGCTCTTTACGAGAGTGCCCTGGAGAATGATAGTGGAAATGTTGAGGCTTACATCGGAAAAGGAATATGCCTGCAGATGCAGAACATGGAAAGGCTTGCTTTTGATAGTTTTGCTGAAGCTATTAAGCTGGACCCAGAGAATGCGTGTGCCCTGACACATTGTGGTATATTGTACAAGGATGAGGGTCGTCTGTTAGAGGCTGCTGAAGTAAGCTCATGACCATCAATTCATCTTCATCACATCAGTAAATAAGATGTTTGTTGTAATTAGAAGTCACAGTTTGCAAGTAAACTTGTATTGCAATTTTATTTACAGGTTGGATTTAATTGCTTGCTATTCGAATTGTTAAGTATGCTAGTGCAGATTAGAAGTCCCATTTCCCCTTTTTTTTTTGTGATGCTTTACTAGCATTCCTACGCATATAGACTGGCTTGATCGTGCTTGTGGATCTTATGCATCTAAAAAAAAGGGGATCGGTGATTGGTGATTGCTGATACTGATAACTAGTTCCTACGTTCTTTGCATGATAAATTGGAATTGAGAGAATTTGTAGTCGATATACTCATCGCTCAGCTGTCCGTGCATGTGTATGGACTCAGATGGATGCTTCATCCTGCATTTGTTGAAAATAAAGCTAAAAGTAAATATTGTTCAATTTCTTTTTCAAAAATAACTTAGTGTTTTCACTTTTCCTTCTTAGCTCTCATTTTGAGCTTCTGTATTTGCTCGTAAGGAATGTTCTGGGTAGCTATGAAATTCTGTCTATCAATGTCAGCCTGATACCTGCTATGCATAAGGGCATGTTTACCACCTTTTGCTGTAATTTTTTTTGTGAATTGCATTCTACAATGTACTGAAACTATGTCATTGCTAATTATATATGTTTATATATGAGTTGATCATGCTTTGGGTTTTGGTTTTGCAACTATATATTATATGCAAAAGTTGATTTATAAGATTTTAGTGATTTTTTCTTGTGTAGTCGTATCACAAGGCTTTGAAAGCTGATCCTTCATACAAGCCAGCTTCGGAGTGCCTAGCCATTGTTTTAACAGATCTTGGAACCAGCTTAAAGCTCTCTGGTAATACACAAGAGGGAATTCAGAAGTATTATGATGCTCTTAAAGTAGATCCGCACTATGCGGTAATATTATTTTTTTCTCATTCCCACTACCAGAATCTTGTGTTTCTATGTTTGTTTTCCACTTTTCATTTGTAAATAGTCATACTTCTATGTGCAGCCTGCATATTATAACCTTGGTGTTGTGTATTCTGAAATGATGCAATATGACACTGCCCTTAGTTGCTATGAGAAGGCTGCAATAGAGAGGCCTATGTATGCTGAAGCATACTGCAACATGGGTGTCATCTACAAAAACAGAGGTGACCTAGAATCAGCCATTGCCTGTTATGAGAGGTATGCCTGCCACTTATTTTACTTTTCTATTGGGCCCTGCACATAAGGTGTATATACTTTCAATGTTGCTCTGCCTCTGCTGATGATTGTTCCTTAATTATATTATTCTTTCAGGTGTCTAGCTGTGTCACCCAACTTTGAGATTGCAAAGAATAATATGGCAATAGCATTGACAGATTTAGGAACAAAAGTGGGTTTTCCATCCTTCATGCTTAGTCTTATAATAGCTGTGAATTCACATTTGCAGAGTCTTTCCTTAGATTCTGTTTGTTTTACTTACTGTCAGTTGTGTTAATGAGATGCTCAAGTAGCTTGTCTTTTCATGAAAACTTTTAGTAGAATACCTTTTTTCTTGCACATGTTTGATTTTGGATTTAATCATTTGTGTATTCAGGTTAAACTTGAGGGAGATATCAATCAAGGTGTGACATATTACAAGAAGGCTTTGTATTATAACTGGCACTATGCTGATGCCATGTATAATCTTGGTGTTGCTTATGGTGAAATGCTGAAGTTTGAGATGGTGAGTGGTCTTTTAAGAATTTTACCTTGTTCTTAACCCACTATCCATTTGTACACTTGTGCCTCTAGAGCAATGAGGATTGACAAATTTATAGCAACATGCTAACAAAGTTGAGCTTGGAACTTATTTTTCATTGATGCCAAGTTATATATATAAATACACACATACACACAAGTTTTTAGCTAGTTTTATTTATTTCTTATTGCAATAATTTATCATTCATTGATTGAGTAAATCTATTCTATGTGAGCAGGCAATTGTGTTCTATGAACTTGCTTTCCACTTCAATCCTCACTGCGCAGAGGCATGCAACAATTTAGGTGTAATATACAAAGACCGAGACAACCTTGATAAAGCTGTGGAGTGTTATCAGGCAAGTTCAGATACTTGTACAGGTTTTAAGTTTTCATTCTTCAGTGATGGAAATCATGTTCATCATTATTTTTGTTTTGCAGTTAGCTTTATCAATCAAACCAAACTTCTCTCAGTCATTGAACAACCTTGGTGTTGTCTACACTGTCCAGGTCCTAAATGAAATCATACTTGATGCACATTATTTTAGTTGATTATATATCTGGCATGTTGCTGACCAGATCCTTCCTATTTGCAGGGTAAAATGGATGCTGCTGCAAGCATGATTGAGAAAGCTATCATGGCAAATCCCACATATGCTGAAGCATATAATAACTTAGGTCTCTCTCTCTCTCTCGCACACACTCTTGTATCTGCCCTTCGATAAAAAAAAAAGGTCACTGTGAACTCTGATGAGTTTGCTTTTCAGATGTTTCATTGATTCTGAAACAAGTATCTTAGATTTTATTTGCAGTGTGACAATTTTCCTTTATAAATCCGATTCCTTTTCTATATGGAAACAAACCCACCCTCCCTGATGTGTTTGCTTTTCAGATGTTTCATCGATTCTGATATAAGTATCTTAGATTTCATTTGTACTGTGACAATTTTCCTTTATAAATTTGATTCCTGTTCTATATGGAAACAAACTCCCCCCCCCCCCCCCCCAACGAAAAAGAAAAGGCTAGTACCATTTTTTTCTTCTGCTAAATGTCATTTTATTTATCCTTGTAGGAGTTCTTTACAGAGATGTTGGCAATATAACTATGGCAATCAGTGCTTACGAGCAATGCCTGGAGATAGATCCTGATTCTCGCAATGCAGGCCAGGTGCTGTTACACTTTCAGTTACTTGAGTAAATGCTAAGTGCTTTGCCAAGTTCTGTCGGTTGTCATAAACATGCTCCTTTTAGTGCTCTAATGCTATAAGAGATTTTACTCAATATGTTTGAACTGGAATTTTTTTTTAACTTGGTCCAGTGGCATGAATGAACAGTTGAGTTTAAATATGAAAGGCTTTAACTATAACATTGGATGGGAAGGACATTGTTTCTTAGAGGCCATGGGAGTGGAGTGGAGGTTATGTATTGGTTAATGATTGTTGTGAAAGGAGAAAACATACTTCTTATTTTGTTCACTTGGTTTTATTCTTAAATACAGATGCTTTACATTCAGTAGAAGTAGTGCCACATGTGCTACTTTCCCCATTTTTCACTCTTTCTCTTGAATGGTAATTGGCTTCACAATTGGGGGAGGGGAGGTGGGTAGCTGCATGGAATGGTGATGATTGTAGAAGAAAGAATTCTTCTTGGTTTTATTCTTTTGCATGAATGCTTTTACATTCTTCAAGTGGCCTAACAGTAGAAGTGATGGCCCAGCTGCTACCTCCACTTTTTTTTTTCTTTATAAAAAAAGATGGAAAATTTTATCAAAGTATTGTACTGTTTGAATGTCTTAAACATGGTCAGAGTTGATGCCAAGATCAAACAGCTCATATATTCATTGATTGTATGCCAGGCATTGTTGTCTGTTTGATGGGTGTAGGATCCTCTTTGTTGTATCATTGCTTTCTCTTATCTATATCTATGAACTTTCTATGCCAGAATCGGTTGCTTGCAATGAACTACATAAACGAGGGACATGATGATAAGCTTTTTCAGGCTCACAGGTAGGGTTTAACTCCAATGGACTAGGCATTTTATTTTCATTGCAATTCTTTTAAGAATCTTCTAATGAGGTCATTGCCTTCTCCCAGTGAAGCCATTTAATATGGTACTTGGAAAATATTTCCTATACTGATTATGAGGGTGGAAGACTACAAGCAAACACCATCATGATATAAAATAATTTGTTTTTCAAATAAAAAATTTAAATGAGTTGAGAAATTTGAGGAAGAACATTATTAGCATTCAGTTTGTGAATATTCTTTTTATGTCTGTTTTCTACTTTCTGTCCATTGTAGATTTTGGGATTGAATGATATATCTTCATTATTAAGCTACTACAATTGTCCTTCCATCAATTTCTTACATCAAAAGACTGAATTTTATTCTTTATGGGCTTTCAAAATGATTTTTCTTCAACCAAAAGTTTGGCATTTTCTTCGAACTCTATGGCTCATGCTATCATTTTTTGGTCATAGATGATTATATATAATTTGAATATGATAATACCATTTTATGTTGTAAGCTCTTGACATTTTATAAGAGTGCCAATTTTATTGTACTTTGTAGCGTTTGGAAACTTTTAGATTGAGCTTGGTGAGCCTTATCTGAAGTGAAATACTACATGCAGGGAATGGGGTAGGCGCTTTATGAGGTTGTATCCGCAGTACACTTCGTGGGACAACCCAAAAGTTCCAGAGAGACCACTTGTGATTGGATATGTATCTCCGGATTATTTTACTCATTCTGTATCTTATTTCATCGAGGCCCCTCTTGTCTATCATGACTATGCAAATTATATGGTGGTTGTCTATTCAGCAGTTGTGAAGGTATGCATACCATGGTTTGTCTCTATTACATATTTGTTGATTTTTGAGTATTTACTGATGTATAATTTTATGGATGCTTTTTTATTGCAAATATGTCTAATCAGTGTTGTCATATGAAATTCATTACATGTTTGCCTACATCAAACCACTCGGTTTATATTTTTTATAAAAAGAGTCTGTTTTTTAAACATAACTGATGGCGAGAGATGGTTAGTAGTAGTCTTTTTGGAATAAACCTCCTTTATATACCACAATTGCTCAGCAGTATTGCCAATCATTTTGCTTTATGTTCATTTTAATTTGCAACTCTGATGGTCAAGTTCACAATCCATGGCATCCACAGAACAAACAACTCTTTCCAGCACTTTGATGCTAATCACCGCCTTGATTCTATGTTTATACCATTCAATTAGAGCATTCTGTAGTATGCTTACAAATCTGCAAGACATCCGTGAGCTACTTTGTTGATATTCTGGATTTTCTGTTCTAATGATTGCAGTCTGATGCAAAAACGAATAGGTTTAGGGAGAAAGTTTTAAAAAAGGGTGGGATGTGGAGGGATATATACGGGATTGATGAGAAGAAGGTTGCAAGCATGATTAGAGAAGATAAAGTTGACATTTTGGTAGAACTCACTGGACATACAGCTAACAATAAGTTGGGAATGATGGCGTGCCGACCAGCACCTGTTCAGGTATGCCTTAGATTTTAGTTTCCTTTTCTTTTCTTTTTTTTGTGTGTGGTTCTTTCCTTGATGTTATCTTGTGAGTAGTCCATTCATAGTATATCTTGTTTAAGAAGTTGTGTATGCTCAAACTTTTTATACAAACAATTAGTAGTATATCTTTCCTTATATGTTGTTTTGGATTTGTTGATGTCAGTAATTATCATGCTTTTGGCTTTGGTTTATTGATCATATTTTTGCCCACATATATGGCCACTTCTATGGATAACACATTGACTCATGGAGTCCATTTATGCTGTCTATATATTAGCACTTTGCAGAGCTTGAAATGGCCAATGTTTTATACACTTCATACCTCTTTGTTGCAGCTATACTTCAGTTTTATTTGACTCTGTAAAAGGCCCATATATACGTAACTCAATTTCCTGAACCTCCTATATTGGGAATATTCATTTTCCATATATGCTTTTGTACGAGGAACTTGTTAGATTTGTGCTTGTAGGTAGCGTGTGCATAGTTTCTTGAAGTGAGATTCTGGACCTGTTAAAATTTATGCCTCTGGGAGAATCATATTGTTTTGATTAGCTTTGGTACTTAAACAATTTGAATAAACATCTTCAATGATCAAGGTTTTTGTTATTGCTGCCTGCATGAGAAAGAGCGCAACTTTCTTGGAGACTGCTGACTCGCATATAGTTAATTAGGCTACAAAGTGGGACTGGACAGGACAATTTTTGTTGGCTAGGTGTTTGGGGTGAACTTGGGAATTTTCCGGTCCCATCTCTAAAAAATGTCCCATGCTTGTCTGATATGACTAAGTTATTCTGTCTCGTTGGTCCATAAAATAAATTGTTAGGTATTTTGAATGATTCATTGATGATATATCTATCCAATCTTCTGACCCGTCTACATGAAACTTAGTCAAGTTGTCTTTGGCAACTTCTATATGATGAGCTGTCTTAGCTACTGGAAATGCTGCATTGGCAGAGCATATCTGTGCATTAATCAAAGTGTTCGTCAACTCTTTTTCCTTCCTTTTCCATATAATTGGATACCGTATTTTCTTATCCGAGGAGTCTTCAGGACAGGGCCTCACATTAGGTTTGGAGGGGCCAAATTAGAAAAAAAAATTTATGAAAAGCTGAAAGTTAAAATCTACTAATTTTAGGATTAGAATTTAAAATTATTCAAGAGGGAGACAGGAAAATATTATTTGCCAAATTACACGTCCTATTTTGTACTTTTGAAGCTGAAATAA
>Ga0307509_10007996_pt1 | contig 13624 bp, 15 predicted proteins | sample 10_EM_MG_FD_202245 | JGI IMG/M metagenome (GOLD analysis project Ga0307509, IMG submission 202245) | Populus trichocarpa ectomycorrhiza microbial communities from riparian zone in the Pacific Northwest, United States - 10_EM | ecosystem: Host-associated > Plants > Roots > Unclassified | place...
ATATGTGTTTTCTTTCAATGCCTTTGTTCTTTGTTACGGAGACTTGGTGGAAGTGGAACCAAGTCATCTCACTATATAGCTTGTCTATATCGTTCCTGTCATTCAATTAGTAGTTTGTGGCAATCTATTATCTTGACTCTTTTGCTATTATCACTTCTTCGTTCGAGTTCCAATCGCATATTACAACAAATATTGTTGGAAATATTGTTGGATATGGCAGTTTAATGGCCGCACTTGATGCGGGATGTGCCCGCACTCTGTGGCCGCAGAGGCATACGTACGCACTAGTCAAAGGATGCGCAAGCTCTGAAAATGTTTTCACCCCCCTTGTTTTTCTTTCCTTCTCACCTTTCCTCGCTTGACACCTTCTTTCCTATACACAACTTTCCTCAAGTCTTTCCTCTCATCAAGTTATCATCGATCAATCATGATCCTCATCTCCACTTAAGCGGTTTCCGTCCACTACGTAAAATCCTCACCGCAAATCATTACTTCCGCAGCCCAGATCCCCACAAAATATTGCTGAACGCAGGAAGCCATTCGCGGCTACCATTCGTGTTCTCTGAGCTGTCCGTCCAGCCATCAGACGCGTCACGGTGGGGGAGACGTGAGGTATCGATATATTACCTAAAGTCAGTCTCTATTCTCTCCTCTAACTACGAATAAACCGCGGATTTAACAAAAAAAAAAGTCTCTATTCTTTCCTAGAACCACCCACAACCCAGAGCGAGCAATCTACCGATACAGGGACCGTCTCCGAAAGCACTCCAACCCCGCCCCGAACGCCGGTGGTGGTGGTGGTAGTGCTGCCCTTCCCCCCCTTCCCGCCCCCTCCCGACATTGCTCCTTGGCTCGCTCAAGCCAAAGAGGCCCTTGAGCTGATCCCTCTTCTACAAGGGAGGATCGTTGCTCTGGAGGGCCTCGAAAAGCGAGTCAAGGTTGTAGAGGATAGTCAGGCGGGGGTCCCCTTTCTTGCAAAACGGGTTGACTACCTCCAGGGGTGGGTCATCCAGCAAGAGGGGGACTTTGGGCAGGTTCGGGGGCAGGTGGCCGACCTCAAAAAGAGGGAGGGTACTGAAGAAAGACAAGCGGAGGAGATTTCTAAACTTAAGCGCTCAAATTAGCGTCGCCGGCCAGGTACCCGAGCATAGCGAGTCCTCGAGTACAACATATCGAATGAACCGTGTGTGACCCTGCCATGACGCAGCAACCCGTGCCTCCGATCATGCACACCAGCACTCTCCAACCCCTCTCCACCCACATCTCTTAAGCCCCTCATCAACTCAACTCAATCCAACCCCCTATCTTCATTTCGTTCATCAAAAAGATACAACTTGCTATGCCAAAGTTCACTATCCAAGATGTTCTCCCCCTCCCTCATACTCCCATGAAAATTCCTCGAATTGGTTTCGGTGTTTTCCGGTCTCCTCCCAACCAATGCGTCAATAGCTGTCTCGCTGCACTCAATAAGGGTTACCGACACATTGACACGGCAAAGTTCTACGGAAACGAAGCAGCGGTCGGCGAAGCTGTTCGTAAAAGCGGTTTGAAACGTAGCGACGTTTTTATTACCACCAAGATTATGGAGCCGGAAGGGAATGTCGAGAAAACTCTCGAGAGTTTAAGGGCAAGTGTTGAGCTGATTGGATTAGGATGGGTTGACCTGTTCCTGATCCATACGCCCAGAAGTGGCCCAGGCGGCAGAAGGGAGATGTGGGAGGCCTTGGAAAAATTGAAGAGCGAAGGAGGGGCAAAGAATATCGGGGTGAGCAATTTGTAGGTCTCCTCCCGTAACCTACGAGACAGGATACTAACAAAAGAAATAGCGGAATAAAGCATTTGGAAGAGATCAAGGAATACTCTAGAACCATTCCCGCCGTTAATCAAATCGAGCTTCACCCTTGGCTTCAGCAAAGCGAGATTGTGGATTACTGTTTCAAAGAGGGCATCGTGCTCGAGGCATACGCGCCTATTGTCCGCGCACGAAGGAACGATGATCCAGACGTTGTATCCATCGCAGAGGCGCATTCCGTCACTCCAGCACAAGTGTTGATTCGCTGGTCCCTTCAAAGGGGCTTTGTCCCACTACCGAAGAGTGACAATCCTGAGAGAATCAAGACCAACGCGGACGTGTACGATTTCGAGCTTTCGGATGAGGAAATGGAGAAGTTGAACGGAAAAGCATTACCAGGTGGAGAAGGGGCGATCTGCCTGTACCCCGTCAATTGCCCGTAAACTATGGATGTCTCTTAAACAGCTTCTTGTGGGTGGGATCCCACAATAAGAGTGCTTGGTAATTCATAAAGTATTCGAATGCTTTAGTGCCAATATTTCCGGATACTTTATAAATTGCCATGTGGTTCTCACAGCATCAGGGTGGAGTGATTGAATACCGAAATTATTTTCTTGAATGATGCTTTAAATTGGGTGACACCGCCATCGACGGAGTGAATAGCGACAGAAAGTGTGGTTACCGTAAGCAGCTATCCAAAAAGATGGATCAAAAAACTAGTACGCGCCTGTGGGCCACAAAAGTGGACTCACTGTCCTTGACGAAAATATTTGCCAATCCAACGTTTTTTTGTATCGGAACTCTGTAGATACTCCAGGAGTATTCAAAGAAGCTGAGAGGGCGGCTCCCCAACAATCATCAGAGAAGCATTTAGACAAAACACAATGATCCCGGTCTGTGACTGACTTCAGGACCGCGCCCCAAACCTTGCCGAATCCCACGAGAGAACTCTTTTGCGGTGCCCGTAGTGCTCGAGTATCGTGCCCGAGATAGTGGATACAATGAGCCAACCCCACCATCACACTGGCGGAAACCACCAAATCTCACTGGAGACAGCAAGATAGTATAGTAGGAGGGCTATACGAGCTCCCGGGGACCGGCATCCCAGGCCCCCGAAGCCAAAGCATCCCTCCGGAACCCCTTCCCCGCAGTCCAGCCAGGGCCCTGAAACATGCGGAAGGCTAGGGCCCTCAAACGTACCGCAAAGGATGCCGGAATTAATCTCTTCCCGGCAGAACGGGAAGGACTGCGCTAGTGCTAGAGGAATGCACGCAATCGACAGGCGGTGGACTAGAGGAGGAGGAGGTGGCGATAGGGAGTCCTTATTCAGTGTCGTTTCCCCGCTGGATATTGCCTGTCTTTCTAGAGAGCGTGCTAGAGGAGGTCCAGACGGGTGTGTGCTCTGCGCAGGCGGAACATGCGAGGGGCTAATGGGTCATGTAAATATGGTGACTTTTATACTCGTATGATAGGAAAAACCCAAGAACCCCAAACTAAGAGAAGTGTGAGTGATACACAATGATTATTTCCCATCCCTTGTACCCCCCTGCGCTCGACTCGTACAAGGAATGCTAATCAACAATACTCGAGTATGAAATATATTAATGATTCTGTGCGATAGAGTGTACTAGTACCGGGGACCGCTGAGATCACATCCCTGTACCCACGTCGCCGGAACTTCCACATTAGCTTGACTATCCCAGACTCACACCCCATTTTCCCGCAATATCTTCTCCTATACAAAATTAAGGTTAGGAACTCTCTCTTTCTCCCACCCCGGTCACTCGGCGGATCCCTAGGACATCCTGATCAGCCAGGCCCAGCCTCCGCTCACCACCTATCACTCGGACAACCTTCACTCACGGGTCTCAAATTCTAAAAATAAAAATAAAAAGAGAGGCGAAGAAAAGAAAAGAAAACAAAAATCCCAATCACATCTCAAAAATTCTTGTAGTGCTGACATTAACTCTGCTCCACCTGGTCCCGGAAACAAGGCACTGCCAAAATAAGGAGGGCCAGTAAACATGATAGAGCCACCAAAACGGCGCGGGGTCCCACGTCCTGAATGTGGCATCTTTCCACAAAAACAAGTGGGTGAAGAATTCGCCCAAGGCCTCCACCACTCGACTCCCTTCCATCAAGGGGAGGAAGAATAGGGTGACGAGGTCGTGTCCAAACCAGTAATACCTCTCGGCCTCCGGGTGGTTAGGGACAAAATACCTCACCCCCGAGGCTCCATTCTGCCTCTCCGATGCTGGTTCGAGGAGGGATAAGTAAGCATGGCACAGTTGCTCCGGCGCGCCCTCGAACAACACAACAGCAGTGTGAGTCCTCGGATTACACTCGATCGGGAATAATGTTAGTTTCCCATCTTTCCCCTCGCTTATGAGAACATCGAAGGAGACCTGTCCGGTCAAGCATCCGTTCTCAAAACTCTCCACGTACCGCTGCGTGAGCTCTTGTAGCTTCAACGAGTGCTTTCTGTAGACTTCTAGCCCTTGGTAGTGCATTGGTAACTCCGACGACGGACACGCCACGAACGCGCGCAACTGCCCGTTCGTTACAACAGCGTGTGTGGAGAATATATGTCCGGTGATATGCTCCTGGAAGAGCCAGGGGTGGTCAGTGCTTATTGGGAGCTCGGAGATGCAGGCCTCTGATTCCTCAGTCGTGGGACACGGGAATATCGTCATGTCTGAGCAGGGCACGTCGTCGTCGTCCAAGGCTATGCTTTTGAGGATGTAGTTCTTCCCGCTGGATTCCCTCGCTTTTATGAACTGGAGCGCTTCGGCGCGGCTGGTCACACAGACGGTCTCCGGTATGTCGAGGCCGATCTTGTCAGTGTGTTGGATGAAGAGGTTCTTGTAGTGGAGTGTTCTGCAGGTCTCTGGCAATGGCTGGAAAACTTCACATTTGGTCTCCAGACGGATCTTTTCTGCAGCGACGGCGTCCTCGATGGTACTTGCTACGTCGGACACGCAGATCCACAGATCTACGTTCTCTTTCTCAATAATATCCAGCAGCGCATCCTCGTACCTCTGCTGCCCCCCGTCCTCCTCCGAGACCGGCGAGTCAACAACGTAGTAAGTTTCCACTGCTCTCGAGAACCGTCCGCTGGAAATTACTCCCCCCCGAGCAATATCAATGCCGATGACTCTGTGACCGGCAAGGTAAAAGCTCCGCGCTAACGATTGCCCCTTCGTCATCTCCAGGGAACTGATCATTACTGTTTTGCGTTTTTCGGGCGGGAGAAGCTGGGCGGCGGGACTTGGCCGGATGCATTCTTTCAAGAGACTAAGGAGGAAGATTACCGTTGATATCGGGAGAAAGACACCGCTGAGGAGGATTAGTGAGAGGTTCTTGAATACGTGAGCTGGGAGGGAGTGCGAGGTGGTGAGCGCCAGCGGCATTTTGCGGGCGTTGGGTGGATTGGATTGGCCGACAGGGAAGGGATGGGTGGTGGGATGGGTGGTGGTGTGGATCAGAACTGTTTGAATGAATTGGCATCTCCATAGGACAGGCTGCTCTCGCATTGGCCAAATCATACGCTATCCCCCTTCAGCCACAGCGTAACCTAAGGTAAGAAAGCTTCTAAATAGGGATGTAGTGATGGGTTGGTGCTGTCAAGGAAGTTTATGAGTGAGTTGCGTCATATATACCTAGCCGACTATTTGAGCTCCTTCTTTTTCCTAATCTAACCGAGCCAACACGATGTAAGATGATGGAGTCGGTCTAAGATCGTTTTCTTCAGTGCTAACATCTTGTTTGAAGGGTCTATCCGCACGAAGGGATCCCCGATTGCCACGCCACCACAAGAATAGCATAGTTGCTGGTAAGCATGACATCTAAGCTACACATTCCCCGGTGATCGACGAAGTAAAGATGAAGCCGGATATTCAGAAGACACCTCAAGGCCGATCCTGATGCCGACCATAACGAGTGATATTTGATGAGTCAAGAGCAGACCTGCCCTACATGTATCCTTTAGAAAAAACCCTGCACTATAAGACCCTAAAAGCCCCCTTTACACGGCTAATGTCGCTTCTCTCGTGCAGGAAATAATTAATCTTATTATTAATTGCATCCTTTTGCCTATAGCTCAAATTACAGGCCTCCTAATAGACTTTTCCTCTGATTACAATAGTGAGAACGGCAACGGTCATCTATGATAGATACGAATATTTGTCTACCCATTTGTCGAAGTGGTTTAAGCTTCAGCAAAAACAAGTTTTTAGGAAGAGTGGCATTTTTTATATACGGCGGCATGCCAAACGGGCACTAAAAAGAAGAAAAGAAGAAACAACAAACGCGGTACCCCCAGCCGTCCCTTAAAGGAAGAAAAGATGGTGTTAAAAAAGAGCCCATTAAATGAAAGGCCGAAGCTTAGCCCATCAGAGTTTAGGAGATCTCCTTGGTCTCCTCCGCCCCCAATCTTGGATATTTTATGTCCCAGGTAAGTGCAAGACTATACACTGAGATAAGTATAGACAATCATACAGCAATCGCACTCCCCCGAGCCCTTACCAACAACCTCCTCTGCTCCAAGCTCAATCCATCAAAATCTCTCGCACGTAACGGCCTATCATGCCCGTACATCACCCGGTGGCTAGTTAAAGCCCTCCGCCGTCCAGAACGGGAGTTACTCGGACCCCTACTAGCCATCGTCTCCAATGCTTGCCCTCCATATTCTTCCAAAAAATGTGCTATCCAGCTTCTGCAACATACGCAAGTAAAACACGCATCTTCAATTCTCTGGCTTAGCTTTCTTGGTGGAACGCACTCATATGATGGAAGCTCACTGTGAGGGACGTAATAGTCGCCTCTCTGTACTGCAAGCTGCTTCTGATATTCGTGTTGCTCCGGCTTCGTGATGGATAGTCCAGCGTGGTCTATATATATGGTGCTATAATTGAGGGCAGGGTCAACATAGCGTATTCTTTCTCCACCGTCGATGGCTATATCGTCGTCGGCAACTTCGAGGAGGATTTTTTGAGAAGGGATCGTGATTGGTGGATGCTGGCTTTCGTGCCTCCGGTCGTACACCACGTTGCAAAAGGTATAAGAATAGCCCGGGTAGCGCAGTTGATACATCTGATAATCTTCGGTGATGACCTTTCCTGTGGGCGAGGCAATTCCAACGGCCCCTGCTCCGAAATGTCTGTTTAGCGCTGCGTCTATCTGCCTTCCGAGCCCATCAAAAGCGCTGCTCAAGAATTAGCCCACATTCCTCGGCCGAAAGAACAACACAGTACTTACTGGAACGTGACCGAAGTAGTATGGACCATTCCGCCAAAATCGCCACGAAGCCTAACGGTCACTCTCATAACCCCAGCTATCAAGGCCCCTTCATGAACAATGGAGGTTCTTGGCTCGGAGGGACTTCCGCTCGGAGGTCTGACTGAGAGGCCACTCCTCCTCGAGGAACGTGCAGTTCTGGTCATAAATTCGGACAGAGAAAACATCTGGCTCAGGCTTTGCATGTATCGTTGGTTTGAGGATGTAACGTTAAGGGAGGGAGGAGTTGAGAAGGCCAAGTCTTCTATTATGTATCCAAGCCTGGGCGAGGGTGTTGTTGCATAAGGAATGTGTGCCTGGCAAGGGGAGGGAAGACTCATTACTCTATATACTTGAATGCTCTTTACATATGCCAAACCCCTCACCTCCTCATCCTCATTCTTATCTCATTAAACCTCAGTTCGTGTAGAGAAAAAAAGGACGTACGCGTCCTTCCCTCGGCGGACAGGCCCAGATAAAGAAAGGGAACCCGAGGCCAGGCGGTTGGCTTGACAGTGACAAGAAAGATAAGCATCGACTAAACCCTCCTCACCAAGGTCTTAGAACAGAGAAGTGAAATAACCTACAATGCAGCAAGACACAATTCTAGCCAGTGAACGTGTACAGGTACCCGGGTGTCCGCAGCAAACACGATAATATGAAAACTCACTGAACTCACTCACCATATGAAACCACACCTTAGCTGTACTGTAAACTGTAAGCCTCATGGTACTTGATCGGCTCAGACCTTTTTTATTTATTTATTCTGAACCCCCCGCGCGAATTCCAGGCTACGGTCATATACCGGTATGGTTGGTAATGTGCTCACAATGAGAATTCTTATATCATAGCCTGAGCCAACACTTCTGAAGGGGTGTGCCTCTGCTAAATATATTTTCGGCAAGCGGACCCCAGTTATATCAGTCACACGTAACGATAGGAATACAGTATACAAGTACCCACCTACACTTGAATAAGTTTATCATACTGTAAGTTGTAATGGGTGGGATGGGGCATCCGGCGACTCATTTAGAGGTCAGTTGTGGAACAAACTATCATTGACGTTTCCAGACCCCAGGTCCGAAGTGAGACTGAGACAGCGCCGAGGACAATCCCAAGAAGTATAGCACCGTGCCGTAGTTGGCTACTTGACCGAGTTTCACCGATTGGATTAAAACGCTTAAAACGCTTGAATCCCGCTGTGGAGGTCATCCCCATTGTGAGTTCTTTGGGCAGACCAAAAACCCGTTTGTGATACCGTGAGGGGGCTCTGTTGTATGCGTGAACTTGAACTTAATATGGCACAGTACCGCACTTGAGCCTAACTTTACCGCATCCACACACCCTTGCTTTAAGCGAAGCCTTCGCAGTCTGCCATAAGTTATTCAACCATCTCCGTATCCTCTACGGTACCATCAAAACCACCATCACGACAATATGCCCCTCTTCTCTAAACTATCCTTTAGTCTACCTCTATCTATCTACAATAAGCGACTCCACCACTACGGTACCGCACTTTGCCGTGAAGGCGCTGATAAACTCCTTCAGAGAATAGTCACGGGGTAATCGGCGACGCGAAATTAGTGCCTTGACAATCAGAAAATCCCCACCCCCACGACTCAATCCACACCCACTACTACTGCTACTTTCGTAAGTCCGCCCCGCTTCCAATTGCTCTATTTTGTGAACTCGCAAAAAAACCACAGAAAACAAACCCGATAGCCGAGAAGGAGATATTGCCGAAAGCGAGTGTTTGCGGCGTCATGATAATCCATTCCACGGATTCCTGCCTCTATAAAGGGCTGCCCGTGCCCCAACCCCTTCCGCGCTGTTTCATTCACCTTATGCACCCGCCAACCAACGCCTCTGCCTCCATCATTCCTATGACGATGTCGATCGGTCCCAAGAGCCCATACAGTAGCGCGAAAAAACGGGAGGGAAAATAACAAATTTCGTCAACGGAAAACCGCTCGGGATCGGTGCTCTCCCAATAACCCTTGAAAGTACTGGTCTCTCGCCTACAAATCGGTCCTGATTCTTTCATCTGCGGCAGGGAATCCAACAAAAGTGTCAGCAAGTCTTGGGAATGGGACATTACCACTTGATGTGTTCTACTTGAGGATATGGGGTAGGCCAAGAGTCCGGCGTGGGCATATTATAATACCATACCTCCCTGTACTGTACCACTCTGAAGGATCGCAGAGAATAATCAGCAAGATTAGCCAGCAAGCTATTTTAACCCAGATAGAAGTTCCAGGGTCACATCTCTGTCGGTGTTTCACTAGTCCAGCTTTTGCCCTTAACTCTGCACCCACCGGGTACAATGAAAACGACCCTCCTTCGACCAGATACCCCTAACCCAGCAGACTAAAATGAAGCCACCGAAGTTGTTGTTGACTGGCCGAGGGTAAATAGGTCACCGTATAATATGTTAATAGAACATAATTCCGGAGGTTCAGTAGAAGGTATAAGTGGGCAGACCTCCCGGTACCCTAGGTTCGCTAGAGTATTGACTCTTCCCCCTCCCTTCGCACTGACCAGGTTACTTATCGTACCTATCCATTCTCTCCCACCTTATTGCCCCTAAGTTGATCTTAGGTTGATCTTTTCATTCGTACATATTTCTCTACTAAACTCTACCCTTGGGCCCTCTGAGTAGCTGGTGAGCGATTCATTATTAAAATAATGCGGATTTTTACAATACTGACGAGATATGAATGCGTGGTTAGCTGAGTCTTACTTTCCACCGCGACGCACAAGCCAACGCATATTGTGGGGGTTTGACCACCCTCGGGCCATTATAATGACCCGGCTCAAGCTCTCAACGGCAATCTGTGGTGCGCTCCTATTTGTTTCCACGACATGTGCCCCGCTAGCACGGCAAGATCCTACAGAGCCCAATATAAACGTCAACATAGAAAGGCACGGAGGAGTAGCAGAGGAAGACGGGACTAAATTCAATCCTGTTGAAATTCATCATAAGTGAACACTAGCTATCCTGAGATTGTCATTTTTATTTGAGAAGATGGAAGAAGACCAGCTAACATTCATAAAGGATAAAGCGCGATGGGCCAGATAAGCCAGCGGTTCGTAGAGCCCTCCTAAACTTGCTAAAGAAGCCTCCACCTACGAAGCCGTCCACTCCTGTGAAGCCACCACCCGCACCAGCAGCAGCACCAAAGCCTACCGCTCCAGGCGGTGGACCTGCGCCCGTTCCCGGTGCTGCTAGCCCTCCCGCGACTAGTGCTGCTGCTCCCCCACCAGCGGCACAGCAACCGAAACCGTCGACACCTTCCCCTGCTGCCTCCCCCCCTCCAGTCATTCCACCGATGGCCCCACCCCCGGCCACCCCACAGCAGCCCGCGGCACTCCCTCCCTCGCCTGCCCCACCTTCGTCCAACCCTCTCACCAATTTATTCCGTCCATCTCCTGCTCAGCCACAAATACCTGGCCAGCCGGCCCCAGCTTCGGCCCCAGGTATCGGTTCTTCGATTCTCGGTGCTCTCGGCCAGACCGCTAACACTATCTTGAACCCTATGGCTCACCCAGGCATGGCACCTGGTATGGGTAGCATGTCGGGTATGGGCGGCATGGGTGGCACGCCAGGTATTATGCCGGGTATGATGCCAGATATGATGCCAGATATGATGCCAGATATGATGCCAGGTATGATGCCAGGTATGATGCCAGGTATGGGCGGTATGGGCGGCATGCCAGGTATGATTCCGGATATGATGCCAGGTATGGTGCCAGGTATGGTGCCGGATATGATGCCAGGTATGATGCCAGGTATGAGCGGTATGGGCGGCATGCCAGGTATGATGCCGGGTATGGGTGACATGTCGGGCATGATGCCAGAGATGGGAGGTATGATGAACATGCCCGGGATGGGCAGCACGATGGGGATGGGTGACATGATGGGGGCCGGCAGCATGCTAGCTACGATGGGCGTACCAGGGATGGAGGGTATGCCGGGTATGATGCCGGGCATGGGTGGTATGATGAGCGCAATGGGCGGCATGATGGGTGACATGGGGCCGGCCATGATGCCATACACGATGACGCCTATGGGCCAACCCCCCATGATGGGTGGGAGGACGAAGAGCGGCACTGGCAACATGATGAGTATGGGCAGTCGCATGAGCGGTGCGATGGGAAATATACGCAATAAAATGGGCGCGGGTACGAATCGTATGGGCAGCAGCAGGGCCACAAACAAGGGCATGGGTCGCAAGAGCAGCGCGTCCTCCTCGAGGCGCACCAAAAAGCCCGTCCCCTCGGCTACCGATACGGACGAGGACGTTGACGAGGAGGAGGAGGCGGGAGAGGAGGCGGGAGAGGAGGAATAAATCACCCACCCCAACTCTCTCACTTCCGATTCTCCATCCCGCATCTATAAAAAAAAAAACTATATTCATTTCCCCCATCCTTCGCTTTCCTTACTTCTATTTGTAAGGTGGTTTCCCACCAAACCCTCCACCTTCATTGCCATAGTTTAAAACCCATTTGTTTCCTTATTTTTCTGAAGTAGCGCCGAATATTATGAATGATAGACCATGGGCCTCACTCTCCCCCAAATCCCAGGCAGACGTCGACGAGGCGCCATTAAGAATCCCATACCCTAGCCCACTGGGCATGCTCCACCCATCGACTTGCCCGGTGACCGGAGGAGCATGAGGCATCACTCGGCATCGTACAGTGAAGTTATTAAAGCCAGCCTATCAGACCGTTTCTTTCCTGTGACACTATACCTCTATAACATACACACCAACCTGCCGCTAGCAGCGAGCCCGTGCTCGAACTCCCCCGACATAACTACTCGCAAGAAAGATACCGTAGCCCATTCCTAACCAACGCTCCAACTACCCACCTAATCTTACCACCGCTTGAGCCAGTTCTACTTGCTAGGGGCTAGGACACAACCCCCGAATCTAGATGACAAGTTGACGATCCGGCGGCAACGGTGAGCTTGTGCCGCAGATGACTCAGGGCCTTACGGAGCGCGTATCATAACGTAATTAGCCAGCACGAGCTAGGCGTGTATGGTCCCGCTGTGATAGGTATCAGAGGTATCATAGGCCCGGAGCGATGGGTAGATGGGGGGGGTTATGCCGGTGATTTGTAGGGGGTTGAGGTTCGAGTCTAAGGTGATAATTTGCGTTATGTACGCTGCGGAGCACACCCCCGGTAGCCCAAGAGCCGAGGGGTCAGCCCAGGCGCGCGAGTACCGTGCGGTACCGGTGGCCGATCCTAAGGTACCGGTGAGCTCCCGTATGGGTCGGGCTGGAGTCAAAGGCTACTAAGGCAAAGCTAAGGTGAATGAGACACCGGTAGGATAACTACGGTAGACGTGGAGGAGACTGCGATTTTGCCACGCTTTAAGCGTAAAATAAAAATTTAAAAAAGGAAACCGATCTGGGGGAAGGATAAGCTCACACTCGCCAATCCGATCGGCTCACGCGAGAACTCGCGGTCGGTAGTTAGGGCATGTGCTATATCGCTACTGCGTGGTCTCTATCCTGGGTAACAAATTCGAACACTACCGATCCGGCCTAGGTGGGGGGGGAGGATTTTAGCCAACGGAGTGGTTTAAGTATAATAAGAATTCCTTGCCTGCACTTGTACCGGCATGCTGTTGCTCTGCTGCCGGTACAAGCGGGCTCCTCTAGGACTGAAACCTGTTCCCTCCCTGGGCGGGCGAATTAAGACATGGCGGGACGGGGATAACGAGTTTGGTTAGTAGATGCGGTAGGTGCGGCAGTAGGGGAAGTCGTTTCAAAGATGTATTGTTCCGCTGAAGGTGTCCTTTTCACTGCGATCGACTACGGTACTGGGCGGCAGCTGCTGGACCTGTGTGGTGTACTCGTACTTGTAGCAGCTCCAATTCTCACTCGTCATGGTACCGTACGGTACGCGCACAGCACACTCAGGATACCGGTATCCCCACGCCCAATCATATCATCGACAAATGACCTCAATCCCTAACGCGACCTAGCCCGGCAGCAACCTCCAGCGCAGACGAATAATGTAAGCCCAGCTTGTCGCGATCATCAAGCCACACAACAATTTCGGAGCACGGGAGAACAACTCGACTTCTTTTTTACGAATGCAGTGAGATACTATACGCAGAGTCCGGTTGGGTCTTATTCTCCTGCGGCCCCGTCGGGTGAGCAGTCGCGCGCGCGGTGCGGGCTATCGGGATAATATCTTACTCTGCTTTGGCGGTCGTTCTCTATTTGGTAGTCTGTCAGACGCAGCAGCGTCCGTCGGTTGGTGAGAGAAGGTCAAATTACAGTGCTCACTTTTGCATGCGCCTGGAAGGGAGAGCGCTGTGATGTGTTGCTTGGATGGCCGTTGTTGAGAAGGGGAGGGGGGGCCCTGCAGGGATGGTCGTTACTCGAGTACCGGTACCGGTAGTCATGATCTCGTCTGAGGGTTTCGTGGAACGTGTTTTTTTAAACTTCTGCAGTTGCCTGCCTCGCAGAGAATGGGGGCCTTGTTAGGGCTGCTGGGTTAGGGTTGTATAAATAGCATGTGGGTGGTGGTGGGGGGGGGGGC
>Ga0307509_10007997_pt1 | contig 13623 bp, 16 predicted proteins | sample 10_EM_MG_FD_202245 | JGI IMG/M metagenome (GOLD analysis project Ga0307509, IMG submission 202245) | Populus trichocarpa ectomycorrhiza microbial communities from riparian zone in the Pacific Northwest, United States - 10_EM | ecosystem: Host-associated > Plants > Roots > Unclassified | place...
CTTTAAACATAAAAACGATTTGATTACAAAAAAAAAAAAAGAAATGACCAAACGATAGTCCACGAACCATCTCTCCTCCACCTCCGGCGATTGAAATCTCAACACCACGGGAAATCATCGTCACTATCCCCCACCCACCTCTCTTCCCCCATCATGGCTTCTGCCTAGGGGTTGACGTTAAGCCATCTACCCTCCTCTCCTGGGGCACGCTTGCCTCCCCTCCTTGGGGTTCTTGTTCTCGTTCATCGTTGACACCCGCTCATGAAGTTTGGTTCTCCCCCTTACCCCGCACTTGCTTTGCGCCTCGCTTAGCATTTTGCGCGGTCTGAAAGCTTCTCGCTTCGTTCACGGTCGGCGATATGGCGTCCGGACTCTCAGTCGAAGTAAGGCTTCGGTTCTGCTGGGCTTGTACCTCTGATGGGGAAAGCTTCGGTTAGTAACATCACCGTCCCGCTCGGTTTCGCTGTCGCCCCAAAAGCCCTTGCTATGGCCCGTTTGTCTGTTGTGCCTAGTCCGCTCGCGATCCTTCCTCTACCGACCTCCCGGTTCCGTCCGCTGTCACCGTACTGCCCCTTAAGCTGGCACCTTACTGCTAAAAGCTCCTCCCCCGGCTGGCACCCTACTGCTCCCCCCCCTCTGGCTGGCACCCTACTGCTACTCACCGGCTTGCACCCTACTGCTCACCTCCCTGGCTGGCATCCCGGCTGCTCGGTGGCTCCGCTCGCCCTTCTCTCCCCCTCTGATCGTTCGGCCTGTCCTCGGTTACCCCTAGTCGTGGTATAGCACGGCCTCCGTGGCTCTGTCCAACCCTTGGGAACGATGTAATAACCTGCCCGACCGTACATCATAGTTTTTGCTGGGCCCTCAACCTATGACTTTTCCCCTGTCGGAGATCATCTATCCTCTCCATCAGGCCGCGGAAGGGCCTTAGCGCAGCGGTCATTTCTTTTGTTTTGGGGAGCCTGCGGAAGGGTTTGGGTCTCTCTACCTGTACTTGTCTATGTATTGTTTTCTTACGTGTCAGGGGTATATTATCATAGGTGCTAGGCGGGGGGACTTTTCCTATGGACTTGGGGTGTTTGATTTTTCCCATGAAGAGGTGAAGCGGGTGGTCTTATTGCATTTATTGGTTTTTTTCTCTTCATGGCTAGGGCTGCATAAGGCTTTTTGTCCCTAGAAACAAATAAACCATGATTACAAAAAAAAAGAAAAAAAAAAAAGAACAAAAGAAAAATGCTTAAAGGATAGCCACGAACCATCTCGCCTCCACCTCCGGCGATTGAAATCTCAACACCACGGGAAATCAGGGTCACATTCCCTCATGCACCTCTCTTCCCCTATCATGACTACTGCCTAGGGGTTGACGTTAAGCCATCTACCCTCCTCTCCTGGGGCACGCATGCCTCCCCTCCTTGGAATTCTTGTTCCCGTTGATCGTTCACACCCGCTGATGAAGTTCGGTTCTCCCCCTTACCCCGCACTTCCTTCGCACCTCGCTTAGGATTTAGCCCGGTCGGAAAGGTTCTCGCTACGCTCATTGTCAGCGTTACGGTGTCGGACTCTCGGTCAGAGCAGGCTCCGGCTTGCTGGGCTTGAACCTCTGATGGGGAAAGCCTCGGTTAGTAACATCAGGGTCTGGTCCTGGTCTCATCGTCGTCCCAAAAGCCCTTCGTATGGCCCGTTAGTCGGTTGTGGCTAGCGCGTTCGCGATCCTTCCTCTACCCCCCTCCCGGTTCCGTCCGCTGGCACCACACTGCCCTTTAAGCTGGCACCTTACTGCTAAAACTCCTCCCCTGGCTGGCACCCTAGTGCTCCCGCCCCTCTGGCTGTCACCCTACTGCTGTTCACCGGCTGGCCCCCTACTGCTACTCTCCGGGTGCCACCCTACTGCTCATCATCATTGGCTAGCATCCCCTCTGCCCTGTGGCTCCGCTCACCCACCTTGCCGAAGGGGGGTTCGCTCTCATCTGCTGCCTCACTCGGTCCTGAGCCGGTGTCCCCCCCTACCTATTCCACAGATTGGCGACATCATTGATTGCCCCCATCCTACTCTACAGCGCGGATCTGTTGACATCAAGCGTGGGCCCAACAACCCGGCTCGATACATTCTGGGGCAAGGTCCAGAGGTGGACCAGACACTGCTTCTCTGCTACACCCACCGGGATACTTTGGGTGGAGTCATGCCTCCCACCTGTTTCTCTCCTGATCACCCACCGGCAAAGGCTGGTGGCGCTCAGGCTTCTCGGCTCCCCCCCTAGTGTGAACCCGGCAACGGCTCGCCTTCACTCCTCCTTCCCTTCGCTCTCGGTACACGGGGCGCCTGACTCCTCGAAGACCATAACCAGAGGCCTATTGTCCGTCTACCTCCCCCTACACCGGAGGACGCTGCGCCCCGTCCCCTCTATGAGGAATGACCTGCTGATAGACGCGGTGGCTCACCGAACCATACTCTTCACCCTTGGGCTATCTAGTATGCCCATAATCAATTCCCACCTTGTCTGCCCGACCCCCACCCTCCCACCCCTGTGCCTGATGGACAATACCTATTCCGCCCTGAAGAAGAGGGTGAGAGAGACACTCCTCACGGAGTGGGCCTCCCTTTTCCCGACCCCGGGGTACAACCTGCACCCTCCCGCCCTCTCTCTGGGGCCTTTCATGGGCTTGGGCAACTTCATTGCCGGGAGGATCCACCAAATCAGAACTGGAAAAGGTTATCTGGCCGCCCACCCAACCTGGAGGTCCCCCGACGCCGATACCTCCTGCCCCCTGTGCGGCTTGGAGCCTGAAGCCTTGGAGCCCGCCATCCTATTCTGCCCTGCGAGACAACACAGCAGGTCACCCCTCCTCCCCGGTGTTACTGGTGTCGGTCCCGAGGCCCCACTCTGGTCATCACTCCCGCTACTAAAAAAACTCGCCACCTTCATAGCCGTCACATCTACGGGATTTCCCCCTACGATGTTCCCGCCCGCCACTCCCCCCTCTTCCCCTCCGTGTTCACTCTCCCCCCCCAGAGTGCCTCCCCCGGTCTCCACGTGTTTCTTCGTTGGCTGACGGATAGGGTTCCCGGGTTTTCTTTCCTTTGTCTTATGTAGGCTTTCCATTCTAAACGACTAAGGTTGTAGTTTGTGCTTTCGAGGTTATAGGCGGCTGATGGCCCTGGCGGAGGAGAAACCTGCGCATTAGTGGATATTTACTGGTGCCGTGACTTTGCTTTGTTATTTGTTTTTGATTTATAGGTGTTGTTCTCTCCATGGCTAGCGCTGCATGAGCCTTTTTGTTCCTAAAAACAAGGAACGCATGATTACAAAAAAAGAAGAAAGAAAAAGAGAAAAAAACAACCAAGAGATAGGACACAAACCATCTCTCCTCCACCTCCGGCGATTGAAATCTCAACACCACGGGAAATCATCATGACTTTCCCCCACCCAGCTCTCTTCCCCCATCATGGCTACTGCCGAGGGGTTGACGTTAAGCCATCTTCCCTCCTCTCCTGGGACACGGATGCCTCCCCTGCTTGGCGTTCTCATGCCCGTGCATCGTTGACACCCGCTCATGAAGTTCGGTTCTCGCCCTTACCCCGCACTTGCTTTGCACCTCGATAGGCATTTTGCATGGTCGGAAAGCTTCTCTCTTCGTTCACCATCGGCAATATGGCGTCCGGACTCTTGGTCGAAGTAAGGCTTCGGTTCTCCTGGGCTTGTACCTCTGATGGGGAATGCTTTGGTCAGTAACATAACGGTCCCGCTCGGTTTCGCTGTTGTCCCAAAAGCCCTTGCTATGGTCCGTTAGCCGGTTGTGGCCAGCCCGCTCGCGATCCTTCCTCTACCCCCCTTCCTGTTCCATCCGCTTGCACGGTACTGCCCCTTAAGCTATCACCTTACTGCCAAAACTCCTCCCCCCGCTGGCACCCTACTGCTCCCCTTTAGCTGGCACCCTACTGCTAGTCACCGGCTGGCACCCACTGCTCATCGTCCTTGGCTGGCATCCCCTCTGTCCGGCTGTCTCCGCTGGCCATCTACCCTTGCGATCAGTTGGCCCCTCCTCGGTTACACCTAGTCGTGGTAGAGCACTGCCTCCGTGACTATTGTCCAACGCCCTGGATCGATGTAATAACCTGCCTGACCATACAACCTGGTTTCGGTGGGCCCTCTGCTGGAGTTTTCTTATCTCGCCGATCCACAATCCTCTCCCGCGGGCAGCGTTTCTGGCCGTTAGACTCTTTTCTTTTGTTTTGGTGAGCCTGCAGAAGGGTTTGGGTCTCTCTACCTGTACGCTTCTATGTATTGTTTCCTTACGTGTCTGGTCTTTCTATCTTAGGCGCTAGGTGAGGGTCACTTTTCCTATGGATTTGGGGCGCTTGATTTTTCCCATGAAGAGGTGTATCGCGTCGTGGCTATTGTTTATTGGTTTTTTTCTCTCCATAGCTAGTGCTGCCTGAGGCTGTTTGTACCTTAAAACAAATCACGCATGATTACAAACAAAAAAAGCAAAAAAAAACGACCAAGAGATAGGATCTTCACGCAACCATCTAAGTACTTTTCTATACTTAAGAAATTGCAATATGATTACGCTTTACTCTCTTTACATACACTCCTCCTCTACCAGAGCCGACCCTCTAAGAACCCGGAGACTATTGTGATAGTCTCGATGGGCCACCCGAATATAGAACTATTGTGATAGTTCTATCAAGCGCGCCAATCCACCCATCTTACTATCTGAAGAGAGAGTACCTCTCACGAACCATCCAAGAGATGCAAGCCAGTTCCGTACTCTCTGAAGAGATAGTATCTCCCTACGCTGTGGTGCAGAAAAGGAAGACTCGCTTATGCAGGAGACGACTGTCCTTGCCTGTTACATATCAGCTCAACAATATGATTGTTACATTTGGTTGCTTCTCTTCACAACACCCAACGACACCAGGGATATCTATCGTACAGGGTACGATTTACCAACACAAGGATTAGTGTCACCAAACGAACTTGACCCACTAGACGAAGGATCACTCGACCTATGATCAGGACTAGAAGAAGCACAAAACCCCGCACTTTCACACGAAGGATCTCAAGACACAGCATGTCCGGTTACACCAGAAGAAGTATCGCCGTAAGGAACACTCTCACCAAATACCCCAAGAGCCAGAAGGATGAGTACTTTTCCAGGACCAGCACCGGCGCCTGCACCAAACCCGCTACTTGGATTCACAGGCGATCAACTTGCGGAATTAGTAGCTCAGATAGCTACCCAAACCGAACGGTGCCCTGGAGTCCAACTACCATCCCACTTTGAGGGAGAAAGAACCAAATTGAGAATATTCCTAGTTCAACCAGGAATCTACTTTGATGCCTTAGGATGGAACGAAGATCTGCATCACAAAAAGATAACCTAGGCCAAATCACTCCTAAGGGGAGCAGCCGGCCAGTAGCTGGTTCACTACGTTGAAGGATGACTTGAAGAAAATTGGGAAACGTGGGGGCCATTCGGGCAAACGATCAAGCTAGACTTCGGAGACGTGGATGCCAACGAAACGGCCCAAAATAAGATGACAGGCATTACGCAAACCGGTAGAGCAATGACGGAATATGCGAACCAATTGAGAATCATAGCAGCAGAGACGGAATACGACGAAGAAACCCTGACTGGACTCCCATTGGGAGGAATGTCAAAGAAACTGCAAGACGCATGGGAAGCAGGCGAAACAGAAAATCTCAACACCACCCTGGACATTACCAGATAGGCAATCGGGAAGGAGAACAAACACAGCATGATGGACCACTACAGGAAAGGAAGACCAACGGGGAAGTTCGACACAACACAACGAAACGTCAACGGAACGTTCAGACCTACACCGGTTAGCGAAAATCGAGGCGATTCAGTGGAAGTGGACACCACCGGCAGAAGCCCAGGATTCAACATCTCGGCCAAGGAATATCAACCAAGAATGAGGGCAAATCTATGCCTCAAATGGGCCAAACCGGACACAGAGCCGCGGGATGCCGAAGCCAAGCAAAGAATAAAGAAGGGGCCACCTGGGAACAGAAAACCGACAACCAGAAGGCATGGAGGCCACCAGCCAAGGCACCCGAAATGGAGGTCGAAAGAGGAACCGAAGAAGAGTCGGGGAACGACGAGAGTCCCCAGTAAGCAATGGTCTGAGGGACAAGACCAACCCAAAGCCCATGGAGATGAGGAGCCTATACGCGCCACTGAACAATATGGAAAGATTGGACAACGAGCACAACCATATTATGGTCCAGATACGCGTACACGGCATCAAAAGACAGGTTACAATCAATGCGATGATAGACTCGGGCGCAACCCAGAACTTTATCGACAAAGGGTTTTGCAGCAAATACAACATCAGAACCACGCAAGCAAAGACAACAAGAGAAGTTTACCTCGCGGACGGTCAACCCAGCGCTATGGGACCAATTATCCATACAGCGAAAGTACCTATGGACAGTGGTAGCTATAGGGAATTGGCGACCCTCCAAGTGGCTAAACTACCCAACCATGAGGTCATTCTAGGGATGCCATGGTTAAAGCAACACAGTCCCCGAATCGCCTGTGGCCAAGGAAAGATCACCTTCGAAAGGGAACGGTGTACAACATGGTATTTAAAAAAAGCACCAATGGTAGACGCCACACCGGAAGACCTGGCGCGCGAAGAGAACTTGCAAGTCGAGTTCGGCGCGATCCAAAGCAACAAAAATCAGAGGATACAAGTTAGGTTACTTGACCATCAAGCAAAAATACCGACTAGAGGATCGGCAAAGGCGGCGGGACATGACCTATACGCAAACAAAGAAAGGACTATTCAAGCCCTCGGAAAAGGACTTGTCACAACCGGAATATCAATCACACCACCAGAAGGAACCTATGGACGGATGGCACTGAGAAGCGGCATGGCAGTTAAACATCAGATTGCTGTCAATGCACGTGGGATCGACTCCGACTATACCGGCGAAATCAAAGTGGTACTAGCGAATATGAGTGATCAGGACTACCAGATCCAAAAAGGCGATCGAATTGCACAACTCATTGCGGAAAAAATAGTCAAAAGGGACTGGTACCAAGTCCCGAAGCTGGGAGATACCAATAGGGGTCCAAAAGGGTTGGGCAGCCCAGGATCTTCCAAAGCACAGATCAGCGAGATCAGCGTGCAAGCTTTCGGAAAGTTCTACCGACGACCCGACACAACCACGGGGATCCTCAAATACAACAAAAAAGAAGGACAAATAAACCTAGAATCCGTCAACATTAGCACGGAGCTAGCCATCAAAAGCGGAAAATACCAGAACAAAAGAAAGCTAGAGGAAATTGTCCTTCTAGAATACCACGGATACTTGGACGTATTCGAAGAAGATAAAAAACAGAGCTACCGCCTCACCGACCTGGAGTAGACCTGGACATCAAACTCGCTGAAGGGCAGGGACTGCCAGTGAAAAAGATTGGGGCCTTCTCCCAGGACGAACTGGAAGAACTCTGGAACTATATCAAGCAAAACAAAGAACGAGGATGGATAAGAGAAACCTACTCCGACGGAGGATCTCCAATCATATTGGTCAAAAAGAACGATGGAAAACTCCGACTATGTGTCGACTATCGAGCACTCAAGTACGTCACCAAGAAAGACCGATATCCTCTCCCACTGATAGAGGAAGCCTTGGACAGGCTACGGACGGCCAAATGTTACACAAAGTTAGACATCAAGGATGCCTATCATAACGTCAGAATCAAGGAAGGAGACGAATGGAAAACAACCTGCACTACGAAATACGGCATGTACGAATACCTGGTTATGCCCTTTGGGCTAACCAATGCACCAGCAGCATTTCAAAGATGGATCAATAGCACCCTGCAGTGATATATCGACATATACTGCATAGTATATCTGGCCGATGTCCTCATATATTTGGACAGCCTGGAACAACACCAAAAAGATGTGGCAGCCATCATCCGTACCATACGAAAGCAAGGGATGAAACCCGAACCATCGAAATGCGAGTTTCACCAACGAGAAACAGAATACCTAGGATTCATCATCAACAACGAAGGAGTCAAAGTCGACCCTATCAAAACGGCAGCCATATGGGATTGGAAACCCCCCACCAATAAGAAAGGAATCCAACAATTTATGGGAATCTGCAAATTCTACCTCCGGTGTATCAAAGGATTCAGCAGGACAGCCAAACCCCTATACGACAGAACCAAGAAAGACGTCAAATGGGAATGGGGAAGCAAGGAACAAGCCGCGTTCGACAAATTAAGACAGAAGCTATGCTCAACCACAGTGTTGACATACTTCAAACCAGGGAGACCCCTCCTCGTCGAAACTGACGCTTCAAAATATGTCTGCTCAGGCATATTATCTCAACACAACGAGGACGGGTAATGGAGACGGATAGCGTATCGGTCAAACGCGAGGGTACCGGCAGAATGCAACTACGATGTACACCACAAGGAACTATTAGCCGAAGTTCCAGCACTTAAGGAATGGAGCCGATAGCTCAGAGGAAGCGGACAACATTTCAAAGGTCTAACCGACCACAAACCCTTCATAAGGTTCACGATAACGAAAGAAATGACGGACAGACAACTATGATGGAGCGAAGTACTAAGCGGCTTCGACTTCAAAATGGAATTCCGACCCGTGAAAGAAGGAGGCAAGCCGGATGCCTTGACCAGACGAAAGGCAGACATGCCCCAAGAAGGAGACACAAGACTCACAGAAAAAGAAACAATTCTCTTGCCAAAAGAGGAATACTTCGATACCAGAATCCAAGAGATGGAAACGATAACATTAAAAACGAACGACGAACAAGAAATCAGCAAGGAATCAGCCAAGGATAAGGAAATCCAAACGATAAAAGAACCGCTGGACACAGGAAACAAAGGGATGAAAGGGGTCGCCTTAGGATTGTGCCAGTGGAAGGACGGATACCTCTGGCATCAAGGAAAGATCTGGATTCGTAATAACGAGGGAATAAGAACCAATCTTGACGACGACACCACAACATTCTTCAGGCCGGCCATGGTGGAACGGCTACAACTACAGCACTCGGCTAAAGAAAATACTATTGGCCAAGGATGAGAGAAACAATTAAGCAATACGTCAAGAGCTGTGATATTTGTCAACGAACAAAAGTCATACGAGATGCACCTTATGGGGCTGCTGAAGGCTAAAGAGGCCCCCGATCGACCGTGGAAGTCAATATCAATGGACTTCTTCACAGATTTACCAAAATCAAACGAATTCGACGCCATCCTCATCGTTATCTATAGGCTTACAAAAATGGCTGATTTCGTACCATGCACACAGGACATAGATGCACGGCAGTTCCAACAAACATTTATGAGGGAAATATTCAGGCTGCATGGTGTACCACGAGATATTATCACAGATCGAGCCTCGATTTTCACATTGGACCTATGGCAGGAGACGACAAAGAAACTGGGAATCGAAAGAAGGCTGAGCACGGCCTTGCACCCACAAACGGATGGACAAACAGAGCGGACAAATTCCATATTGGAGCAATACCTCCGCGTCTAGATCAACTATCAGCAAGACAACTGGAGAGAGCTCCTTCCAATGGCTGAATTTGTGTACAACAATGGGTATCAGGAAAGGACCAAGGACACCCCATTCTTTGCCAATGGCGGAACAAACGGCGAATATCAGGCCATCGGACACCGGATCCAAGGGAGAATGACATCACCAGAGGATATGAGTCAATTACATGACACACTACAAGCAGAGATGACGTAAGCCAAAATGCAACACAAGGAATATTAGGATGCATAGCGAAAACCCGATCTCAACTTACAGCAAGGGGATAGGCTGTAGTTACTACCAAGGAATATTAGGACTACGAGACCATGCAGAAAGCTCGACTACAACACAATTGGACCATTCAAAATCTTGGCAAGAATAGGAACCAGCGCTTATAAGCTGGACCACTCGGCCTCGATGGGAATACACAACACAGTCCACATCTCTCTTCCCGAGCTTTATAACGACAGCAAGCTTCCTTCACAACGATCGGAACCTCCTCCCCCCATCATCGTTGAAGGAGAACCAGAATACGAACTCGAAAAAATCATCGACTCACGTCTACACTATAACAAGCTCCAATACAGAGCTAAGTGGACAGCATACTTACCAGAACACAACAAAACCAGGTATCCCGCAGATAACTTCGAAAATGCAGACGTCGCAAAGCGGACCTTCCACTCCCGCTACCCCAACAAGCGACAGCTCGATCAAGCTCGAGGAACACGGCAACGGAGACATCCTCGTCTCCGTCTCGCAAGCACCGGACACGGAGCCAACACCTCCTCAACCAGCATCATCACCAACCCCGCAGGAGAATTGGGGAACAACTATAGGCTTGCCAGAGATGAGGCCGACAAGCCCGCCATACCGCTCACCTACAGCCTGGGAGGAAGGGGAACGAAAGCAAAAAGAACACGATGCACTCCACTGGACAGGGTGCTACAACAACAACTGCTCGGTACACGACAGCGAGAAAGTGGCACGCGGATAGTACCTCAAGAAATCCAATGCAATGCAATCCCGCTGGAACCAGCCATAAGAAACGAAGGCACCAGCACCAGAAGAGGACCAGGTTGTCCAAAAGTCAAAAAACCAGCAACAAAAGACGAAACATGCCACCAGGGACGGGAAGGAATACTACAACAACAAGTCCCCAGCACACGTCCAATACAAGGTGAACGAAGCGTACTACCGGCAGAAGGACAGAACGAAAAAGGACCTCTCACACTGGCACCGATACCACCGTGACCCGAAGTTCCGAGTGGGAAGGAAAGGAGTTGTGGGGACACCAGAGGAGAGGGAGGGGAGCAAAAAAACCCAACCGGAGGTTGATGTCCTGCAGAGGCCAATACAAGAGCTGCTGGAGCAGAGGGACCGGGCATCAACAAACGAGGACGAATATGGGGGCAAAAGAACGAAACAACAAGATGCAATAGCAAGAGTTCGGGAAGAGGTCCAAAGGCTTCGCAGGATGATCGCAGGATTAGGATTCGGCCTAGCAAGGTTGAAGAAAGAGGGCGACGATGCAAGGAAAGAGAACCAGGAGCGCGAGTATCGGAACCACGAACTCAAGAAGGAGTTGAGAAAAGTTGAGCGGAAGTTGCTCGACTTGGGCAATTAGCATCGAGAGGCCCATGCTAGGGGGAGACAGGAGCTAATGTCACAAATCGTGACTAAGGAAGGTTGATTTCGTATGACTAATACTTATTAATCATAAGGTATGTTGGTTTCGAACTATGACGTCGCTTTGACTCATAGCTTTCACATGACTGCGTACTTGCGAGTTATTGGTAGATTATGATTAGTTAATGGTTTCATGACTCACGATTGGGACGTCATATGATGTAATGACTTTTGCACATGACTCATATTATGAGTCAGGAGTTTCACGCAGGCGACTCATTTGAGCCGATGATTGGGTTTATGGGTTTGGATGGATGGAAAGGGATGGGCGCAGTTGACTCATACGAGTCAGCTGATGGATTTCGCACTATGGCTCATTATGAGTCATAGGGAGTTATGTTATGCAAGGTGATGGGTCACCAGGGTTAGGGTTGTGGGAACATGCCTATAAAAGGAGCTTGGTTCCGACCAAAAGATAGGTCACGAACCATCTCTCCTCCACCTCCGGCGATTGAAATCTCAACACCACGGGAAATCATCGTCACTATCCGCCACCCACCTCTCTTCCCCCATCATGGCTACTGCCTCGGGGTTGACGTTAAGCCATCTACCCTCCTCTCCTGAGGCACGCATGCCTCCCCTTCTTGGGGTTCTCGTTCCTGTTCGTCGTTGACACCCGCTGATGAAGTTCGGTTCTCCCACTTACCCCGCACTTGCTTTGCACCTCGCTTAGCATTTTGCGCGGTCGGAAAGCTTCGCGCTTCGTTCACGGTCGGCGTTACGGTGTCGGACTCTCGGTCAAAGTAGGCCCCGGCTTGCTGGGCTTGTACCTCTGGTGGGGAAAGCCTCGGTTAGTAACATCACGGTCTCGTCCCGGTCTCGTCGTCGTCCCAAAAGCCCTTGCTATGGCCCGTTTGTCGGTTGTGGCTAGCCTGCTCGCGATCCTTCCTCTACCCCCCTCCCGGTTCCGTCCGCTGGCACCGTACTGCCCCATAAGCTGGCACCTTACTGCTAAAAACTCCTCTCCAGGCTGGCACCCTACTGCTCACCCCCCACCGGCTGGCACCCTACTGCTACTCACCGGCTGGCACCCTACTGCTCATCATCGTTGGCTGGCATCCCCTCTGCTCGGTGGCTCCGCTCGCCCGTCTCCCCCTCCGATCGTTCAGCCTCTCCTCGGTTACGCCTAGTAGTGGTATAGCACTGCCTCCGTGGCTTTGTCCAACGCTTGGGAACGATGTAATGACCTGCCCGACCGTACATCATGGTTTTTGGTGGCCCCTCAGCCTATGAGTTTTCCCGTGTTGGTGATCATCTATCCTCTCCCGCAGGCCCCGAAAGGGCCTTATAACTGCCGTCGTTTCTTTTGTTTTGGGGAGCCTGCTGAAGGGTTTGGGTCTCTCTACCTGTACGTTTCTATGTATTGTTTCCTGACGTGTCTGGGGTATATTATCTTAGGTGCTAGGCGGGGGAGACTTTTCCTATGGATTCGGGGTGTTTGATTTTTCCTATGACCAGGTGAAGCGGGCGGGAAGATGTTTGCTTATAGGTTTTTTATCTCCATAGCTAGCGCTGCATGAGTCTTTTGTCCCTTTAAACATAATAACGATTTGATTAAAAAAAAAAAAGAAAAAAGAAAAAAAAGAAAAAAAGAAAAACGACCAAAAGATAGGTACTTCGAGGCCCTAACTTACTTCGAGGCCCTAACCACAAAACTCAACCAATCCTTCCCCGTTGGACCAAACCCCTGGCTTCCCTTCAGACTCGCTCCCACCTCAGTCCAGCTTGCTATCCATTCGCTACCGGTGGACTACATGCCCCCTCAGGATGAGGACTTGTTCAACTACCTCTCCGACTCGATTCTCAACTCCAAGGATGTCACCATCTCTGCGGCCCGCTGCCTCAACCCGAACCGTCAGTCCCGTATGGAAAAACGTGCCTATTCGGTGGTTGTCAACGTCGAGCCTGATTTCGTCCAAACTATGCTCCGGTCCATCTATCTGTTCGGCAACTCTAGGACTGTCGAAAAAGCCTACTCGTCTTCTCCCCTCACCCAGTGCCAGAAGTGCTGGAACATCAGCAAAAACGGATCCTGCGTCTGATCCGTCGGCGTTGCGTCCTGATGCAAGCGACGTATTTTCTGCGTCCCCTGCGTCATGTGCGTCCTGACTTGCGTTCCAACGTTCCTTGCGTCCTGACGCAACGTCACATCCTCCCGACGTCTAGACTCCCCCAGACTCTCGATCTCGTCCTCCTCGCCTCTTCTCCGCGTCCTGATGTATCCCGCCCCTCATCCCCGCTATCACAACTTCAATTAATTTGCTGCTTCCTCAGACGTCGGCCGGCGTCTGGGGCGGCAGCACCTTTTTTTTTTCACATCTCACCTTTCACGTCTCACATCTCACGCCTCATTGGTCTGGTGAACTAATGATCTGGGTTTCAAGAAA
>Ga0307509_10007998_pt1 | contig 13623 bp, 14 predicted proteins | sample 10_EM_MG_FD_202245 | JGI IMG/M metagenome (GOLD analysis project Ga0307509, IMG submission 202245) | Populus trichocarpa ectomycorrhiza microbial communities from riparian zone in the Pacific Northwest, United States - 10_EM | ecosystem: Host-associated > Plants > Roots > Unclassified | place...
GAGGGAGTGTGCCATCTCAACTGTCATCATTATTGATGCTCTGGATGAGTGTCAAGATGATGAGCCTGCCTCAGCAATCCTGTCTGTTCTTGGCCAGTTTGTATCCCAGATCCCAAAGGTCAAATTCTTCCTCACAGGCCGTCCAGAGCCACGCATCCGAAAGGGGTTCCGCCTCTCTCTGTTGGCAGAAGTCACAGATGTCTTCATCCTCCATGATGTTGAACCAAGCCTTGTCAACAGTGACATTTTGCTATTTCTCAAACAGAGATTTCTGGAACTTGCTCATCATCATCATGGTCTGGATGGTTGGCCGGCACAGGAACAGTTGGACCTCCTTTGTGAACGGGCAGCAGGACTGTTTGTCTATGCAGTGGCAACTGTCAAGTTTATTGACTATAAGAACAGTAGTCCCAAGGAACAGCTGGAGCGCCTTTTACAGGCGCCACAGAGCACAGCGCATGAGGGGAAGACAAAGTTCAAGCCCAACACAACCCTTGATTCCCTCTACTTATCAATTCTTCAAGATGCATTTGGTGATGATGACCCAGAGGATGATCAAATAGGTCGTTCTGTCCTCAGTGCTGTTATCCTTGCCACAAACCCCCTCTCTCCATCTTCAATTGCCACCATATTGGGCTTTGGCACTGAAGGCACATTCCGTCGGCTGTCATCAATTCACTCACTCCTCATCCTCCAGGAGGATGTTGACTTACCTGTTAGGCCCTTCCACAAATCTTTCCCTGACTTCATTGTTGATCCAGCCCGGTGCACCAACAAAAGGTTTCATGTCTCTCCTCCTAATCATCATCCAGAACTTTTGGTTGGCTGTCTGAAATTCATGAACCAGACACTGGAGAAGAATATGTGCAAGCTCCCAGATACAGTTGCAAACTCTGAAGTTGATGACTTGAATGGGAGGACCAAGCGATACCTGAGCCCCACCTTGCAATATGCCTGCAAGTCATGGCACAAACATCTCATTGATGAGCACACCATCCACAGACCTACAATTACTTCCACTCTCCTTTGGTTTCTGGAGAATAAATTCTTGTTCTGGCTGGAAGTGCTTAGTGTCCTTGGTGCAGCAAAGGAAGCAATTGATGCATTGGGAGTGGCTGCAAACTGGTTAGAGGTGAGCTTAAGTTTCTACACTTCTTGTCCTGCTGAGATGTACTGAGATTGGGTCCAGGCACCACCAGCACTTAAACTTGTCAATGATTGCTTCCATTTTGTAACAACATTCTTCAGCATCATCAGCACATCCTCTCCCCATATCTATCACTCAGCTCTCCCATCATCCCCAAAAACATCAATTGTTTGGAAGCTGTATGAACCATACTCCCATCCCATGGCAAGGGTTGTGTGTGGACTGCCAGCTTCATGGGAGCAAAGTGCTGCATCTGTGGGGTTCCCCTCATCAATCAAAACTACTGCATGGTCACCATGCAGTAAGTTTGTTGCAGTTGCCTGGGGTAGATTTATGTATGGGGGGACTGTTGAAATTCTGGATGCAGGGACACTTGGACAACTCAGCATCCTCCCACTGTACAAGCAGAGCCAAACCCAATGTCTCATTTTCTCCCCAGACACCAGCCTGTTGACATGGATTGGTCAGAACCCAAATTGGATTATCAGCTGGAATGTCCAGACAGGTGTTCAAGTCAGTGCCATCTCCACAGAGCTACTTGGAAATCCCTGGGATTACCACTCAGCCACATATTCCACATGTGGAGCAATGATTGGGCTTCATAGCAGTAATGACAACACATCCACCATCTCCACCTACAACATCCTCTCTGGCACACATATATATTCCCATTCAATCAAACAACTTAAGTTAAAGCAGGTTTGGGCTCATGGTGAATGTCTCAGATATGCTGTTCTGGAGTCAAGTGCCATCATCATATGGGAAGTTGGGTTTACTTCAACTCACACACTAGCAAAGGTTGAGTCTCTGCCTCTCCCAGACAACTTCCCCTCCAAAAAAATACCCAACCTCTATCCCACTGTCTCCCGGGTTGCCTTCTACAACAATTGGAGATATCACATATGGGATACTAAATGTTCCAAAGAATGTCTGATTTCTGCAAATATCAGATCCAACACAGAACTCTCCTTCTCCTCCAATGGTTGCTACTTTGCATGTGAAACACCAACCAGAAGGGTTGATATCTGGAAGGAGTCTCCTGATGGCTACACCTTTCATCAAAGTCTCACAACAGTCAGCAGTGGCCAGCTGTGCATTTCCCCAAATGGGGAGTTGCTCCTCACAAGGAGCATTTCAGTGGCTCAGCTCTGGCACATAACAGATTCCAGCATTTCCAACCCCACCACTCCCACCCAAGCATCCCAGAAAGCCAAGACAAATCACCTTCTGGTCTTTTCCCCAGGTGAAGCATTAGCAGCAGTTACACATATGTGGGGTACAACAGTCACAGTTTTGGACCTCAAGTATGGTGTCCCAAGACTGGTTATTAACACAGGCATATTCAATTATGGTCTGGGTGTATCTGGAGGCACCATTGTTGTTGTTGGTTATAATGATAAATCTGGTGGTAGATCAGTCATCACCTGGAACATACCTGCCAGAGGTTGTGCTCTCAACCTCAATGCAAGCATTGATGATAGTGTTAAGATTGTGACTTTCAGTGATCAGCCCATGGCTGAACAGATCATATCTACATCAGTGTCCCCTGATTTGCACTATGTTGTCTTAATGGGGGTAGACCGGCTTTCAAATGCTGGTTTATACCTTTGTGATGTGCTGACTGGGCAGTGTCTTGCATTGGTGCAGGGGGGTGGTTACGGGAATGTCTGGTTCACTCAAGATGGATGTGGAGTCTGGTATATCAATGGTTCCCATGAAAGGGGGTGGAAAATCATCAAAGTCAGTGAATCCAGTATTACTAGGCTGGAAGACCTAGGGTCAACCAAGTGCCCACCAGGTGAACTCCCCTGGCAATGTCCCCCTGGCTATAAGGTTACAGATGGATGGATCTTTCACCCCAGTGGGAAGCGGCTCTTGTGGTTACCTCCCCATTGGTGGCCAGATCAATTTGATAGGGTATGGAGTGGGCAGTTCCTTGCACTGAAAAATAGGGAACTACCAGAGGTTCTCATCCTGGAGTTAGAGTGATTCATCTGATTACTCCATTTCTCATTCATCCTTTTACTGCCCTCTACTATCCACTATGTCTTCAAGCTTCAGATATGTGTACCACAGCAACCATGTATTCTTCACAATTTGTACCACTATCTATAAACAATTTGGCAGTTCATATTGTTCTGATGCATTACACTATAACATGTGATTTTCAACAGGGGTGCTCCAGCTTCTTTGGTTCCCAGATAGGTCATATGGAAAATCCCCAGAGTTTGTTACCACTCCCAGAGGGTAGCAACAGCATCTATCCTTAGGGTTTGGTTGTCAGTGGAACTACCTGTTGGGATGGGGATCCAAAGCCATCCCACTTGAATGAGCCAAGTCTGATGCTCTCCTGACACCCCATTTACCCGCTTGTAGGTCTGCAGCATTGCCAGGAACAAGGAGGAATTCCCTGGGATAATGTACTCACAGCTGAGAAGTCCAGGAACTAGTCCCAAATCTCACACAAGTACAAACAATGCTGGTGTCAAGCCAGAAGGTGAGATTCAGAAACCCCAACAGGTGTCATTGAGTAGAACCAAAGAACTCTCTTATGTACATCATCAGGACAGTAGAAACACCCAATAGCAAAACCAGCACAAGTATCAAAAAACCATCACAACACACAACTTTCAACTGGGCAAAGATAAGCCTTCTGCACAGCCTACCTGTCATCATCTCCAGTGATGTGCCTCACCCCATCTGCCAGAGCTTGTTGGGACAGGGGTGTCCCATTTTGACTGTCTGTTTGCAGTGGGATGCAGTTTGATTACACCTTCATTGATGATAGATTGGTTAGTGGCATTTCTTCCAGAGTTGGGGTACAGGAGGATGGGATGGAGGACAGGGTATACATGAAAAATCCAATGCTTCAGGGGGGCAAAGAGTTAGAAAGTGTGAAGGTGTGGGGCTTGGATTGTCCCAGCGGACTTTCACTCCAGCATAATGGGAATATAAGCACATACTCAAGCAAGTGCTTGACCACACCCAATGCCATCCATTACAGATGGCTATGTCAAAGAGGGTTGAGCACATCCCCATCTCAAATTCTGGTTATACTCAATCCAGCCAGTGCACTGCAATGAGAGTTGAGCAAGCTAATGATAGCAGACTATGGTTGAGGAGCTGACTGGGATCCCTTGTATGTGCCCCTTTTGGTTCTGATGTGCCAAGCACTTGGCAAGGGATTTTTCTTCAGTTGCCATTCCACATTCCTATGGATTTCGCAAGAGATGTGACCCACCCATCTCTTTAGAACAATAGGACAGTTGTTGGTGTGTGCACACTGAGTTTGATAATCTCAAGCACCCTGACATTGTTATCTTCACATGGTTCATGATTGGCCCAGTGGGAACAGAACACCAAAAGGGTAAATTGATAACAGTCAGCTCAGGGAAAGCCAGAACTGAAGAAACCAGAACTTCACCAAGGGTGGGGGGCATGTGACCAGCTGTGGAACAATCTGGGCAAATTTGCCCAGATGAGTGCCCGCGTGAAAGCTTCCAGCCTCCTCAGTACTCTCCTGAGTGTCCAACATGCACACTATTGTGTTCCCATAAACCCCTCTGCTTCTTCTTCCACCCCAGATCCCTAGTGTCCCTATTTATAATGGTTGTCGCGCTCTTCAATCACGTCCTTGTGGCAATGGACGGCAATCGACCGGTCCTTCGAGGTTGGTGAGAGAAGTTGGTATTGCTTCTGGTACATTCCGCGGTGAGATCCATGAAGTTTTGTTGGGGTAACGAGGCTATCCTTGGGCTTCTGCCGGATATGGGTGTCCAACCCGGTCGCTGATTTCCCATGGCGAGTGCGGACTCGAGGTCCAACGCCCCGAGTGACCCGTGGAATTCGGTAGTCCATCGATGTCATCGTATCCAGAAGTTTGATTCGTCGATCGGATGAAACTTGTCCGGATCAACAGGTCTGCGTGGGTGCGTGTAACATGGTACTAGCTGAGTTAATCTAAACCTGGCAAGGCGGGTCCAAATTCAGATCTGGGATGCAAAGGTTCCGACTTCGAGAGGCAAGTAGGGCTTCGGGTGGTCAATGGGGCATTTGGCCGGTGCCGGTGAACTTCGGAGGGAGGTGAAGAACGACTGATGGGAGGTTGAGTTGGTTGGGTCTCGGATGACGAGCGTGAAGGATTAGCGTGGCGGGATTCCCAGAACTCTCTACAGAAGCGCTAGAGCTGTATTGCAGCTGGTATTCATGTAAGTGGTCAATCGACATCTCCACGTTTATACGGTTCTCCTGCGACCCTCAGTGGCTCTCTCTCTCACTAGGCCTTGGACTCTAACGGGTTCCTATTCGCCTTCCAAGGTTCCGACAGCTGGCCGGCATGCCCACGGTCGTCTAAATCCACCCGTTGCCTCCAGCCGCGCACGCACCGACACCCCCCAGCTTGACCCATCCACCGAACTCTCCGTCCGATCCGCCAGCCACATCCGCGGAAACGTTGACGCCGATATTGGTGGACCACCAACTCTGGTTATCCTCGCCTGGTTGGATATTGAGGACTTGCCCACACTCGTCACGGAGAAACCAGCGACCAATTGTCTGAGTTTCCCCCCATCCTCAGCGCACAGATTTCACTTCGGAAGAACGGAGGGGTTCCCGGGCCTCCGTTTCTACTATCAGGGTCTAGCCGATAGGTTCCAAGGTTCCCACACGCGAGACGCCCCAGAAGCCCCACCGCCCTCATCTCGGTAACTCTCAGCGGTCTTCAAGGACTTCTGATCTCCATTCGCGATCACGAGAACTTGAACCTGAAGAGCGCGAAGGCGACTATCGTAGATCTGGTCCCAGAAGGTCTCGGACGGGCGAAGGAGTGGGGGGCTTGGCAGGGATGTGGCCAAGTGCGTGGTAGAGGCCGAGGGGGGCATCGAGGAGAAGGCATGTGGAAGACATTACCTCGCCGAGGTACGCTTTGTAATTGTGACGGGTTTGGCCCAGTTCCTTCCTCTTAGTTTGCCCTGCACCATCCTGGTTGATGTGCGTGCCGCCTACGCATCTGTGATGCTGTTGTTTCCTTGGGGGTTGACTTCCCCCTGCACGTCCAACAGAAACCCTGTAGCCGTCCAGCGAGGGCGTGCATTTACTCCCTATGGGCTCAGTAGCTCACTGATTACTGAATGGAGATTTCCACAACACTGTTGGTTTTTGAGGTTATTTGCACCGGTAAAGATGAGGAATGCAACGCTTGAGTGCGTTTACCCCCAACCCCGCTCAGCTCTTGCAATAGGGTTCACTAGAGACTCGACACCATACCGCTGATTGGTAATACAGATTTCGGCCGAATTTGCGTCCTCTCTCATCACGGGCTCCGACCCAAGGAACAACGTTAACGGAGCACTAGTAGGCGATACCTCCAGTTGATCTTGCAGAAAAGTAATAAAGTATGAGTGTGAGCAGTGCGAATTAATGCTGGATATGCGATTAGGAGCGGTTAGACTCGTGGATGTGTAGTCTACTTATTCAAAATCCTGACCCCAGGAACACCGGCCAAGGAGAGAGCTTTCTATAGGTACGCCCTTGCCGATCGCCTGGCCATCTCGACGATCTTCCACCCTGCGGTCAACTCATTCTCGATCTCGTCTTCAATCCTGGTGATGACCGCCGCGTAGTGACACTGTTCCACGCGATCCTCGGCCCCGACGATGACCTCGCCAGACTTGGCGTTCTTGAAACAGAGTACTTCTTGCGTTGCGAACGTCACCACGAAGACCGGTACTTCGTTCTCGAGCATCTTCCCAGCGGTGACCTGTGGAGAAGTATTGTTTAGCTCGTGTGGACGCGAACACAGATAGACACCATCTGGACTCACATCGACCTGTCGGATGTCAAGGACTCTACTGGCGCTGACGAGACCCCTACTGAGGTACACCTCCATCGTGGCCCAAAGGACGTTGTACGTCTGTTTGAACACTCGTCAGCGCCGTGATCGACTCGTGAGTGTGAAACAGGGGGGACTTACGGCTTCACCACACCACGCCTTCAACGCCTCCCGGTCCGCACTCAAATACGCATCGACGACCTCTGGTACGATATACTCCCTCAGCTCCCGCTCAAAGCCCTCCCTACTGAAGTCGGGATCCATATTCTTCATCGTCCTCAACACCTGTGCCGTCTCGTTCTCGTCGAACCATGAACCAATGGTGTCCGTGACGGTCCGGAGACCAGAAACGAACGAGTTTTCGGACTCGTCGTATGCTAGTTTGAATTCGGAGAACTTTTTAACGACCGGATTGGTGGACTTCATATCTTCCCATGCTTGTTTGCGGGCAGAGAGCTTGTGGACAACCACGGAGGCACCGGCACTGATGTAAGAAGGTTTAACGATAACCCATTGGGCCCGGTAGTGAGATCTAACTTACTCAGGGTCTGCCTTCACCCGACCGATCTTCCCAGCTCGACCCTCCTGCCCAGCCTTGGCCAATCGAAGCTGTCGCCTGCGCCTTCGAAGGTCCTTCTCTTCGAAACCGGCGTGCTTGGCGGTCCCACTGTCGTCTAAAGCGTCGACGATGGTATCTGCCAGAGTTTTATACGCGGCGGTATTTCGGATGGGCTCCGTGGTTTTCTCTATCGTCGAAGACACGCGGGCGGTAGCGCGTGAGATCTATGCGCGGGTTAGATGGCTATCGTTGTGAAATCAAAGAGATTTATTCGCACAGCACGCATAACTTCCGACTCTTCCATAGATTTGAGGGCCTCTGATACAGCATCTCCGACTTGAACGCCAGCTTTCCGGAGCTCTTCGGCTGCGGCGCGTAATTTAGGGTTCTCCTTGATACTGGAGGCGAGCTGCAACCGAGGGTTAATAAATTCAGGTTCAAAATGGCGCGCTAGCGGATATAGACACACCCTGGCGCGTTCGTAAGCATCCTTAGCCTTTTTCATGGCTTCCGAGTCCTGGAATTTATCCACGTCCCCCTGGAGCTGCTTCACATTCTCGGCCAACTCCCGGTTCTTGCGAAGTTCATCCTTGAGCACGTCGACGAATGTTTGGAACGGGGATTTCGGGAGTTCGTTGTGACGGCGAGCACTGGAATGGAATTGCGCTGCCGCGCCAATCGACAGCGCATTGTTTGTCAGGTGGGCACCGACGGGATGTATCCGGGAGAGGCGAAACGGGGCAACCTGGAGACGGCGACGAGCTGCGGACCGGGCAGCAGTCGAGAGGAGGTTCCTGGGCAGCATGGCTCAGGCGAAACGCGGAGTGACCTGGGATGAGGAACGGAAGAGAAACGAAAGCCCCGATGATCACGTGCACCGATCGCCCCACCATGTGTTTCCGACCCCTGAAGGGAACCGCCTGAGTAAGCTCGAGTACAAAGGCTGTCCGGGTTTGAGATACTGCGGGGGGTAGGGAAACGGTATATAAGCAATGGCTGCTCTTCGAAACACCATCCATCGCACACACCTCTTCTCTCTCCTCACCCGCACGAAGCCGTATCTCCCGTTATCAACAACGACCTTCACCTCTTCAGCAACGGCCATGACCGACGGATCGAATCAGAAATCAGAGTCAGAGTGGAGGGCGATCTTGTCCCCAGAACAATTCAGGATTCTGCGCCAGAAGGGCACGGAAAACCCTGGGACCGGAGAGTACGATAAACACAAGGAAGAGGGGGTTTATTCGTGCGCCGGGTGTGCGACTCCACTCTACAAGAGCAGCACCAAGTTCTCGAGCGGTTGTGGTTGGCCCGCTTTCTTCGACGGTAACCGGTTTATCTTATCGCCGTCCGTATCCGTACTCATCCCGCGGTTTAGCTATCCCGGGAGCCGTCAATCGACATGAAGACAAGTCTCTGGGTAGAACCCGCACAGAGATCACTTGCGCTGCCTGTGGTGGCCACCTCGGCCATGTGTTCAAGGGGGAAAACTTTCCAACACCGAGTAAGTGGTCTAGTTTATCGGAATCCCCGCCCGACCTCATCGTGACCCCTCAATCAGCGGACGAACGTCATTGCGTCAACTCAGTATCACTCAAATTCCAAGGAGAGTAGGCAAGGGGTGGACGTTGCTTTGTGTAGGCGCAGAGCGAACGGATGTTATTCATGCTGAAGAGGCTGTGGAGTATACAAATCCGATAGTCGACAATGTTACGAGAGTTTGTCGAATATAAGAAGCCAACCAAACTGCGATCGATAACATCAGATACACCCGAGAGCTACCGCAGCCCCAGCATTGCACGTACAAGTGAGAGAATATAGATCATAATGCGATCATAGCCCTTCCATGTTGGCGACAAGCTCGTCGAGCTCTCTCTTGGAGTCCTGGTACTTCGCCTGGAGTTCCTGTAGATAGACAAAGTGTCAGGAGGGAACGCCGATTGGCTGACTTTCCCTACTTCGTATTTCTTCTCCCATGCGTCCCTCTCCTGTTCCAAGCGTTGTACTTGACGTTCGAAATGCTCAGCCTTCAGATCTATCTGACGGAGTCTAGACGGGCGCAACACGAAGAATCGGTCAACGGGCGGCGACGTTGTGTGGTCAGTGATAGACACACCGTTCAACGGTCTCCTTCAGGTTCTTCTCGGCGTTATCGAGTTCCTCCTCTAGGAGTTGGATCTTGCGTTGTGACGAATCGTTTGCCTCCTTCGAGGATTCATGTTCGGCACGGGCGCTCTTAGCTTCTTTCAGCTCCCCTTCCGCCTTGTCCAACTCGGCCTCTGCGGTTGTGAGTCTATGGTTTAGGGACTGGATGTCCTGTTCCTTGTTCAGAATCTCCTGCTCCAGCTTCTTGTTCTTCGCCTCGGCTGCCTCAGCACGCTCCACGGCGTGGTCGGCCTCCTGACGGAGCTGAGCCAATCTCTGATGAACCAGCGAGTTAGATAGGTATCCAGGGTGAGATTGCGCGCAGGAACACGTACTTCCTTGATCCTATCCATGGGTTGATGTGCGTAGTTGGGCTGTGGTAGTTGGGTCCAAGGCGAGATTATCTCGTCGGAGTTTAAAACCGATGGCTGATACCCACGTGGGGTGAGATCGCAGACCCGACCCTCATCCAGTCGAGCACGCCGGTCAGCCTCCGACCCCCACAACCTTCCTCCCCGTCCACGTCGATCGCAACGCCGGCAGTCCGCACAGATGGCTCCACCGGTAGCCCAGGAAGGTGCGACAGCTTCTCCGCGTCAATCCGACGTCATTCGAGCTGCCCAGAGGCTGACCACCCTATCTCCCGTTCAGAACTGCCAATCTTGGAGGCGGTAATCAAGTGCGTCCTCGTACGGCTTGGATCCGGCAAGCCAGGGTGGATTCTGATGGGATGTCTTTAATTTGTTGCGGCATTTTTGCCATACAGCATTCGAAATCGGTTGACCGCTCTCAAGAAAGATCGAGGCGAATACATCAAACCGGCTGACGTTAACTCGTTGTATCAGGCCGTGATTAAACAAGGTATGCACCGGCCCGCTGCGCACCCATGCCAAGCCCTGTTTCTTTGGATTCGCCGAGCTGACAAAATCATCTGCCTTCGACCTCCTATTGGAATCGCACAGTCACCAGGCTAAATGAAGTCAGAGATGACCAACAGACGTACAACAACAGGGTAGACACGACAATGGCAGATGTGTTCAACCTGCTCTCTCTGTTCTTCATGACCATCGGGAAGACCAAAGAATGTCCAGCGACTTACTCCCAGATCGCATCCATGCGGGTGAGTTGATCCGCCGTTGGACCGGCCGCTTCCCGTGCGCGCCTGATAATGCGAGGTCGTCACTGATATCTGCGATGTGTGTTGTAGCAAATTTTGGACCACATGAACGAGTCTGGGGTGTACAACGAAATCGACCTTGGCCCATTCCACAGACGGATTGCCGAGCTCCGCCAAATGATCAAGAACGATGAGGAGGACAAGCGGCACCCGAAGGCTATGATCAAGCTGCTTGAACGACAGCTGAAGGATTGTGGTACGTTTACCCACATTAAGTTGAACTCTCGATACCAACCCATCACACGGTGGCATGCAACCGCTGACGACCTTCATTCACAGATGGAATTCTGAGGGAGCTGCAACAGTCCCTCTCGGTCATCTCTCCTGAACTCATCCCCATACACGAACGACTAGTCAACATCCGAAGGCAACTTGTTGCACTCGCGGCGAAGGACAAACTCAAGCAGACGGAATTCAAACCCCTATTAGAAGAGTTGCGGAAGATCGATTCGTTGAGTATTTTCACTGTGGATTGCGCCAGGAAACCTCAACTCAACGGTTCTCCCCCCCCTGTAAAACACCCTACGGTTTCGCCTTCGGAATCTTTGGATAACCTACACTCTGACCCTCTGACCCTTTCGCACGACCTCCTCCAATCATCTCACTTCCGTACACAGCAAGCGAGTCGATGGAAAGTTCCTTGGCCCGAACGGCACCGTCCCCGCATCCCAAGCTGTCTGCTCATCCCTCCTCGAAGAATGCTTCGACATCACGCAAGAGATTAAGGCTCAGGATGAGTCGAAACGTGTCGCGGACTCGCTGAAACCGATCTTCGACCGGGTGACGGAGATCAGGAGGGAGCTGGAGAACCTCGCCCAGACTCACCGGTGGAGTTTGAGAGAGACAGATCTCTGGAACTACACGCTGAGCTTGCAGGAGATAGATAAGATGAGGGTGGACGGCAAGTTCATGGATCTGGATAGGAATATTCCGCATGGCCAGTATGTGAGTATCTTGCAACTTTTCATGGGCAAACCCGGGATTTTCGGAACTCTCCTAATGGTTCTCGTAGGTGCTCCTGTACCTGCTGCGGAGGTGCTATGGGATTCTCTATCAGTTACTTTTGTCGAGCGAACCGGTGTCGGAGGAGCTTATGCCAATCGTAAGCCCGCTCGTTCATACACTGGTTCATACGAGTTCAAACGGCATCCCAACAGGCAAATAAGCTTTCGACGGTCAAGAAGTGTCTCAACGAGGTGCTGAAATACGGCGGATCGTTCAGTGCGAGGGACCTCTATCCCGTGAGTCTCCCGCTCCCTGTTTGGGTTACCTCCCATCTGTACCAAAGCTAAACGCGCGTTTTGTACTTTCATTTTGGCAGTATCAGTTGGCGCTGTACCAAATCGACTCGTTACGAGTGGACGGCAAGTTCCCTGGCGCGGATGGAACGATACCAGAAGGGCAGGGTATCGTGATGGCACACTTGAATGAATGTCACGAGCTGGTCGAGATGGTATATTCCTCGTCTCTACTTTTTCCTTGCTCCCACATCTGACCTTTTGATAGTTGAAGGAGCAATTGAACGAACAGGATGACGATGACGATGACGAAGAGGAAGATGACGACGAAACATTGGGTGAGGAAGACGGTGGCGAATGAGACTAGGTGGAACCTGTGAGTCTACAACAGAGACATTCCCCCAAGTTCTCGTGTTGATGATGGCGGCTTGCTCCCAGGGTCCTTCTCATCGTTGACGATGCTGAAGGATTACGTGGGCTGATTGACATGTTGTACCTGACTGTGCTACTTCGGCGGGGCCCGGATTGGTTTTGGTTCTCCCTAGTCTCGTTAGAGGAGACGCGCTCGGTTGTGGGACTGGACCGTTTCGATGGTCTGTTCTATGGCTCAAAAAATCTATCTTCTGACCTCCGCTCCCCACGTGTGTCGGCTGTACACCAGTTCTGTTGTACACGACTGTAGTTTGGGGATGTTACATTGCGACAGACGCGTGACGTCATCAACGGACGCGTCCCGCGTCGTGATATTGACTCTTTGACGTCATTCCCGATTGCCTCAGTTCACGCGTTGATGTCAATCCATAATTCCCGGGCCATAGCCACGAGTGTAGGAACGAGTCGCTCTTTTACGGAGAACTAGGATACAAGACAAGGGACACAACAACGAGAATGAGAACAGAAGGATGATACGTCTAGAACTGGAACGGGGGTGACGAAGGCACTATATATGTGGGAATAATTGTGTCAGGTTAGGAGCAGCTTTTCTGTCGTTCCTGTGTGGATGGGTCGATCATAGCTTCAGTTCGTGGTGTCGCTCGAGTGGGGATCGGTCATGGAACGCTCCCTTCTGGATTTGATACTGGGGATGTAGTTCATGAGATTCTCGGTCACCAAGCGCCTCTCGTAGTAGTAACGGGGACCTCGCGGAGTGGTGAGGTAGATCAAGTCCCCAGGTTGAAGGGAGGATGAGGTGGATGTCCCGACATCTGGTATCAGCGAGCGTATGTACGATGCGAAGCGTTCCGCGGGAGGTTTAGGACGTCCGTCCCCGACGGCCCCGTATTCCGTGTCTGCAGGGAGGATGACAGACGTTCCTTTTGGCGAAGATGGGGGAAGAGATGTGGTCCATCCACACAGCTCGGCGCGGACATCTGGGTTTGGGCGACCGTCTCCAACGGATCCGTATATGCATGGTTTGGGTGGGACGGGTAACGATTCTTCCACCGTACGGGAGCCTTCAGAGCCTATGGAGGAGAGGAGCGGAGAGGCCCAGCCTCTTTGGAAATCCCAAAGGGGTGGGGTGTAAAC
>Ga0307509_10007999_pt1 | contig 13620 bp, 19 predicted proteins | sample 10_EM_MG_FD_202245 | JGI IMG/M metagenome (GOLD analysis project Ga0307509, IMG submission 202245) | Populus trichocarpa ectomycorrhiza microbial communities from riparian zone in the Pacific Northwest, United States - 10_EM | ecosystem: Host-associated > Plants > Roots > Unclassified | place...
TCCTATGACTCATAATGAGTCATACCCGAAATCCATCAGATGACTCCTATGAGTCACTGCGCAACATGCCATAAACCAATCATAAAACATAAAACATGTCAGGTGCGCAAAGCGCGTCACCTGCTTGAAACTCGTGACTCATGATGTGAGTCACGCGCGAAAGTCATTACATCATTATGACTCACAATCGTGAGTCATAGAAACATCAACCAATCATAACATAACGATGACACGCAAGTGCGAGTCATGTGAGAACTATGAGTTCACTGACTGCATAGCGTGAAACATAATTATGACTCACAATCGTGAGTCATAGAAACATACCTTATGACTAATAACTATTAGTCATGTGAAATCTGCCTTGCTTAGTCACGATTTGTGACAATGATCCTCCCCCCGTGATTGCCCCTGCGATATTAAGATTGTACTCGTTGGGAGTCAGAATGCACAAAATGGGTGCTCCCCTCGTGAATAACCCTCCGCAAATCCAACCAGCTGCCCCCTCAACCATCCTTGGTATGCCTGCGCCGGCCAATTATGAGGCCCAGATAATTCGCCATACGCTAGATCAGCCTAATGTAAGGCAACACGCGCCAGATCTATGTGATGTAAAGCAAATATGTGCGTGTTTTTCGAAATTACCCCAATGATTTGTGTGGGGACTTACTAAGAAATGAGTTACAGACTGGAGGGCTCTACTTGGTCACCCACGGGCCTTGCGCATTGTTTGGCAACCACATCCGGTTGATAGCGACGCAGCGCGACCCAATTATCGCATCCTCTATGGGCGTTATCCTCACATCAATGGTGTGGATTTTGCAGAGTAAAATTCATATGACATTGGGGGCTTGTCATCGGCAATTTTCAAATGTGTACCCTCGGACAGCATTCGCTACATATTCGGCGCCACAGGCAAAGGCCGGCGTGAGCTTCGTGAAGACATTCCACACACATTACATTATTCAAAATATATTTTCATCCAGAGTGATGAGAACATACGTACCTGGCTCTTGTCGAATCAACCTAATGAGGACCCGCTTGACGTGCTCGTTTATTGTCATCACCCTTCAATGCCAGCTAGACCAGCTACACCACCAGAGCCGAGACACAGATACCTCGCACCCAATGCTGTCTGTAATTAGGCAAACGCCTAAGCCGGACGTAATGTCAACCCGGCAGCTCAACCGAAGGGAAATGCTATTCCCATCAATAGTACTAAGGCCCGTGGATCACAAAACCCACAAGATTCTCCCCTTTTTCTTCCGGGATGGTCCAGCTCATCATCCGATGTTTCAGACGACTTTGATTCGCACCGTAGTAGGGGTGTCAGTATGACATCTCCTGTTGACCAGGGCGGCGATTCCACAGGACGTTGGATACCTCTCTCAAGTAAACCGCAGGGAATGCTGAACACACATCGCATCATGAAACAGCTATTGCGTCCCACTCATGACGATAAGGCACGGAAGCGTAAGGCGCAGTTTGACATCGATAATTCGGATGAGCGCAGGTCCAAAATCCAGTGTCTTGTTACTTCTGCTAAAGAATGTTTGAAAGAGGACCAGCTTCAGAAGGGCCGAATGGTTTTCAAAGATGATAGTAAGGACGAGCTTCAGGTTAAGAGACCATGTTTGCCCCTGACAGTGCAATGGATATTATGGCGCGTAGATTGAGGCTGCGTCTACAGAGACTCCGAGTGTATTAGCATTTGATATTGATAGTTTTAATAGAGTATCATAATTAGACTTAGAATTGATTCAATTTCTCATAGCACGTCAATCAAGTCGGAGGTGTTCATCTTCGTCAGCCAAAAGTCATGATGCCCTGGGGTTGTGTTCGGTGTGTGATGCCCAGCATGGTTGGGTTGACGTCTTATTCCCAGCCTTAGCCCTTTGTGGACCCCAAGGGACGCCAAGATGCATCGCAGTACGTGACGTCTCATGCTGTCAAACTCACATGCGGCTTAAAAAGGTGTGTGACAACACACGATCGGAGACTAATCCATCGATCTATTGTCTACGTTTGGTATATGCTCCCTTTGCAATTCGTTCTTCTATCGACGATCATAGTTAGTCACGCCCGTGATACATGACCACGAAAGTGTCTTCTACACCCAACCCTACTCCAGGCACCTACAGTACACGCCGGACCCTAAGGGCGACAAACAAGGAAGAGCAAGAGCAGACCCAAGGCTCTTGCTCTTGACGCCTATAAGAGGTCCTCTCATGTGCCCCATCCACATCTTCCTGTTACCTCCAGACACACCACACTTACGATTGCGCTTTTCGAAAGCGCCACGATCGCCTTCGTCTGGAGAGATATTTACGTCACCTACAATCCATACCCTCTAAGCCTTACTTGACGTCGTATCAATAGCCTTAGTAGGCCAACCATTTTGTTTGCACTGGCGGCTTGATCCAATTCATTCATCCACGCACAAATGGCGCCCCCAGGCCGAGCGCGACGTCAATTACGCAAGGGAAAGTAAGCAAACATCCACACCTAACTTTAGAGATCAACGTTAACTCTCTGCTTCTCAGACATCCCGCGGATCAGCCTCGCCCGCCACAAGTTCAGAGCGGAATACGAAGAAGAACTCTCACACGTTCGGCAGGCCGTTGCCCCGTGGAAGACGCATTGTGACCAATCATTGTCCCCCCTGCTGTGCATGAATAGAATAGCGAACTGACAAATCTTTCATTTTTTCAAATGAACAGAGAACCGGAGCCTGTTGAGGGCGCACACTTCCAGACAGCCGTCGGGGAATCGCGGTATTTAGATCCAAAGTATCGAGTAGTCTGAATTGGTTATACTGACTGTCTAACTGAAACCAGGACTGTAAATGGTGACATTGCGTATGCGAAATCGTGGTGTGGATTGAAGCATCCGCGTGGTGCACCTTCAGTCTATGCTACATGGCGCGAGCAAATCAAGGCCTGTATTATAGCTCGCCTTCTTGACCCCGGTCGCCTAACTGAATCGCAAGCTGACTCAATTGTTTCGTTTGCTCGTAGCCTTTCGCCAGTCAAGGAGCGTATTGAGCTCATCACAAGCCAGCACCACCCGGATGAAGTTACAGAGTTCATCCGTCGTCTGAAAATTCTCATCAAAGATTTGGCCAAGAAACTGCAGACGTCGAATGAGCTCCAAGAAGCTGGGCGGGATCTTCGTGGCGACGTTGCGGAACCTCCAGGTAAGAATTACCAATATTTATGCCATTAGCCCTTGACTGACAGCAGACCCCAGTGCCTTACTCGGATTGGCACTCCCCATTTTCCGGTGTGCTTTGAGAATGCATATTATTTGCAGGACTGGTGCACTGCCGACCGTGCATCCGTTCCTCGGCAACCCTTGGTTTGTAAAAGACTCCGCCAGGGGAATCGCCTAGGGGGTTCTGACTACACCGAGCATCATGGATTTGCTCCGGGTAGTAAGAGCGCAAGACGTGGAAGAGGAAATTTGATGCCCCCGCTATCTAATTGGTACGACAGGAGAAGGTGCCGCCATGCTACGTCAGAAGGCTGATGATCCACTCCCCATACGCTAGCTGATATTTCTCAATAGCAATGAAGACATTGGTGCGTCGTTCCTCGCTAACAATGGCCACGATCCCCTGGACCTAATGGTTCTCGAGTCACGTCGTGAAGATGGAGAGGACCTGGACGAAACCCCCGAGCCTCCCAATGTGAGGTATCCAGTGTTTGACCGCGACATCTGGGATGAGTCGGCTGGAGGAGAAGACACTGTGAGGGAGATGCGGGATGAAGAGTCTGTTGACGACGAGGAATGGCTAGAGGCCGAGCAACAGGGGGAAACTCGGGCGCCTCATGGCGCTGGGGTGATCTATGTAGATGAAGGCGATGTAAGTATCTAATCCGCAGCATCATTCATCCATCTTTATCCTTCACAGTAAAATGGAATAGCTAATTACAGAAGGATCTCCAGGCACTTGGAGATCCGGGCCCCTCAACACGGCGGCGGAATATTCCATTGCAAATCAATGTACCGGTAAGCTCTAATCCAATTGTGACGGCGTCGGGGTTGCACTCTTCAGGCCCTTCAGGGCCTTCTGAGTTGGAGAAACTTCGAGCGCATCGCGAAATGGCGAAGGAGTACCCGTGGATGCTTGATTGGCTAGCAAACCCAGGAGCTGTATCTGTCAGGCATCAAAGACACGATGGCGCTGAGGACACACCTCCTGCCTGTCTATCTATGATTTGCGACAGACTACCACTCTCGCCTCCGGCAGCTCCACATGCTGGGCCCGTTCTCACAACTCCAGAGAGACCAATAGAATATCCCTCTCCCCCACCTGAACACCCGCCAGCCACAATCAATGAGTCCCCGACCCAGCCAGCAGCTCCAGTGACACACCCGGCACGCAGATCTCAAAACCGTAGTTCTCCGCTAGCCCTAAACAACATCCTATCTACTCCTCAGGTGCGCCGTTCAGCAAGACGCAGCACGGGCAGCAAATAAAACGAGATTCACTACTTTTTTGACTAATTTCTTTTTCATTTTTACGCACACAACCTTGCCATTTAGTAGATGTTGTTTTCCCTTTGATGTCATTCCATTTCTTTTCTGCTCCTTGTTCGTAGCTAGTATCAGATAGAACACAATTAATGATACCTGTGCACACCGTTGCATCCGCTTCTTGACCTTACTTGCTCTTGAGCTAACGTCTAATATCTTGTTCCCGATTGGGCACGCCTCGCATAGTCTGTCCATAACGCGTCAGGCCCTGGCCAATAGAACTGACAATTTGCTAGGATGCATGACGTGAAAACTGATATCTCGAAGTTCAATGGTTTGAATCAACGTCCTGAGATTAAGATCGATAAATCTAAACTGCTTTTAGCGTGGTGTGTGTCTTGCTAGAATTGGTGTCACTAAGCGATACTCGTTGTGGCTAGTTTTTCCTTAGCCTCAGACATCAACAACGCCTCGTACATTAGCGACGCCAGCATTCCGTCGAACTGGTTCATACCAGAGTCTAGACGAACATCATACATGTGCTCGTTCCCAGTATTAACTTAATGATGAACAAGCAGAAAAACCCCTTTTTGCAGCCAAATAGTCTTTTTCATTAATGAGTGATCGTATGTGATGCACAAGCCCCCCAACCCGCCCCCTATGTCCTCGCGTATAAGACCAGACGTGTCCTACTCAACAAAACAAGACATGCTTCCTCTTTACCACACAATATATCGCTTTTTCATACGTCCTAATTCCTATCCTATACCTTTATCAAACGTCCGGCCTTCAAACTTGCATTTACAACCACAAGCCAATTCACGCAGCCAACCCACCTCAGGGGTAGCCAATCAGAACCGACGTAGGCGCGAGTCGTACCAGTTGATAAGGCAGCCAGATCTGGAACGCAGCCTACGGAATCAGGCAGCACACACGGTACACATTCGGGGGCTCGGAAATCTTCCCAACCATGGATCCTAAGATGTCTTCTGGCACGACCAGCCAAGTGCCCCCGAAGGGACACTTTACACACAGTGGTGTATAACATTCACGAGGCCGATCAGGATGAGGATGGACAACAAATAACAGAACTCTTTCATCTCCGTGATCATAGCAGCGATGAGTACCGAAACTCCCACATATCTGATCAAACCGAATGGGACACCGAGCCAGACACAGATGTGAATGAGAATGCGGATGACACTAGATCAATAACACGTCATCAATCACGAGCCGGGGAGAAACGAACCAATAACAGGGTATCGACTGTCTGAATTTCGACCACCTCCGGATCGCAGGAAGCCGCAATCATCAGGCGTACCCCTGCTGCACGAGCACATATAATACGAAGGAGTGCGTACACTCCAGCGACGATCTCGACATCCTGTGTATCGCATTGTCCATCAATGGCTACACACAGAGCCACAACGTCAGCAGTCTGACGCTCAAGTCCTCGGGGCAAACGGGGCCTGCCGGGCCATCAGCACATATGGCCTGAGACTAACTCACGGCGCAATACAGCTATGGGAGCTGAGGGAGCCGTCGTAGCGCGGGCCAAGAGACATATTCTCCTATATGCCCTTTTTGATGAACCACTCCTGGGACCAGTTGCATTGACCCCTCAGGTGGACCGTGTTTGGCTTCAGGCGCTCAATCAGATATCCGATGCAGGGAATATAGAAGCATCTGAGGAATGCGTAAAAGTGGTAAGTAGACATCAACCAATTTTAGAAGAATCTTTGAGATGTCTGGACTAGTAGTAACATTTCCAGATACGCCAAAAACACTCGGGGGTAAGATCCCAGTTTGTCTACCACGTGAAGCATGAGATCGTAAAATTGTACGATCTCCTGGAAGACCCAACGGACATTGCGCGCTGGGTGGACTACCAGCTGGAAAAGGATAGATTTATGTCCTCCCCGAAAGGATTCAAGGTGCGTTTTTGCTCTTATTAACGATGCGACCTATCCTCTTGCAACTAATCAGAGTGAACTTGACACAGAAAATAACAAATCGATTCCTAGCGCCCCAGATTCCCGAGGCCAGATGGGGAAAGTACTTCGAGGGTAGGAGAATGCGTGGGATTATTGATCCAGCATTTCTTGGGCGCATCAACGGTACCATGATTTGCTTAACGTGTGCCATAATCTGCCATGCACTGCGAGCATGGGAGAGAGGAGTATATAAGGATCAGGGCGACTTCAAGCCTGAAGCCGCCGGAGGTAAGCCAGAACCCTGACCTTTCTCTTTCCCGAGAAGACTAACCTAATGGCAACCATTTAAGATCTTTTTACGCACCAAAGGCAAATGTGGGCATCAAGCCGCTACTCGGTTCAAACTCTGATTCTGGACAAAATTAGTGGGACCATCCGTGGAAAGATGGAGCGAGAGCATAGAGTCCGACAAGATCGCCGGGAAGGCTTCACGGACGTTTGGGCTGCTGTGGCAGCAGAACTAGAGTGTCAAAGCTCAACCAACCTTCCGCGATGGACAGCACCACGGAGGCAAACTCCGAATGACCTGCATCTTGGGCCTCTGCCGGAGAGCCAAAACAGTTCCCAGAGGGCCGAAGCGTCTTTCGATTTCGGCGCCGTGTCAGCAGCGCTCCTTCTCAGATATCTAGATTCGGATCCTCTGAGTCCGGACTCTTCACCAGAGGAGACCGTGGGGCTAACATTGGACGCCGCAGTGAGCCCAACTCCGTTGTGTCAGCTATCTCTGAGTCTTGAGATCTTGGAACCAGAACTTGAGGAAACAGTTCATAGTGACCCGGGAACAGAGGAGGAGGGAAATGCGGCAAGCCTATGAGAGTGTACATAGGAAATGGTGTGTTTGTAGAGTAAGATATAGTAATAATTATTTCGTATTCCTAAGAAGACAGAACCAAAAGTGGAAATAGTAGAGCTCATCGCCAGAGCGTGAGGTGCAAAAGAAAATGCATTCCGGGAGACGTTGCGATATCGTCAGAAGTAGTTGATTGGGCGCCAGAACACCATACCCATACCAGAGTTAGGATATCGCAGCGCAGGGACTCTGAACATGTCATGTGTAAGAATCAGGCGACGCACCACCGTATTTGGAGTAAAATTAGGAAGAAGTCATCACGCATCTGGAGATGATGGATCATGATTGTGAGATCCTGACGCAGGACCACAGAGCAGAGATATGTGGATGGGAAGTGGCCAGATGCAAGAAGCCCTGAGTACGGGGGAGAGAGATCCCGCGTCAGGACCCAAGAGGACAGTATCAGACGACGTGGGAATTACGTAGGGGTAATCATGGGTCGCCAGGACGACAGCCCTGAGCACCAGAGGCTGTCAGGACTAGGTGGCAGGGCACCAGACGCTGTCAGGAGGCACACGGTGAAGAGGTCTGTGCCCGGGTGGTGTCAGGATTCAGGGTGGAAACAAAGGGAAATCAGGACGCAATGTCGGATCGACGTGGCGTCCTAATTCACAATTAACGTTCTTTGCGTCAGGTGCATCAGACACACAGGACGCACAGGACTCAAGCTAGTTTTTTTGCTGATGTGTACGAGACGAGAGGCAGGTGGCGAGTTTCTCTTTCTGCTGATCAGGTTTAGCTTGAACAGCAGAGGCGGGAGGTGGTGGCGCTTGAGGCAACGGGGGTGCCACTTGTGTGACATGGTGTGAGGAGAGAGCAGCAACACGAGAGGACAAATCCTGGAGGGACGCCTCCAGGTTCGATGTGCCTGGTGGTGAGGGGGTGTCTGAGCGCTATGCCTGGGCGGAGGTGAGGGTCTTAACCTGCGAAGTCAGAAAGGTATCAGAGGCACAAAGGTCATTAACCATGGCGATAAGTTGTGCGAGAAGAAGGGCCATAGTGAGCTCACTATCGGAGAAGGTAGTGGCGGAGGCATTGTAGACAGTGGGGAACGAAGCCGGGTCAAGGCGAGCGAGCCTGGCAGCATGTTCAAGAATATTGGCGACATTGTCAGCCTCCCCGGAGAGAGAGGCATGACTGGACTGAGGTGACGACGAACGCGAGAAACAATCAGCCCTAAGGTCCTGGCGAGAGTCGGCAGATCTAGCATGACCAACAGCCAAGGCTGGGCGTGCACCAGTGGAAGCGAGAGGGATAGACGACATCAGGACAAGGCCAACAGGCCAGGCCAGAGGACAGGGAGGAGGGGGAGAGAGAAAGTCAAATCAAACAACCAGTTTGACTTTCCAAGAATAAAAATCCTCTCACCAAAGGTGAAATATATATTTCACTTGATAATGAAGCCCAAGTGAAAAGCCAAAATAGATGTATCGTGACGAAATAAAGACCAAACCCTGAGGTGTATGTTGGCCTAATGAGGAAAGTAGTTTAAGCGTGAGGAACATAGAGGGCGCAGAGCATGTGATCCGCTTGGATAAAGGTATTTATATGAAATATTTATTTCCATTCAGTTAGGCAGATCATTTCTAATATAATATTTATTTTCATTCACTTAGGCTGATCTTTTATAATATATCATTTTGGTACAGAGACATTTTTACTTGCACAATCACCTCTCACTCTCCGGCGCGCTAATAAATCTGATTTCCCATTTAATAAGCCATATTCTTATGGTAAATCAAAAAGGAATCAGGAAATTGAAGGCTAGTAGAATATCTTAACCGAAGGTGTAACAGGTTTACTGCTGGCTAACGAAAAGGTACAATAGACGGCTAGCAGTTGACTGGCAAGCGCTATGTCTAAGGGAGGCTTCAGAGAACTCAAGGGTAAAGAGGGATAATAGTTAAAGGGCAAGTGGAACTCTGAGCTCGCCGTTCAACCAAGTATATTCTTAAAACATGAGTCTGCTGAAGTCTGCTGTTATCCTGCTAGCCAGGAGATGAGTTTAAATACAAGAGTTCCCCCAGGGCGATAGTAATCAGATATCCTGCAACTACAATCATTTCCGGGCAGTGCACCATGCCCTGCATGTCCCGTGATCCGACATGAATCCTAAGAGTCACAACACTGCCTCAATGTTATCGTCAGCTTACATGACCTTTCCTTTACTTGTGATCCTATATAAAACAATCAACAGGCAAAACTAAACTTAACACAAGCTACCAGGTCTTAATATAGCTCCGGGGCTGTCAAAGAATCAAACTAATCAAAGTAAGCAAAATAATCAAGCTAAATATAGGAAATCCGGCACTCTGCTCCTGTATACAGTTACCGGAATATGTATACATGTTACATTCCCTCATTCTGAAAAACCATAATATTTCCTAGTCCTTATAATCCATTTCGTCCATATCTCTGTGCCATACATCAGCAAAAAATTACCCTGCGTCAGATACGGCGCCGTTGCGTCCTGACGCACTCGACGTTGAATCTGCATCCCCTGCGTCCTGTGCGTCCTGAGTTGCGTCCCCTGCGTCCTGTGCGTCCTGAGTTGTGTCCTCTGCGTCCCCTGCGTCCTGTGCGTCCTGAATTGCCTGGCAACGCTCACTCAAATTCCATGCATCTGGAGCCAAACCAATACACCATATTCTGTCCTGTCATATTAGTCAAAGCAACTCTGCCTCCGGTGCATCCAGACTCGTCCATCACCACCATTGCTCATCATGATTTATCACTGAGAGATGCTCGCTTCAAGGGTACCCCTGAGTATTTCTTGGCATAGATCATCTTGGTTTCTCGGCACTTAGCCTCACACATGACACGACACACAGTTCTCTCATCATCACCCTCAATATTCTCTTCTCTCATCATCACCCTTAACATCCATATTCCCCGGCATCCTGCATAGTTCTCCACTACAACTACACATCCAATCTTAAATCTGACACCAGGAGGTTTCTGGGCTCGACGCCAGCTTCACGCCGGTATAAGGTACATCCCTATCGCATTAATACTGATCGAGATCGCCCACCCTTCTGACAGTGGTCTTTTGTCTCAACTAAGCCTGAACTCGATGGCGGATTCCTCTACAACCGCTGCACCGATTTTGAATCCGTCACTTGGACGTCGTTGGGCTCGACGCCAGCTACACGCTGGTATAGGGTACGTCTCTGGCGTATCAATACCCATGAAATCGCTATCTACTCTGGGGGGGGGGTCCTGGGAAGGGAAAGAGGGGATGCTGGCGATCCCAGGACTCAATGGGAGATTCCTCCACAACCACTTGGCCGATCCCGGGTCTGAAGGCACAGGGCTGCTGGGCTCGACGTTAGCTACAGGCCGGTATAGGTTACGTCTCCGTCGCATCAATATCCATGAAATTGTTAACTACTCTGGAGGGGGTCTTTAGAATTAGGTACTCTGCCGATCCCAGGACTCGATGCCAGACTCCTCCACAGCCACTTGGCTGATCCCGGTTCTGAAGGCACAGGGTTGCTGGGCCTGACGTCAGCTACACGTTGGTATAAGGTACGTCTCTGTCGCATCAATATCCATGAAGTCGTTAACTACTCTGGAGGGGGTCTTTCGAATTAGGTACTCTGGCGATCACAGGACTTAATGCCAGATTCCTCCACAACCGCGAGGCCGATCCCGGATCTGAAGGCAGCTAATTGTGGGCTCGACGCCAGCTACATGACGGTATAAAGGAGGTTCTGAGGCGGCAATTCTCTATGGAGCTATAAGGTCCTGGGAGGGGAAGGGGAGGGAGGAAGGGGGGGTGTGAAGGGGGGGGGTGAAGGGGGGGGGTGAAGGGGGGGGGTGAAGGGGGGGGGTGAAGGGGGGGGTGAAGGGGGTTCAGTCCAATACAATGTATATTAGAAGAATAGAAGACTATTAGTAGAAAATTTAATACATTTCCATGATGTGAAATATATTGTGACCCGGGTGACCAAGGTCAAAAACAGGTAAAGGGGGGACCCTTCCCATATTTCAGATATCTCAGGAAGAGTAGGTACGGCATCAGGTGGCATCCTGAGGATTAGGTGCTGCGTCTGGTTGCGTCCTGAGGATTGGGTGTTGTCTCTGGTTGCGTCCTCAGGATTGGGTGCTGCGTCTCGTTGCGTCCTGAGGATTGGGTGCTGCGTCTGGTTGCGTGCTGAGTGTTAGGTGTGCGCCCGGTACGCCCTGAGTTTAGGTGTGCGCCCTGTGCATCCGATTCGCGATTGACGTTCTGTGCGTCAGGTGCGTCTGACGCACATGACGCACAGGACGCAGGCTAGTATTTTTGCTGATGTAGGAGCTTGCTATTGCTGGTGGGGAAGTAGTCTTGCTCAGAGCTACTAGAATCATATTCTGGGTCATCATAGGGTTCCCAGAAGTCATCTGGAATAGCGGTAGCGGTACAGGGTGTAGAGGAAACCTCCATCGGTTCCCAGGAGGTCTTAATGTAGTGGGAGGTAATCTTTGGTGTTGGTTCATTGGGGTGGTTTTCGTCCCAGTATTCCTGGATAAAATCCAGGGCATGGTCGAGGTTCACGAGAGTCTCTCAAGAGTCGTCCGTTCACTGATAGCCTTGCCAGTGAACCAGGAATTCGTCTCTGCTGTTCTGGCGCCTGTAATCAAGTATCCCTTCTGCTTCCCATTCTTCTGCATTATCGATAAGGATAGGGGCGGGTTGGTGCATCCTTCTGGATGCAAACCAAGCGGGATTATTCTCATTGCGTGCTTTTAGAGAGGAGATGTGAAAGTAAGGGTTCTGTCTGGCCATACGGCGGGGTAATTCGAGTTTGTATTTGTTTGTATCTTCTGCATGTGCTAGGACTTGGATGGGCCAAACTAGCTGTTACAACCCTGCGATAGGTAGCTACAATGACTATCACCTTAGCCCAAATGGTATACAAAGTGGTAACCAGAGGTGATATGATCTGGTATACTTAGTATACAAATAGCTGGTTAACCTAGGACGAGGCCTAGGACATAGTAGAGTAGCCTTGGGTACTCTACGAGGCAGGGTAACCTTTCGGGAGTAAGTTCGCATAAAGTCAAGCAATTTATAGGGACGTTACACAGACCTCCGAGACAACATTTAGTGTTGACGGGCGGACTACCGGAGGCGTTAAAGGCATAAGAAGGCAAAGTTGCCCTAGCTTCACCAGCAAGGTCAACCTAGAACTTAGAGGTCGATTGCCTCACATTCGATGGGCTCTGAGATGTTGTTGGGCCCACACGCATCTGCGCGGGGAAACCCCACGCCTGTGTATAGGTGGCCCGAACATACTATTGAACTTGGGCGGGTTTTGCTCGCACCCCGCTCTGGCCCCACCGTTGGGATGGCGCGTCATAGGCAGACGGCTGTGTGGTTGCTCGTTTGCTAGTTAAAAGAGGTCATTGGAGCAGCTGCTGTAACACCGTATAAGTCATCGCCGTCCGACCGACTGAATGTCGTTCGCAGGATATATAAGGGGAGTATGGGTAACCACCAAAATGGGGTCACTCATATATGGTCTCCCAGGCATCTAGGAGTCTATTCTAACCTACGGGTTGTAGGGTAGTCTTCCTAGTGGTACTCAGGTAGTCTCAGAAGGCCAGGGTGCTTTCGAGACAAATAACTCGGTAACCAGCCCGGACCTTCTCCCCTTGATTTGTAGCATTACTATGGGTTGTTATTCCACTCTAGGGGTATGAGTCTTATCATGGTAAAGTATGTCCTGAGGGGTTGGCTATGGGTAGCGCCCCCATAGCCAACCATCGGCTACATCTCACCGGGGGAGCTTGCATGTCAATTTATCATATCGGATAGTCGTGTAGATTAAATGATGCACTGCATAGCTTGTATAGGCGAAATGTAACAATTCTAGCCTGTGAGATTATTATGCAACGGGTAACAACTTATCTTATTCGTATTTCTTTTATACTTCGATGATCTCCTCTCCTTCGATCCGATAGACTATCTTATAATCTATTGTCTGAAGCTTTTTGGTAGAACTTCTTTAAGTTCTGACAGAGCTTGGTCTTCGTCCAATATTATCTCGTATTCCCTCTCCTCTTAAGAGGGATATAGTTCGTAACGTATAAAGTGTTTCTTGAAGAATATAAAGTTATATTGCAATATCGTTCGTACAGAAAAGTACTTAGATGGTTGCGTGAAGATCCTATATCCACGGCCCGTCGTGATCCTTTATATAGGCCTCTTCCCGCAATAACCCTGACCCTGGTGACTCATACCTATGAGTCACACAATCTTGACTCATAATGAGTCATACCCGAAATCCATCAGATGACCCATATGAGTCACTGCGC
>Ga0307509_10008000_pt1 | contig 13618 bp, 14 predicted proteins | sample 10_EM_MG_FD_202245 | JGI IMG/M metagenome (GOLD analysis project Ga0307509, IMG submission 202245) | Populus trichocarpa ectomycorrhiza microbial communities from riparian zone in the Pacific Northwest, United States - 10_EM | ecosystem: Host-associated > Plants > Roots > Unclassified | place...
CTTTTTTGAAATAAAAACTTTTCTTTTAAATCCAACTGTCTTTCTAAAAATATCCCTATATTTGTCAAGGAATCCACCCGTACAATGCCTAAAAAATAGCTAGAAATTTTTGGATAATCTTTTCTGTATAAATCCAACAAACCTTCATTATATTCCAAAATAAATATTTGAAATTTCATCACAACACTTGAATGATTTGTTTTGAGCTTTTGACCGAAGAAAAGAAAATGTCTATAAAATAAAAAATACTTGGATCTACATGGACACAACTATTAAAATTTGTGGATAAGTCCCAATATATATATATATATATATAATAATAATAATAATTTCATGAAACAAAAATATTTTACAACAAAACTCTCATTCAACTGAGTTCACGATAAAAATGATGATGATGATGATACATGTGTGCCCTATAATTACTATTATTTATTTAGAGGAAACCCAAAATAGCCACAGTCCTCATATCCCCAACACTATACTACGATCAAATCACCGATTCATCTTGGAAAAAAAATGAGAGAAAAGAGAGAAACAAAATGAATTTTTTTACTTCATCTCTCCTGTAGAAAAGAAGAAGGGAATGGGCGCACTCGATCCTAGCCACGACATCATGTAAATCACATGCACCACTATCCATCTACAATGCCCATTTATTAGTGTGTGTCCGTTGTCACCTTTGCCCCTATTTGTTTCAATAGCTTCCACTTAGTCTCGATAGTCTTCAAAGGTCAATTTCAAACCCTAACATATCAATTTGTTTGTTTTGATTAATTTACATCATATGTCTTTTGATTTTGTATGTTGAATATTATATTTTTCCACACTGACTTGTTTGTGTTGAATAATTTGTCATATGTAATTGATTTTTATATATGGATATGTTCATTTTGATTATTGTGAGATTTATGTTTTAAAGGTGTGATTATATGGTGTTTTGATTTCTTATTGTGTTGTTTGATTATCGTCGACTCGAGGATGGTAAAATCCTTAAAATATTTTTGTCTTTGAAAAATAGAGTTTCATCATCTAAAATAAAAAAATGTATCTTTGTTTTCAAAGAACTTAAATAATTATTGTTTTTACCAAAAAGTTGATCCGAATATAGTAAAATCCTTAAAAGGGATTTGTCCATGAAAAGTTGAGACTTTAATTTTTTTTAAAAAAATTAAAATAAGAGTTTTGCTTTTGTTTTGACTAGAGAATTTACCTGAGTATGGTAAACTCTTTAAAAGGGTTATGTCTTCGTGAAATCAAAAGTTTGATATTTTCATGAAAGAAATATAAAATGATTTGAATATTTATTTGTAAATATTATTTGATTTTGTGATATGTCTCACCCTATCATGGTAAGCAAACTAGGGTTAAGTTAACGTGATTTCATTATGGTTCATTAAGTATAAGTGAAGGTTTTTAGACCCAATTTAAAATATAATAAAAAAGACGAGCCAAAAGGTCAATTTATTATTTATCATTTTCTTGAGTTCAATACTTATATTTTAAAAATGAGGATTAAGTTCTATTGCCTAATCTAATCTCAAATCACTATCTTAAATCTTAGTTGTCATTTACATTTGACAATAAAAACATATATACTGGTTTAGAAAAGTTATTAGCATAAATTACAATGCATATTTTTTATTACTTTCCTTTAATATAATTAAATCTTCGCTTGTTAAAATTTTTAATTACTTGAAAATTAAATTAAATGATGATTTCATTTTTTTTTAAATTTTAATCGGCTTGTTGAAATATTCTTTGTGACAAATATTGTTATGCTGAATTTAAATTCAAATACGAGTTGTTATAAAAAAAAATGTAAATGAGCAATTTAACTAGTTAGACCTGTGTAAGAATTGATTGAAAAACGAATTTATTTTAAATGGAGAAAATTATGTTTAAGGTTTTTGTTGCCTTTGAAAAGAAGAAACATTCGTAGATCAAATTTATATTATGATGTGCTTTTATTATTTTCACAAATTTATATTAAGAAATATGGGATGGTAAATGAGTTTTGATTTCACGTTATAAGTTTGGATTCTAATATAAAAAAATATAAATTTTCACAAATTTACCAATTTGAAGATAAATTAATGTTAGAATATGAGAAGTTTAGATTTTACATTAAAATAAATATAATTAAGTGTGTTTGATATTATAATGTTTTTTAAAAATACTTTTAAATTAATATTTTTTTTAGTTTTTAACATTAATATATAAAAACTATTAAAAAATATAAAAATATATTAATTTAATATTTTTTTTAAATAAAAAATAATTTTAAAAAACTTTAAATAACAATGCTATTAAAATGTCAAATCCATACTAAAAATAAAAAAAAAAAAGGAAGCGTCATCTTCGCTAACATATACCACCCACAAAAGACCGCCTTTTTCAGAACCCGCAAAGTGAATTCTCTCAAAAACGTCATCGTTTCAAAACCCTTACTCAAATATTCACATTTCTGATCCAGTCAAGTCAATTTCTCCCAAATAGTTTCTCATGGGTATAATTAAGCGATTGCCGGTGTCAGCACGCAGCACAATGCGTTCAGGGATCTTGGTGTTTGATTTAACAAGAGTTGTAGAGGAGCTTGTTTTTAATAGCTTGGATGCTGGTGCTAAAAAGGTACAATTTTGCATTTAATGTGAAAACTTCGAGTTTATAAGATTAATAAAATGTTGGGATTTTTTTTGTTGTTGTTTAAGAAAGAAAGATTTCAACTTTATGCAATTCAAGCGACAAATATTGTTTTTCTTGTGCAGTTTTTGATATCCATTTTATGGGAAATTTGAGAGGGACATTATGTTATATTTTTAAAGAAAATGTTGGGTTTGTGAGGAATGATGGTTATCTTTTTGTTTATGCCAAAAAAAAGGGGCTACCACTATGCAATTCAAGGCACTAGGTTTGTTTTTCATGTGATTTGTTTATTATGATTGTAATGCATATCATGGGATTATGTTGGTGTTTATGAGGAGTGATGAATGTTTTGTTGTTTCAGGTTTCGGTTTACGTGGCTGTTGGTACCTGCTATGTGAAAGTTTCTGATGATGGTTTGTTAAACATTTTTTTTTTTCCTTTTTCAAGGTTAAGGTTATATTGAATGTCTTAGCTGAGTTCTAATTGTGTTATTAATTTGTGTGCTTTCTTGCTTGCAGGATGTGGGATTTCACGGGATGGATTGGTGTTACTGGGAGAAAGATACGGTAGCTAAATTTTGCTTTTATTTTTTATTTCCTTTTGATATGTATAGAGTAGTAAGTCATGTTTCTTATGTGGGTTTTTAACCTTAAAGTTTCGAAATTTACTTTTTGGGAAAATGCAGCTGATGTTTGTAAGAGGATTAAATATCAATAGCATATGATACTCAGTGAAAACAAATCTTGGATTATCTGTAAATTTCAAAAAACTATGTTGGCTTCTCTGATCGTGAACATATAAATTCTAAATCAACTTAGGGTAATAAACTTGATTTTTAACATTACTAGGCTCTGTATAAAAGAAAGGATTATGGATGGCTAAAGATGGCATACTACAAGCACTTTAATATAAGATCAGTGGAGAATGGTGTTAGTTCTTATGGTGGGATGTATGTAAAGGCAAAATAATCATGTGTTATAACCAGAACACTTACAGTGGAAGAAAATAAATGTATAACTAGGTTGATGTCATATGGTCTTTATTTATTATCCTGCCATGCGATAATGTTTGGGTTTCTCTGATGTGTGAACAGTGACCTCAAAGGTTCAACATTTGGCTGATATGGATGTTGCTAGTGGAAACTTTGGCTTCCGGGGAGAAGCGTTGTCTTCTATCGCTGATGTCTCAGTGTTAGATGTATTGACAAAAGCTCGTGGAATGCCGAATGGATATCGCAAGGTCATGAAGGTTGGAATGGTTCATGACTTTTCCATTTCTGCAGGTTCATTTTGTCAGTTTGAGTTCGCATTCTTGCTGCTATACATGTAAGAATCATATTCTTCCAACACTACTCTTTCCAGGGATCTAAGTGTTTGTGTTTGGGAATTGATGATGATATTAAAGATGTCGGCACTACAGGTGATACTTTATTTTGTTTGGTTATTGCATTTAGCAAGTAGAGATTGCTTCCCAGCTCATAGATCCGGTCATGCTTATAATAGATTCAAAAATCTCTTTCTCAACATTTCCTGGTATGTTGGCAGTTGTTGTCCGTGATTTATTTTACAACCAACCAGTTCGGAGGAAATATATGCAATCCAGGTTTCTTTTTGGCCTATTCTCATTTTCTTGTCTTTTGGAAAAATGGTTCTGAGCTGCCTCAAAACAAGTACTTTTCATCTTGAATTGCACTGCACTGACATGATTCTCTTGTCACTTGCATCACTGACTTTGAAGCCCTAAGAAGATACTGCACTTGGTAAAAAAATGTGCACTTCGTGTTGCTCTTATGCATTCAGAGGTGTCCTTTAAAGTTGTTGATATTGAAAGGTATGTAGTGGTCACGTTTTCAGTTTGGAGCTTTCTTTCTTTGTTTTTTTTAACATAAGTTGGAGTTTGTATGGTTGATGTATTTGTTTTTGACATCTTGTGTTCCCAAATGTAGTGAGGAGGAGCTTCTCTGCACAAATCCATCTTCTGCAATGTCACTGTTGATGAGTGGATTTGGAATTGAAGATTCCAGCTCTCTTCATGAACTGAATATCAGTGACAGTGTATTAAAGCTTTCTGGCTATATATCTGGTCCTTGCAGTAGTTTTTTCATCAAGGTACAATTTATATTTATTTAGTCAGGATTACTTTCTCCTTTTCTCCTTTATTTTATCTTCTGGTTTCTCATTCATCGATGTTCTTTTTGCAGGCTTTCCAATATGTTTGTATCCATCTCTGCGTATGCGTATCTTTTTGGATCATGTCAACTGCTGTTAGAGAGGATTGACTGTTTAGTTCATTTTTCTTTTAACCTTAATGATGCTAGATATCAATTCACGGTTTGTTTGCAAAGGCCCAATTCACAAATTGCTAAATCACCTGGCCTCTAGATTTGAGCATCCAGATCTGCAGAAGGCTAACAGTGTGTCTCAAAAAGGAAAGAAAAGCAGGCCTCAACCATGTCCAGCTTATATTTTAAATTTGAGTTGCCCTTTCTCTCTCTATGATTTAACCTTTGAGCCATCAAAGACACATGCTGAATTCAAGGTAATGTTATTGTCTGATAATGGATTGTGATTGCTGTGCACTGATTTGCTTTGCAAGTTATTCCGGTTATGACACCAGGTTCAGTACATTTAATTTGACTTCCCAGATCTTGACTGTTTATCTGGATGCACTAGTGCTGCATCCAACCCCATTGCCCCTCTTCCTCAAGAATAAGCAGCTGCTGTGGCATCATTACCTAGAATGCGATGCTAAGAGTCATTGCTGTGTGAACAGAAGATTTTCGGTATGATATGTCTAAAAAAGAAATGTATTTCAAAACAAAACAAAACAAAGGACACAAAAGAGTTAGTATGTGGTAAACTAGTGTTGTATGTCTAAATCAAAATCATGTCTATCTTTGAGATTCTGATTTATTTATTTGATTGTATAGGGATTCTGATTTAGTTCAAACCTGAAACAGAAAAAATGTTTTTCAATCCGGTCACAACCTTTTTCTTCAACTAAGCGTCTGATGTGCAATTTTCTTATCAACATATTTGAGTGTATGGCAATGCATGTATTACTCCACGAATATTTTTCCTGAGAATGAGCATGATTACGAGGCCACCAACATGTGCTTTCTGTATGGTAGCTAGAAGTATTTCAAGCGAATGTGTGCTGCTAAAAGCTCGCCCATTACTATAATCTTTCGATTCATTACTCACTGTCATTCTTGAACCTTTCATGTTGTTGCCACACAATCATTGAGTGATTATAAAGTTGGTGTCTTAATTTTTTGCGCTGCTGAGATTTCAACCCTTTCCCCAGGATTGGAACCCTATCCTTGCCTTCATTGAGAAGGTCATTCAACAACTCTGGAGGGAATGCACCGTTATTGGTATGCTTTCGCAGCTATTTGTTGCTTTAATTGATTGCGGTGTCCATATGATTTATGATTGCTTCTAAATTTTTGTTTGACTTTTTGAATGTTTATAGGAGAATCCTCCACTCGGGCAACAGATACGTTCCAGAAAAATGACATTTGGCAGGAAGGTAATGATATCACATCAGTGAAACAAGGTACAATTCTATTGTTTATTGCCAAACATGTTTACCAGCTCCCATTTATTTTTCTCATGCTGCTCAGATTTGATGTTTTTTCTTTTCTATGCAAAAGTGGTTTGATCTGTCTTGACACCTGAATATCTTTTTGTTGCTAGATTTTTTTTATGCAGATTTTTCTGGATTTGCAATAAAGAAAGGCGGGGTTAAAATTCACCAGTCTTCTCATCATCTCATTTCTTGCCCTTTGAAGATGCTAGACAAAGAGGTCGACCATCTTTTTCATGGGAAGCATGATAAAGTTCCTCAAGAATTCTACTCAAATGTTTCAGAATTCAAAGAGGAACAAGTTGATAAGGAATTTGTTCTTCAGGGTGACTACTCTTCCCAAACATGGAATGGATCCATCTCTGGATACATGCCAAGAGCAACCAAAACAGATGAGTGTCATCTCTTGACATCTGATAAGAATTTTTTATTGACAGATAATTGCTTCTTGGAAGATAGTTTCACTACCAGGGAAAGACTCAGTGATCACATGCAGAGCCATTTCTCAAGCTCAGAATGGCAAAACGAGTCCCCAAAAATTGATTCCGTGGCAAGAAATGAATCTCTTGGGAGTGCATTCTCCTTTGATCATTATGGATTCAGAAACGAATTACCGTTTAGCAAGAGTAATATAAAACCCATTTTACAGAGTTGCTCCTCACAGAAAAGCCTGTCACTTGATAGGGATTTTTTTGCTGACAAGGAAGCATTTGAATTTCTTAATGATGGCTTCAAGAACAAAAGAAGACGGCTTTGGACAGCTGAAAATGTGGGTATCCCAAAAGGGGATACGATATTTGATATCTTTCCCTGTGCTTTACCGCAGGACAATGCATCGTGTACTCAGCAGTTGCCTGCAGATACTGATGGAGCTGAGATGTCTGCAGCTTTTGATCTTCTGCCAGGTGCTTATGTAAATTCTTCTTCACCAAATGGAAAACTTTTACCTAAAGGGAAAGGTCTTGCATCTAATTCTATCCTACAATTAGAAATGTATGCCTCAGGAAATCATTCATCAATGTCTGATTGGTGTTCTGTAACTTCAAGTGCTTTTTTTCAAGCAAAAGTTTGGGATGCTGAACACTTTCCAGATGATAATGCAAGTGAGGGGAGCAAGGGATGGGGTAAAAAGGAAAATTGTTGGCATCTTCCTGATAGCTGGGAGATTATGTCAAAGCCTTCCAGCCAAGATAACTTCTTCTCAAGTTGTACAAGCAGTGTGTTAGATTTTAAAAATTCAGCTGATTCTAGTAAAGATATCTGCAAATTGCCTCAGTGGCAGGATCAAAATAATGAATTTTCTTTACAACATTCAGATATATCTGTTGGTGAGACAGACTGGCTCCTTTTGGACCCAGGTTCTAAAGATCCTAAAAGGAATGATGAGTGTGAAAGGCAAGAGAATCAACTAAGATATAAAGCTTGTGTACGAGATCGTGTTGCCAAAGAACGATCCAGAAGAAGCAATTCAACCCCACCATTTTACAGACTGAAGAGGAGGTTTATTTCCTTAAACAACCACTCAATGAGGAAAGAAGAAGAGCCATACACTCAGTTGTTCCATGATTGGCTCACTTCTCCAGGTGCTGCTTATGGTTTTGTGCTTTATGTTTTAGCAAATTGGTCCTGAGAAACTAATGAGCCTGTATTCTTTGCAGAAGCTAATGACTTTGAGCATCTACCTCTCCAGCCTAGTCATGTGGAGGAGGATTTAACACAAAGAACCAAGTACAATGACCTCTTTTATTCCCCTTATTTAAGCCTTTTTGCATCCCCAAATGTAACTCAGTTCTTTGTGGGATTGGTTTTCAGATCCAATGGAAAGAACATGCCAGATACCATGCCGAACAAGGAGACTCCAGAAGGAAATCCAGAGCACTTCCAACACCCTAAGGCTTATGATTCTTCACCTGAAGGTATCTCCATTTTTTTGAGCAATAGTTGTGGTGTTTCACTTCTAGACTGAGGATAGCATTGATGATTATAGAGTTAAATTATATTTTGTTTGAGAAAGCAATCATTTATGAATAAAGTACTTCTAGACCTGAACTATTGAGTTTATTTTAAGTAGCAGATGGATTTTAAATGCTCCTTTTAGTGGGTGTGTTTTCTTGTGGTTAAACTGTTGTGGTTTCATAGTGATTCACCTTTTCAGGCTTTATGCCAAAGGACACCCAGGAGTCAATGGATTATAGGATCAAATGGCGGAATGGCTGCCAACAAATTGCAGTTGAGTATTTTTGCAATTTTTGAAGGGTTTTTTTTTTTTTGTTACTGCAATAAGTTCCTTTTCATTGTATAACTTCATTTCTGATCAATGATTTTATTTTTGCTTTTATTTTCTTCTGTTTACAGAATCACAACACGTCATCCAATGTTGGCAGTCAGCGAAATATACTTGACATCTCTTCGGGGTTCTTGCATCTTGCTGGAAATTTATTAGTTCCAGAATCTATTCATAAGAAGTGCCTTCAGGATGCCAGAGTCCTTCATCAGGTGGACAAGAAATTCATCCCAATTGTAGCTGGTGGGACACTTGCTGTTATAGACCAGGTCCATTTACTGCATCTTTTATCTCTTCAAAATTAGTTTCTATTTGGCATGCATTTCTTTCCATATTTAGTTGATGTGTTTTATGCTGTGTAACATTATGTATGGTTTAAATATAATGTTGCTAAAAAAATTGGTATGGATTTGATATGAACCTCCTTGGAGGGGATAGAGGAAAGGTTATGATTTCTTATTCAAAGTATACACTTGTAAACAAGCACACAAGTATATTATTGATGTGCATATGAATATGGATTTAGTGATTTACACACTTTCTACACATGTGGACGTACACATAGAAATGCATGAAGCTCCAACAACTATTTTGTGGTTTTCATGACTGGCAGTGGCCCTTTTTTACAGCATGCAGCAGATGAAAGGATTCGACTGGAAGAACTTCGTCAAAAGGTAAAAATGTTTTTGCAGTTTGCATTTTATCTCTGATACATAAAGACAACTAAAGGACTAGTTGAATGACTAGGTATTATCTGGAGAAGAGAAGACAGTTACCTATCTTGATGCTGAACAAGAGCTGGTATACTTATTCTTCATTAGAGGCTCTGTTTTGGGTCTATGGCGTTGTTGAGTGATTTTACACAAAATTTGAGCCAACTTTGAATTCTATTTTGACAGATACTTCCTGAAATAGGGTATCAGCTACTTCACAATTATGCTGAACAAGTAAGAGAATGGGGATGGATCTGCAATATTCAAGGTTCAGGGACCTTCAAGAAGTAATTTCTATGTCTTTCTTCTGCAAACCTTTATACTTCCTGTATAGGATTCATTTATTATCTTAACGCTACGTCTTTGGTTATTCTCACCTTATCTTGGGACACATCTGTTTTTACAGGAATTTGAATATTCTCCACCAGCAGCCAACTGTGATTACACTTCTTGCAGTAAAGCACTGCCACTTTATGCTTAAGATCATTGACTCTCATTTTTCTACTGTTAAAATAATTCTCATAACCCCATCTAGTTTGGGATTAAGCCTTTGTTGTTGTGTGGAAAAAGCATATCTCATAATCTGTTGTAAATTCGCGTGCATGTTTAAGATTCAATCCTCATCACATTTTGGTCATTTTAGAACTGTTAGAATTATTTCATTTGAATTACATGCAGGTACCATGCATTTTAGGGGTCAATTTGTCTGATGGAGATCTCTTGGAATTTCTGCAGCAGGTGATATTGACACTCAGTGATCATATGACTGCCCCTCCATTCTCTCCATCTCTCCTTCCAATACTGCAAGTTATAATTAGTAACTCCTCTTGTTTGTATTGCAATCTGCAGCTTTCTGATACAGATGGCTCTTCAACTTTGCCGCCATCTGTTCTTCGTGTCCTCAATTATAAAGCATGCAGAGGTAAGTGCTTATCTCACTGGAAATGCCCTTTTCTCTTCTTTTCTGACTCTTTAGATCTTTAATCACTAGATTCTGCTTGGACATGAGAACTTGTCTGTTTAGGAATTTATTTTTTCTTATTACATTATAAAGGCGCAATCATGTTCGGAGATTCGTTGCTACCATCAGAATGTTCACTTATTGTCGAAGAGCTAAAGCAGACCACACTTTGTTTTCAAGTAAGTAATGGTTAAATTTGTTTTTTATGACATGTCGGTGAAATGATTGTGTGCGTGCATGTGCCGTGGTGTGTGTAGTTTGTGTGAGAGGATATGTTGAATGAGACTGAGCTTTTCAATGCAGTGCGCCCACGGGCGACCAACAACTATTCCTGTTGTCAACCTGGAGGCGTTGCAAAAGCAGGTAGCAAAACTTGGAGTGCTAAATGATGGTTCAAATGACTTGTGGCATGGATTACGCCGACAGGAACTCAGCCTTGAACGTGCAGCACAGCGTTTAAGTGCAGCTAGAGGCTAGTGATTGATGAGAAAACAATAACTGCTTTTGCAGACTCTTCGTTGCATTTCAACACAACTGTAATTGTCCCATTTAACGAAAGGTCATTCTTTGTTATCTACAGTATAGCTCACTCCAAGGATAGCAGCGCTTCCCATCAATGTACATAAGAATGATAATATCTGCTCATAGGTTGCTCTTGCAAAGACACCCATTATTTCCACACGATGAATCATAAGTTTTTTGGCTTGTTCTCATTTTATTTTGGTTTAGACTAATATGGATATGCATTACGACAAGAATTTCTGCCTAAGATTGTATTTACTCATGGCGGCATAAAACCATTCAAGTTCAACGGTAAACATACAGATGGTTATGCTTGGATATCAAAAGTTAAAGACAATTTTACTTCATGAATTCAGAAAAAAGACAGCTACACGAGTTCATGTCCAGCAAAAGCCTCACACCCTTAACATACCATTGGTTTTACTCCCCGCAAATTTGTATACTCTATGAACACATACAAAAGATCCTGAAGGTAAATCTATTGAACACAAACCAAAGAGAAATTACGAGACAGTACAGGTTCATCCATCTTCCAACTGACAGGCACCATATAACTATAGGGCATCTTTTATGGGTGAAGAATAACCCCATGATTAGAGCGAAGGTCACGTTCTCATTGCTATCACGCCAACAACCTCACACTTGGAAAGCCATGGATTCTAGTCAAGATCTAACTTGGTCAAACAAATTAGTATCTGGAGACAAAATGAGTGTCAGCCTGCCATGCCATAGTCCTCTGCTTGATCGTAAAGATTATAGTTCCCTGGCACTCCCATCTTTCCTGTCAGGTGGTCATCCCCTGCATTCATTAATTACGTAAGCAATAAGAGTTATGGTACTCAAATCCCATAGGAGCTGTAGTGCTAGAAAGCAAAGGTTTTACATTAATAGCAGGCTTGATGGATGAAAATCATGCGAAGAACATAATACCCCTACACAAGGAGAATCTCCCTTTACAAATTAATGAAGAACCAAAATACTACCAATAATAATATAACAATGCATTCAACCAATCTAAATCATATCACGATAATATAAATAACAACTCTATCAATGAGCCTTGTCATACTCACAAGGAAGATGCATCGTACTGCACAAGGACTGGTTTGGTTACAAAGAATAAGAAAAGGCTCAGCCAGAATTAAGGACTAGGGCTGTGCTGCAGGAAACATAAGTTATAGTTTCATCAGAAAGTATATTCTACATAGAGCAGTCTGAAAGGTCACCAAGCCTACCCAACTGACAGGGGAAATTGAGATATCAATATGGTCGAAGGATTATCATGGGTTATTACTGAAAATGAAATGCATAACAATGACACGTCAAAATTGGATCAGGTGGCAGCTATCAATAAGCTTTGATTTGATATGGCAGGCTCCAGCCTAAGATTTTATTAGCTACCAACTTTGTTGATTGTTCGACCAGCTTCAATAACAGTATACATTGTATAGTTGTAACATAATGTTAAAATGTGTTGGTTGGTTTCCAGGTATACAGTCACCAAGAAAAGAAAATGAACATTAAAGCAATCTATATGCTTGGATTTAGCAGCATACCCAAGAAATGAAGTTCAGAGCTTATCTCAGGGCTTTGGAAGCACAGATCTTCAGCCCTAGGAGGGTTCTGTTGGGCGTGAAATATTTCTGGTTTCTTCTTTTCATTTAATGAATCAACTTCTGTCTCCACTTCTGATTCAGCATTGTTGGATGATGCAACTAACTGCTTTCTTTTTGATCGAGCACGCCTATTTTGGAACCAATTATAGACGTTTGTTTCAGAAATTTGTCCATGCTGACTGAGTTCAGATGTTATCTCCTTAATCTTTTGCTTGCTTGGAGTTCCATTTCCTTGATCAAAGATCCGCTCAAGAATTTGAAGCTGCACAGGTGTTGGAGTCCACCGCTGTCTGGCAGTAATTTTGTGACCCCCAGATGCCATCAATGGGTCACAGTATAGATTCCCCAGCCTGCCTCCTGCAACAGAACAGGCAAAGGCAATATTTGAGCACACATCAAAACAGTCATATCTCATTCTCTCCTACAGATATTACTAAAATATAACACAATTTGCCATCAATTGTGTTTTGGTGAAATAACACTTGAATTTCATCAACATATTCCATCAAGATGAAGAACGACACTGGGGCATTCATGCTCTCACATAGATATAATGCCAAATTCAGAATCATCAGTGACATCAAAGCTATAACCTTTTTGTTCATCCAAGAATAAGAAAAGGTAATCAAATTGATACAATAATTTGAGTAAACTAACTTATCAAGGTAGATCCTTCGCTACCAAACCAGTAATTAGAGAGAGAGATTCAGTGAGTATCCTCGAAAAAGAACCCCAATTGCACACAAGCACAAAAAGTTACAATTTTTTACTTAAAAAAGAACAGACACAAACATGAACTAAAAACCCTAAAAACAAATACTACTAATAGTGCACAAACTGACAACAGTAGCACTGCTAAAGAAGCCCCTTTACCCAGTAAAAAAGTTGTCACTTTTATGTCATTGCTATCAAAATCTAACCATATACAACACCACAGAAAGAGAAACAAAAAACCCCATCAAGAAAAACAAAGAGAGAAAGCTAAAAATGAAAAACCTGCAAGATCTTGCTGGGCAGAGAGGGTTTTATGCATCTCAACAAGCTGTTCACAAATAGCAGCATAAACAGCAATTTGCTTCCTTAAAGTTTCCAGTTGTTCATCTGTCATAACTTTCACATACAACATATTAGTTCCACCATTACCATTCACATTCACATTAGTCCCGTTAATCCCATTTCTACACTCTCTTTGATTTTGATGACTGTCCTGGTGATTTTCTTGATTGTTGTCCCAGTCCATCCTGCCTGCTATACTTTGGCAGTCATAAAACACTAGCTTTCTTGATTT
>Ga0307509_10008001_pt1 | contig 13617 bp, 7 predicted proteins | sample 10_EM_MG_FD_202245 | JGI IMG/M metagenome (GOLD analysis project Ga0307509, IMG submission 202245) | Populus trichocarpa ectomycorrhiza microbial communities from riparian zone in the Pacific Northwest, United States - 10_EM | ecosystem: Host-associated > Plants > Roots > Unclassified | place...
TTATTTTTAATTAATTAGACATTTAATGGCCAAAAAGTCTGATCTTAATGATTTGAGATTGCCGACATATCAATTGTTCAGATTAACAATTCAATTCTAATGTCAGCTAGAGTAATACTATATTCCTAAGATAATGGAAGGATTAAAACAATTTCCGGTCAACTCATCACAGCTCCTCTCTATAAGAGAACACCTTGAGACGTCAATTCTCGAAGGCAAGCTAGAGAGGCAAGAAAGCAGGAAAAATGGTGCCTTCAAGATCTTCCATACTTTCAATACTTGTGGTCCTACTCCTATCTCCATTTATAGTTTCACTTCCAATTCAGGATAGGTTTATAAATTGTCTCTCAAAATATTCAGTAACATCATTTCCTTTTTCCACTGTCTTGTATACTCCACAAAACTCTTCTTTCACTACTGTCTTACAATCTTCTGCTCAAAACCTCAGGTTCACCTCGCCTTCAGTACCGAAACCTGAGTTTATCATCACTCCTTTACAAGAATCTCACATCCAAGCTGTTGTTATTTGCTCTAAGCAGCTTGGAATTCACCTTAGAGTCCGTAGCGGAGGCCATGATTATGAGGGACTCTCTTATGTATCAGAAATTGAGACATCTTTCATTGTTGTAGACCTTGCAAAACTACGGTCCATCAGTGTTGATATTGAGCACAACAGCGCGTGGGTTCAGGTGGGAGCCACGAATGGTGAACTTTACTACAGAATTTCTGAGAAAAGCAAAATTCATGGCTTCCCAGCTGGTACTTGCTCAAGTTTAGGTATGGGCGGGCACATTTCAGGAGGTGCATATGGTGCCATGTTGCGAAAATATGGCCTTGGAGCGGACAACGTCGTTGATGCACATCTAATTGATGTTCATGGTAGACTTCTCAACCGAAAACTCATGGGCGAAGATCTTTTCTGGGCCATCAGAGGAGGTGCAGGGGGGAGCTTCGGAATTGTCACCGCCTGGAAGTTAAAATTGGTTCCCGTACCATCAACCGTGACAGTGTTTACCGTTACCAAGACGTTAGAACAAGGTGCAACTAAGATCCTTTATAGATGACAAGAAATTGCTGATAAACTAGACGAGGATCTTTTCATAAGAGTACGCATTCAGACAGCCAACGTCACCTCCCAAGGTAAAAGAACTATTGCTACTTCTTACAATTCCTTGTTTCTTGGTGATGCCAGCAGGCTTCTTCAGATATTGCAGCACAGCTTCCCTGAATTGGGTTTGACACGACAAGATTGTATCGAAACAAACTGGATCAATTCCACCGTATATTTAGCTGGCTTCTCAAATAATACTCCTCCTGAAGTTTTCCTTCAAAGAACGAACCTGCTCAGGACCTACTTCAAAGGCAAATCTGACTATGCCAAAGAACCCATTCCTGAAAAGGCACTTGAAGGGTTATGGGAGAAGTTATTTGAAGTAGAGAGTCCTGCAGTAGTGTTTACTCCTTATGGTGGAATGATGAGCCAAATTTCAGAATCTCAGACTCCTTTCCCTCATAGAAAAGGTACCAAGTTCATGATTCGGTACCATACCGGTTGGCAAGATGCAAAGGAAAACGTTGCAAAGCATATAGATTGGACGAGGAAGGTTTATAGGTACATGACACCTTATGTCTCAAAGAACCCAAGGGAAGCATATGTGAATTACAGGGATCTTGATTTGGGCATGAACAACAATTCTAACACAAGTTTTGTCGAAGCAAGTGTTTTTGGTACTAAGTACTTCAAGGATAACTTCTACAGGTTGGTGCATGTGAAGACCAAAGTTGATCCTGATAATTTCTTCAGGCACGAACAAAGCATTCCACCACTTCCACTGCACATGAGATAAAGAAATTGAAGTGGAAATCATCTCCAGCAAAGCTTAGTTGGATCACTATTTTCACAAGTCTTGATCGATCTTTTTTTTTTTAATACTTTAGCTAAATAAAGAAATGCCATGTTATGCAATCATGCTGTCTGGGGTTTATTTATTATAAATAAAAACTTTGCATTGTACAGTCCAATTTGTTGATAAAGAATAATGGAAAAATGTTTCGAGTTAAAATGGTCGTCTAGCTAGAAAACACACTTGAGGTGTTTTTGCCACTGCGCTGATCAAACTTTTTTTTTTTTTGTTTTTCTAAGTATCCCTTAGCTTGTCAATTTATTATAAATAAAAACTTTTTTTCTTGAGTTAAATTTTTTTTTAATCTTTCTTTATTATTTTCACATTTGTGCTAACTTCTTGAATCTCTTTTATATATTATTTTAAGCACATGTATAGGAACTACTAGTATTAAATTAATTCCAATAATAGCCATTAAACCTTATGACATATGATTTAGTTTGTTCACATATCAATTGAACGTTTGGGTACGAATCAATCCAAAGTTTCTTGTGAGACTAAACTTAAAATCTTGCTTGCACATTCATTGTTTATGTCAGCAACCTTAGTCAAACCAAAAGTTAAAAAAAAATAAAAGAAAGAGAGAGAGTTGAACTATATGGATTAATTTAAAATAGATTAGATTGTCAATTTTGTCTTGGAGGTTCTAATCTGATAAAGATATATCAAGATAATTTAATATTTGTTTCTAATTTCCCTTGTAAAACATACCCTCCCCTGGATGTTGGTCTAGTAGTATAATAAGTTTTTTTTCTCAAAGGATCCATTAAATCTTGGATTGTATAATAGGATGCACTTTGCCCTTTTACATAATAATCAAATAAATTATTAAAAAAAAACTAAAATGGATCAAGGCTTTACTGTTCACATAGATACAAAATACTATAGATTTGAACAATATAACGACAATTTTACCCTTATAAAAAAGCTCAATAAACTTTCTATTGGAGGCATTACTGTCTTTTTCACGAGATCAATTGTTTATTATTAGATTGACCGGGAAAAAATCATTCTTCTCATACATTTTAAGCATATTAAAATATTGAATTACGCTTAAAAGAAAAAAAAATATTTAGCTGTCGTTTAGGGGCTTTTTTGTATTTTTTTTTATTTTTAGCATAATAAAATGATTAATTACATTTAAAAGCAAAAATTATTAAAATGATGACTAGGGGATTTTTCATATTTTTATCCTATTTGTTTTCTAACCAAGTTTACTCAGGGGCAACTAGTTATCTTTATAAAATATAAAAGTTTATTTTAAAAAACTGGTTGGCACATTCGACACCGAGTGAGAAGCTCTCATGATCTTCTAACAGGGTATTAGTGGGAGTCTGGTGGCCTAGCAATGGCTTCTAGGATATTGTTTGAATTGTCTTGATGTCTCCTTCATCCCTAGGTGGCACATGACTCTTTTCTCTTTTTTTACTTTTTCCTCAATTTTCATGCCCGACTCTTCTAAATTTCAAAGCATCTCTTCAATTTGTTTTTTTTTTAGATTTGATCATGTTATTTTAATTACTATTTCTTTTTATTTGATATAATTTATAAAATTTAATTTTTCTTCAATTTCATCCACTGATTTTTCATCTGTCAAATTTTGTCCTTATTCTTTTGATTTCTATTTGAGAAAATTTTTGAAATTGATTTTTTTTTTTATGATTTCATCTCTATTTTTTTCTCCTATCAATTTTCATCCTTATTCTTTTGATTGCTATTTTTTATACTTTATTTTTTTTTAAAAAATTGATATTTTTTTATTTCATCCTGTAAAATTAAATTGGTTAAGAATTGAGCTTTTTGGTTGAGTCCGGGTCTAGGATTTTACAAGTTGCGAGTTTCGGGGATTAAACTAGGTTTAGAAGATTCACCCTTTTGCTCTGTAGACCCTCCAGCAGTTTTGACTCCTTGTCGAGACTGTCCTCCCCAAGCTCCTCTTCCACTGAGCAGTCTAGATCCTCTTGAGCTCCCTATTAGGATGAAACTCCCGCCCCTTCTCTGGAATTGACTTGATGATTGCCCGCTCTTCTCTTTCTTTGGGAGAGGAGGTCTCCCAGTCAAAAACTCAAAATCTCTCCTCTTAGCTCCAATTACCTGACTTGGCTCGACCACTGGTTTTGGGGTATCCCTTATTACCCTCTCCATACCCTGAGTTGCCCGTAGCAATTCCCGCACAGACTGAAACTGCATGGCTATCAATATCATCCTCAGTTCCCGCCTCAGTCCATCACAGAACCTCTCCACCTTGTGGCGCTCTGTGGGAAGGTAAGTGGAGGCAAAAGCTGCTAAGTCCTGAAATCTCCTCTCATACTCAAGAACTGTCAAATCTCCCTGCCTCAATTCCAAGAACTCCTGTTCTTTCTCCCTTCTATGTTCCCAGGAATAGTACCTCTCCTCAAACTCTTCATGAAAGTCCCTCCATCTCAATGCCTCCCCTGATCTCCTCTCTCTAATGGTCTCCCACCAAGAGTGGGCACTATCAACCAATAGCTGAGTCACGCAATCCACCTGTAGCTCCTCTGGCACCTGCATCTGATTTATAACTCTTTCCACCTTCCTCAGCCAATGCCTAGCAACCTCAGCATCCTCTTCACCACCGTAAGTGATACAACCCATCTCTCTCATACCCTTCACCCATTGCACTATGGTGACTACTCCCCCTGATCTAGGAGTTATACCGGAGGCTCCCATTACCATTCCTGCTGCTACAGCTCTCACTATATGTTCCATAAAAGCAGGATCTGAAAATGGGTTTGATCCAGCTACCGGTTCCACTAGTGGGGGTATATTATCACCCCCTGTCTGTCTGATACCTCGGGCATGGACATATTTTCCTAACGGGACAACGAATCATTCCGAAGTCTCACTGACTTGCCAGCTTCAGAGTACACTGATGTTGCAGGTATATGAGAGGAGGTGTTTGCCAAGGGATCCTCGTCTGGATCACTTTCTTTTCGAAAACTCTGGTCACTTCCCTGAACTGGGGATGGATCAATCCTGGCTCATTGCCTTGTTCTCACCATCCTGAAACACATTCAAAATCATATAATCATTCCTGTCCCCGGAATAGCAACCTGGGCTCTGATACCAACTGTAACATCCCCCATTCCGGGATAAAAACAACACTCTCATGTCAACCGAAAGCAGAGTAATAATTTTTTTTCTCTTATATATATATATATATATTCATGGTTTTCATATTAAAATCTACCGAAATTTCGACGGAGTCCCCCCTATACCGAAAGGTCCCAAGTTATCTACATGTAACCTATCTACACTTTTAATAACTTGCATCTCATAACTTAATCCTGACCCAATCATCTTGGGTTTCAAATTCCATAAATATTCTCACACCTATTACCCACAATATTCATAATATACATTATATAACAAAATATCATTATGGATGGATAAAAAATAAATACATAGACACGAAAAATGGTTATATGAACTACATAGATTAAGTTCATTCAATCAAGTTTAAACATTAATTATACAAATTAAGTTATACGAACATTTTCATGTTTACAAAATACAAGGGTATACCCTCTAGAACCTAAATTACAAGAAGGGAACATATGCTAGGATCTACTCCTGTCGTGCATGTGATGATCTTGAAACAAAATACATATTATTGAAAGATGAATATCACATAAATATAACAATACGAATATCTAACAATTTCAACAGGGTAACATGCATTCATATTTTGTTCACTTCTCATTTCTGGTTTTCATTAGAATCTCTTCCTTATTCAACTATTAATAACCGTTCCCTCTTTAACTATTAACCTCCATTCTAGACTTTATAAGATCAAACATGATTATTTTTGTTTAACACATTACCGATACCCCTTTTACTGGTATCATCATTATCCCGTAGGAGTCGATGCAAGGTGATCCCCTTACCTGGGATCCTAACATACACTAAATGTATGCTAGTCCAAACATGGCGATCCCTTTACCCGGGATCCTAACATACACTAAATATATGTTAGTTTACACCTTAAATCACACTTCTCATATTTCATTTGTCAGTGATAATTTCATCACTTAGCAATTCACACAACAACTTTTCCCCTTGAGTACACATACATTCAGTAATTCACATTTCACATCGGTAATATATATTAAATCATGGAATTTAACTAGAAGGTAAAGGTGCGATTCACCTACTAGCAATAGAAGCTCTACTCGTGCTCCCCTGCTGCTGCTGTTGCACCACGCCTGTGGTTCCTCCTGCAAATCACAGGTTTATCTCATAAATTTTCCTCACTCAAGGATATGTTTTATAATAACCATATCAACAACCAATAAGTCTTTCTTTCAGACATTTCTTAATATTTTATGTTCTTTTCATTTCACTCATTATTATTGTTGTTCTTTTTCCAACCCCAGTTATCATTCCTTTCTTTATAATTGGACTGTCACGGTCCAACTGTTACTGTCTCGTTTTTGAAATATCACTGTCTGACATCTCCTCGGATTTTTAACCATATCTGGAGTTATAGAACTCCGATTCAAGCGAGATTAGACTCGTTGGAAAGCTAAGACATGAGGCTACAAGTTCTATTTTTAAGGAGAACCCAGTTCTGCCTCTAAGAGAGTCAAAATAGCTCATCAACAAATACTTGGACTGTTACTGTCCAATTGTTACTGTCTCGTTTTTGAACTGTTACTGTCTGACCTCTCCTCAGATGTTTAACCATATCTGGAGTTATAAGACTCCGATTCAAGCAAGATTAGTCTCGTTGGAAAGCTAAGACATGAGGCTACAAGTTCTATAATTTAAAGGGAACCCATTTCTGCCTCTAAGAGAGTCAAAATTGCTCATCAACAAACACTTGGACTGTTACTGTCCAACTGTTACTGTCTCGTTTTTGAACTGTTACTATCTGACCTCTCCTCAGATTTTTAACCATATATGGAGTTATAGGACTCCGATTCAAGCGAGATTAGTCTCGTTGGAAAGGAAGACATGAGGCTAGAAGTTCTATAATTTAAGGAGAACCCAGTTTTGCCTCTAAGACAGTCAAAATGGCTCATCAACAAACACTTGGACTGTTACTCTCGTTTTTGAAATGTTACTGTCTGACCTCTACTCAGATTTTTAACCATATCTGGAGTTATAGGACTCCAATTCAAGCGAGATTAGTCTCGTTGGAAAGCTAAGACATGAGGATACAAGTTCTATGATTTGAGGAGAACCCAGTTCTGCCTCTAAGATAGCCAAAATTGCTCATCAACAAACACTTGGACTGTTACTGTCCAACCGTTACTGTCTCGTTTTTGAATTGTTTCTGTCTGACCTCTCCTCAGATTTTTAACCATATCTGGAGTTATAGGACTCCGATTCAAGCGAGATTAGTCTCGTTGGAAAGGAAGACATGAGGCTAGAAGTTCTATAATTTAAGAAGAACCCAGTTCTGCCTCTAAGATAGTCAAAATGGCTCATCAACAAACACTTGGACTGTTACTCTCCAATCGTTACTGTCTTGTTTTTGAATTGTTACTGTTTGACCTCTACTCAGATTTTTAACCATATCTGGAGTTATAGGACTCCGATTCAAGCAAGATTAGTCTCGTTGGAAAGCTAAGACATGAGGCTACAAGTTTTATGATTTAAGGAGAACCCAGTTCTACCTCTAAGATAGTCAAAATGGCTCATCAACAAACACTTGGACTGTTATTGTCCAACTGGTACTGTCTCGTTTTTAAACTGTTACTGTCTGACCTCTCCTCAGATGTTTAACCATATCTGGAGTTATAGGACTCCGATTCAAGCGAGATTAGTCTCGTTGGAAAGCTAAGACATGAGGCTAGAAGTTCTATGATTTTAAAGAGAACCCAGTTCTGCCTCTAAGACAGTCAAAATGGCTCATCAACAAACACTTGGACTGTTACTGTCCAACTGTTACTGTCTCGTTTTTGAACTGTTACTGTCTGACATCTCCTCAGATGTTTAACCATATCTGGAGTTATAGGACTCCGATTCAAGCGAGATTAGTCTCGTTGGAAAGCTAAGACATGAGGCTACAAGTTCTATTATTTAAGGAAAACCCAGTTCTGCCTCTAAGATAGTCAAAATGGCTCATCAACAAACACTTGGACTGTTACTATCCAACTGTTACTGTCTCGTTTTTGAACTGTTACTGTCTGACCTCTCCTAAGATTTTTAACAATATCTGGAGTTATAGGACTCCGATTCAAGCGAGATTAGTTTCGTTGGAAAGCTATGACATGAGGCTACAAGTTCTAGTTTTAAGGAGAACCCAGTTCTGCCTCTAAGATAGTCAAAATTGCTCATAAATAAACACTTGGACTGTTACTGTCTCGTTTTTGAACTGTACTGTCTGACCTCTCCTTAGATTTTTTTTAACTATATCTGGAGTTTTAGAACTCAAATATATAATTTAACATCCATGCATCAATTCATAACGGACTTTAAAACAACTCATAAGACCATGTTTAGAATATCTTACCCGGTACGAATCAAGGTCTCGATCCCTCCTTTTCTTTCTAATGGCAGCCGACCCTCCCCTCTTCTTTTCTTGTTCAATTTTTCTTATTAATCCCTTGCCCACCAGTGTTTATTTTTACCTATAACCCTTAATCTTGGATGGGTTCTTGAAATTTGGCGTTTCTCTCTTGATCTGTAAAAATAGATATCAAAACTCCCTCTATTCTTTCTTCACGATAGTTTTAGATTTGTTTTTGGTAAGAAGAGTAGTATTTATGCTCTATAATTATTCTTATTTGCATTTAAGCCCCATTTTCTTTAAGTGTATTCATTTTGCCCCCACTTCTTATTAGTTTAGTTTATTTTCTTTAATTTAATCTAGCCTTGATTATCTTGGGATTTACAGTCAACTTTGGTGACAGACTAGTAACCAAATCACAAAATTCACCACAAAGTCCCCAAAACACATATAAGTTGAAATCAGTGAGAGAAATAGGTCTGCCAATCATAACTAATTCATCAAACAAACCTTTAATGCGTTGCAAGTAGAGGGTGACAGTATCATCATCTTGTTGAAGATCCTGAAGAGAGCCATGCAATTGCATGATTCGAGATTTGGATGGGGAGGCGAGAGCATGTTCAAGTGTGCTCCAAACATTAGCAGAAGTCGGACAATCAACCTCGAGATGAAGAACATCATCTGAAAGAGAGGACAACAAAGCTGGTCTTGCTGTTTCCAAGTCAGAAACGTTTGGGAAGGGCCATAATTAAAGGTAGCAGAGGCAACAAAAACCGTATTGGACAGATCGTGTAGAGAGGGGTATGGAGTCGAGCCGTCAACAAATAAGAAGACTCCTTGACCAATCAGATACGGCTTCATCTGCATACGCCAAAACAAATAATTGTTGTTGGTGAGTTTGAGATTAATAACATGCTGGGTGTTAGAGAGGGGAATAAGCGCTGTGGTCGCAACAAAATGAGCCATGGCTGTGTTGGTTGCTGTTGTGAGTCCAGGAACCGGGGAAAATGAATTTGGAGAAGAAGGGTTGACATTAATGCTAGTAGCAACACTAACTAATTGATGCATAGCAATAACCGTGACAGAGAAGAGTAGCAAGATGACTAAAAAACTGAACTGTGACAGGGAAGATTGTAGTAGCAATAACCGATTGAAAAACCTGCGAAGAGCTGTCACACAAATAACAGAGGAAAAAGATGAGCACGCCTGGATTGAGAACGTCTTTGACAGAGAGGAGAGGTCAGCCGATCAAGGTCTGCAAACAAAATTATTTGCGGCAAAGAAGAAGAACAGGTGGCAGAAAGAAGAATATGCAACAGAGAGTAGAAGAACCTGACAAAAAAAATGAAAACACGTTTGTGGCTGAGCCGACCAGGTGAAGGAGAAGAAAGCCTAAACCTGTTTAAGATAGAGAGGCTCTAATACCAAGTTAAAACAAACTTTTGAAATAATTTGGTGAGCACCTTAAATTAGGGAGGCTCCTCTACTATTTATATGATTAAGGCATTGTACATATGTTATGGTGTAACCTGTTACACAAGATAAATGTATACAAGGAGAAACATAATATTTTCCTATTTTACAACACATCCCATAATACATATTTAGATCATTTCATATTTGGCACAAGATCGAAGGAGATGTATGCTCTAAGAGGGAGCATCATTTTCACACTTATTTGAGGATACATCATTTTCATCATAGTCTGATAGCAGCTGAAAAGGGGGAAACATCAAATCCCCACTACCCCTTCCCTAAAGGCTAGCTATCTCTTTCCTTGTAACTGAAAAAGGAGAAAAAGAAAAAAAGAAAGCATCTCCAACTTTATTTTCCTTTTTGTAATTGCTGCTGTTCTGCAATTCTTGCTGCCATATATTATACCTTACTGATTATAGTTTCAATTTTTTTTTTCATGTGGGCATGCATAGGTGATTAATTAACATAATATATTAACCAACAAAAGCATTACAATCACTTGGTAAAATTAGTTATTTGAAAAAAAAAATCAGCTGGATTACCAGGAGTATCTTGAGTTCCATAAGAGTTCGGTGAATTTCCAATGCCAGATATTCTTTACCTTTAGTTTGAAAGCTTAAGTAGTTCACTACAAGATTTAACAGTTTTACCGATGGAATTTTTCCGTCGGCGTAATACACATATTCCATCAGTAATTAATTTCCCAACAAAATCATCGACGAAAATGATCCATCGGTGAATCTTTCATCGGTAATTTTTTTCTGTCGATAAATCCGTTGGTAAAAAATAAATTACACGCTTCATTTCATCGGTATATCCCTTGGTAATAATATTTTTTTATTACCAATGGATTTACGGGGGATATACCGACGGAAATTCCATCGGTAATTATTTAAAAACATTTTAAAAAAATCATTTTATAAAATTATACAATAATTAAATTAACATAAATCAACATTGTATAATATATACTCAAAATGCTTGGAAAAGAGAATAAGAAAATCAACTCAAACAAATTTGCAACAAATAAATAAAACAAAAAAATAAATTCAACTAAAAAAATTCATATGAAAAAAATGAAGTTGCAATTGCTAAAAATTTAAAAATCCTATAAATAAATCAACTAAAAATTGATCTCATATGAAAAAAAAAAAAATCTCACAACAACATTTATACAATTATTAAGAACAAAAACAATTAAAAATAAAATAAAAAACAAATATAGTGAAAAAAATCATGAAAAAAGAAGAAAAAAGAAAAATCTTACCTTAATGTAGTTGCAAGTGAAGCTAAGGAGAGAAAAACAATTTCGCAAAGCATATTAATTAAAAAAAAAAAATAAGAAGATAAAAGAAGAAAGAAGAAGAAGACATACCCGAGCATGGAGAAAAAAAGAAGGTGATGAGGAGAGAAAAGAAGAGAAAGAAATAGATATTGATGTTTTTTATATATAGTGAAGAATAATAATAATAATAATAATAATAAGAAATGAGTCTATCTTTTGTGAAATAAGGGGATTCAGGCTTTTTATTGGGGCGCGTTAGCGATGAATTTACCGACGGATAATTGAATATTAATTTTTTTTAATTATTCCGTCGGTAATTCCATCGGTAATATTTAATTTAAATTTTCAATTTCGTAAAAAGTTTTCAGAAACCGCCAACAATTACCGACAATTTTTCAATCCGTCAGTGATTCTGTTTGTAATATTTAAATGAAAAATTTAAATTAATTGAATTTTTTCAGAAAACCACCAAATAACACCGACGAATTTTCAATCCGTCAGTGATTTTGTCCGTAAAGAACAACAATTAACAGTGCAATTGGAAAGTGAACAGTTCTGGAGCTCTCTGAAAAATACCGACGGAAAATTCCGTCTGTGATTCCCTTTGTAATTGACATGATGAACAGTGTTCACAGTTTACCAACGAATTTACCGATACTTTTTATTCCGTCGGTAATTCCGTTGGTAAAAATGACACGTCATTATTTTTTTTGGTTTGTTTTAATTTTTTTTCCCTCGGTTTATACCGAGGGAGTATTTCCGTCGGTAAAATCTCTCGGAAATATTTCCGTCGGTAAAATCCCTTGGAAATTTACCGACGGAAATATTCATTCGGTATTTCCGTTTGTATTTATCGATATTCTGGTAATGGTTACATGAGTTCAAAAATAATTTTATATTATTTTTTAACATATCATTTTAAGTGAAAGTCTTTAAACTTTTCGTCACTATAATGTCAAAAATCCAGTTTAACTCAAAAAGATTAAGCTAGACATAGTATTATTTTGGTTGCTATGAGCTGTAACATCATTTTTGGTGAGAAAATGCATGAAGACTATCAAGTATCACCTGGACATTAGCCTTTTTCTGATTGTCATCCTGTATGAAAGATTAATTATGAGATATATTGGATTAATATTACAGTTCAGTTATGCAATGCTAGCAGTATCATCCTCACCTTATATTGGATTAATATTATTTTTTGTAATAAAAAAAGGACTATTTTCTTTCTAAGATATTATAGAGAGCGAGTCCAAATATTCTTTGTGCATCACAATTGTTAATTTTCAATAATGTTGTTTTGGCTCAAATAAATTTCTTCTTTGGAGTTACTTTGGGTAAACTCAAAACTGAAAAATTAATTAAAAAAAGAGGCCATCAAGGTAGTGGCCAAAAAAATACAAGGTGTTATAATGCGTCACTCACCCGTCTGCCACTGGCATAACTCCACCAACTCTCAAAATTAGCATGCAGACTAATTGTAAATGAAAGCAAAATTCAAATTTATGAAGGCAGTCTCAAAAAAGAGGTTTAGTTTTGTATATGATTTCAAATTGTTTGGATGGGCTACAAAAATTTTAAAAATAAAAAAAAATATTATTTTAATACATTCATTTTTAAATAAAAATCACTTTTTAAAAAAACCAGTATTACAATCCAAACACTAGCTTATTATTCAAGTGATTGAAAAAATCTTAGTATCTCTTGCACTATTCCTTTTTAAAAAATTGCAAGAGATTTGTTGGAGTTTGCATATTATTCAACAAAGCTAATAATTAAATATTAGACCAACTCATCTATCCTTTGTTTTTATATCATTTGATTATTTCAAATTGAAATTATTTGAAATGAATTAATGTATTTAATTTTCGAAAAGTAAATAGTTAATGTTTTTACAATAATCATGAGCATGTCTTGGGATCATAAAAAAGCAACCAACCAAACTTTTAGCAGGAAAAAAATGCTTAGAATAATATTCGTGTTGTTAATGAATAATATAATTTTTTTTTTTGGATTTTCATCTAATAAATTAATTTTTAAATTAAAATGATTGCTTGATGAACTCGGTTCAAATTTCTTAATCACTCTCTCAATCATTGATTGCACTTTGCCATACTGGATATGCTAGGAAACAATGTGCATCATCACCTCCAAAATCACCAGCAGCATCACCATCAGTAAATTGTACGTATAAGTGTTGCCTTTAACATGGTTTAGAGCTTTTATAATCAAGTAATTAAGAGTTTAAATTTCAGATTTTTTTTAATTAAGAGTTAATAATAAGTCTATGTAAGTTTTAAATTTAAAAGACTTTCACCATAAAAAATATTAAAAAATAATATAAAACTATTTTTAAAACACAATTCATCTATTTAAGTTTTTAAATTAAAATAATTATTTAATAACTTTCATAGTCATGATTCATTAGCCACTTTTTAAACTATTTAAGTCACAATTCATGCCTTTTCAAACAA
>Ga0307509_10008002_pt1 | contig 13616 bp, 11 predicted proteins | sample 10_EM_MG_FD_202245 | JGI IMG/M metagenome (GOLD analysis project Ga0307509, IMG submission 202245) | Populus trichocarpa ectomycorrhiza microbial communities from riparian zone in the Pacific Northwest, United States - 10_EM | ecosystem: Host-associated > Plants > Roots > Unclassified | place...
AGTAATGAAAGGTCAAACTATCCGAATCTAGTCTTCTTCTCTCAATCCTTGTGTAATGGTCTGGGTTCTACCAACAAGCCCCTCTTGAACATGAATCAGATTAATCAAGGCTTGCTCTTTATTATTAAAAATCCTCTTGAAGTCCACCTTAGCCCATGTATCTTGAAGAAGTCCATTGAAAGCTTCTTTGAACTTCTTAGCCCTAAGCCTAGTAACTTCTTAGCCCAAAGGTTAACTATATAAATTATAAATAACAACAACAACAACAACAACAACAGCAACAGCAAAAATAATGAGTTAAAGAGGACTTTGAGATGTAAGATTAATGTGAAGATTAAACAATGATAACAACAAATGTCAAGGTTAGAGGATCCACTAATGGTATTAAAAATAAATGTAATATAAACTCTTTTTATTTCTCAACTGGAAACCACACACAAAGGAGGTTCCAATCGGATAATTTGTCATTAATAGCTCATTATAAATTATTAACATGATCATATTATTATCTTATTTAAGTAACACCAAACTTTTAAATATTGTCAGGAATTCATGATGCTAACTTATGTTAACAACAAATCAAGTTCATTTCATAGCAAATGTGTAGGTTATACCATACGGTTGGCTATGAAAGTGCCAAGCATTTGTTGTACCTAGTGTTATACAACACAAATATAGATTAACCATTTAACAAGCAAGGTATTAAGAATTAATAAGATAAAAATGATAAGACATGTTAATAGCAAATTGTTTAGGATATAAGCATTGAAGTCCATATTGAGTTTATATTATACTTATCCTAACACCATTAGTGAAACCTTTTCACCTTGACATAATGAACTTATCTAAACATAATAAAGAAGAGAAACATAAATAAACAACATAAGAACATAAGTATAGTAAAGGAAATGAAAAGCATAAACAAGAGATTAAGAAAAATATAACATGAAATAAAACTTAAACATTAAAAAAATATAAAGAAAGAAATAAAGAGCATGATCTTGATCTGAAAACCAAGATGTATAGATGCATGTCAAATGCCTCCTTTTATAGGCAAAAATTTGGAACTACTGATTTGATGACAAATTGTTGAGTGGGTGGCCACATCTTGACTTGGTGACAATCTTTATCTTCTTGTCTGAACAAAACATCATTGCTAACATCATAATTTGAACAGATTTTCGCCATGAAAATTCTAGGAAATTGGCTCAGCTTTCCAACAAAAAAAGAATCGGTGCATTTGGACTTCTAGAACTCGAGATATGGGCTGAACACTGAACAATGTCTGAGATGTATGATAGATTTGGACTACTATGTTGTTGCTATAATTTGAACTTGAAAACAGCCTTTTTGAATCTTGGATTTCGCATGAACGTTTTAGGCCTATGTCTTAGCTTTCATGCATATATAGCAGACCTAAATCTAAGTTCTACAGCTCCAGTTATGATCCAATAACCGAATGGTGTTTCAGTTTGGACTGAACCAGCATCTCTTTTCTAAGCTTAGCCCTCTCTTTCTCTTCTCAATTTCAGTAGTTAAACTCATCAATCAATCCCTTGATTTATGTGATAGGCCTGCATTTAAGATGAGCATTTACCATAAATTAAAGGTATCTTATATTATTAGATATGTTATTATAAAACATGCTCTAGCTAAGGAGTTATTGATACTTTAAGTGCAAAATGATGATATAAAACCTTGATAAAAATGCACTTTTAAGTACTAATCACACCCCCCAACCAGCTTATCACTAGTCCCTAGTAATCAAAGCATTAAAATAGAAAAATAATTTGCAAGTTCCACAAAGCAAGACATTCATTATTCAACTTCCATTAATCTATCCAAATAAACAAACTCTCATTAAATTTATATATCTGCTTCATACTGTTGAAACAAGATATTAATAAACCTTCTTTTTATGTGCTTAATGTATGAAAACATAGATGATGGGGCTTTTATTGGAAGAAAACAATATTATGTTCTAATGTTTTTCTAAGGTTAAACTTCCTTGGGTTGGGATTATTATCTTTTTTTTCTTTTTTTTTAATATATATATACATTAGCTTAAAACATAATGCATCTTTAACCCATGTAATGAGATTTCGACTAATGACTCCCAAACCAGTCAATCTTAGGGCATTAGGTGTTGAGACACCCCTACGAGCTTAGTAACTCAGGTTGCAAATACTGATACGTAGATAGTGCAATGTTTGATTCCCTTAAGCTTTTCTCCTTAACCCATGTAACAAGAACTGGGCCAATAACTCCCAAGTCAGTTGACTTTAGGGTATTAGGTGTTAAAACACCCATTCGGGCTTAATTGCTTAGGTTAGGGAGGCTACAAAACCAAACTTATTTACGTTTTTATTTATTTATTTAATTACATTTATTATAATTTTTTTCTGTTTTTGTTTTTTGCAAATTATATACTATCCCTTTCCCTTAGTTGTTACCTTTAACAAAAGAACATAAATAATGGAATAATCCAATATGCAACCCATAATCATATGTTAAAGTGTGTGTGTGAAAATGAAGGTTTATGAATACTTGTTTAATAAGTATATGAGCAAAATCAATTGATAATAATGCGAGAGTTTGTAAACCTGAATATTTCAAGAGAAGTATGTGATAGACCTTGTTATGAATATTGCAAATAACCATTGGAAAATGTTTACTAAGATGCATCTCAAGAGTCAATAAAATTCTCCCTTACTCTACCATCCTAGTAATAACAGTTTTGTCAAATGGTTTTAATAATATCAAAAACAGTTAGTAAGTTTTTTTTTTGTTTTTTTTAATGTCAACTATACCCTCTACCCCCCAACCAAAACGAGACGTTGTCCTCAATGTCCTAAGGTAGAAAGATAGAGTATAGAAGACATCACTTGAAACAACGAACACTGACAAACCTGAAACACACTTAAACAAATATAAGAAATAACAAAACAAAATAATAAGCCATTAATAAAACCAAAAGACACAAGGTTTCACAAACGAAGGCTCAAATCCAATCTAAGTTTTTTACGGCTTTCCTTAGTTGAGCAATTTATGCGACTCATGCAGGGATCAATGACAGGGATGAAAGATTGTAGTTGGTCAATCAATTGTTCAACAGTAGCAGCAGAGATTATGATTTGTCATGCCGAAGATGTTAGAAAATCCTTTTCCACAACTTGATCAAGAAAAGACTACATATTATCATAAAAACCATTTACATTTAGCAAACTTATAGGTTTATGGTGAATGTGTAGCTGGGCCCAAGAGGAAAATATGAAAGATCTTTTTCAATGTGCCGAGACCATCTGGTAAGGCAATGAACGCATCAGCATGGTTAAACATTGCATTCATTTGATCAGACATCGTGGAGACCTGTAATTCCTTTCCAATTGTTTTTCTAATGATGTCCCCTTTTGCCAAAGCTTTTGGAACGATACCCAAAACTTGACTGCCTCCTAAGAATGTAGCTGTTGACACACTCCCCATTAACCCAAGGCTGCCTTCCCCATTTACTAAATGAATCTTCCTCTCAGCTAGTATCTGACCAAGATAATTTGCGGATTCTATAAACTCTATTTCTTTCCCAAGACTGGATCCACAAAAAACACAAATATTTTTTATTTTAAGAGCTGAGGATCCTGCCATTTCAAGACCTGCCTATGCTTGTAGAATGCATGGGTTGAGTAGGCATGAAGGGAAGAAGAAGAAGGTTTTATAGATGAGAAAAAGAAAATGCAATCATATCACCTATATGGAAGCCAACTAGAGTTTCTCTCTCTCTCTCTCTCTGTTTTTTTTTTTTTGAAAACATGTGTATGTACAAGTAGTTGTGATTGTGGCTCATATCTTCCCTTGGTTTTACGTCCAAGAATGGCTTAAACACCCTTTATGGGTCGGGGATAGGCTTCCCATCCAGTTTTCTTAAAAACTGGCAAACAGGGTCTTTTTTTAGTTAGATTCTCAAGACTATGATGAGCATGTACTTTATGAAAATGGAGCTATAAATCCTAAATTGTACAATGCATATCTCTACTATGATGAGACTTAAGAGTCAATAGAAGATTATCTAAAGACTCTTTATGTTTTGAAATAAATCCCACCTTTTGACAATTTCATAGGTTTTGTAGAATGCATATGAGTCCTTGAACATGGTAGGTCAATAAAATCCACTCTGTAAGATTTTTGCAGTCGTGTTTTTTGATGAGAAATGATCCCCACATGCCTCAAAGTGACAAAGTTTAATGACACTACTTACCTCATTATCGGGAATGCATCTCTAAAATATTTGATCAGGAGAATATTTAAATAAGTAAAGGTCATCCCAATAAAAGTTTTGCACGTCGCTCAAAAACTTTCTTTTGTCTTAGTTATCCAAATGAGCTAGAAAAAATCCTGAAGCAAGAAAATTGATATTTTTAGCAAACCAAGGCATTGAACTAAGAGAAATTAAAGATTCATCAGGAAAGTAATCATCGATTAGTATGATGTCGAATGTCGAATCTATTGTTAATTTTGACAAATGATCCGCAACAACATTTTTTGTGCCTTTTTCATCCTCGATTTCTTCTTATTTGGTCATGGAATGAAGGAAATGAAAGTGTTGGCAGGGAATCAATCTTTTCTTTGCAATGTTCAGATTCAACCCCTTCTTTACCCTCAGAGATTGACTCATCATCTTTCTCACAAGGTTTAAGAGTGGGTTTTTCAATAACTTTACCACTACGAAGAGTGATGACTGATTTGACTTGATCCACGTGTTGGCTTTTGGAACTACTTGCATTTGCATTGTATTGCCCCTTTCGATTTTGCTGTGGTTGAGATGGAAACTTACCTTTCTCTTGAAAACTGAGAGCATATGTGAATTTTGCAAGAGCATCTTTAAAATCTGTCATGCTTTGAGCAAGTTAAGTGTTGATTGTCTCTTGCTTTTCAATGAATGCATGCAATGTTTCCTCAAGGTTTCTTCTACGAGGCAGAGCATAAGGAGGTGCATATCCATGAGAATTTTAGAAATTATGGTGTGTTTGAAACGGTGGCTGTGAAGTTTGTGCATTATTGTTATCACTCTTCCAACTGAAATTTAGGTGATTTCTCCAACCAGGGTTGTATGTTTGCGAGTATGGGTTATGATTGGGCCTTTGGAAACTGTTTAAAGCATGAGCTTGTTCATAGAGGTATTCCTTGAAAGAAGGCAAAGTTGGACAGTCATTGGTTGAGTGTTCATTGGTTTCACAATTTGACACACAATGTTTTGAACAGATTTTAATTGACCACTCTTTTTCAGTTCTAGTGCCTCGACTTTTCTAGCTAAAGATGCAAACTTGGCTTGGAGGTCATGATCTTTCATAAGGTTGTACATTCCTCCACTAAATGTATGAGGTTGATTTTACTTGGTGCCTCATAAGTGCCTGTAGTGTCCCAATTTTAAGCATTTTCAACTAGCAAGTCTAGGTACTCCATTGCTTTATTAGGGTCTTTATCTTCAAAAGTTCCATTGCACATCAATTCCACCATTTGTCTATCTTTAGGTGTTAACCCTTCATAAAAATATGAAACCAATCTCCATGTTTCAAAACCATGATGAAGGCAAGTATTAAGCAAGTCTCGATACCTATCCCAACATTGGTAAAATGTTTTTCCTTGTTTTTGAGTGAAAGTGGTGATTTGTCTTTTGAAATAGTTTCTTCTATGAGACGGAAAAAACTTCTTTAAAAATTGTTATTGTATTTCATCCCAAGCACAAATTGATCCTGACTTAAGATTTTATAGCCATGTTTTAGCTTTATCTTTTAATGAAAAAGAAAAAAGCTTTAATCTGATGGTGTTCATGCTACAATATTAGTCATTATAGGTGTTACAGACTTCCTCAAATTCTCTCAAATGCAAGAATGGATTTTCTAGATCTAAGCCATGAAAAGAAGGTAAAACTTGAATAATGTCTGGCCTAAAATTAAAATGAAATGCATCAAGAGGAAAAATGATACATGATCGCGCACTTGTTCTTGTTGGATTCATGTAGTCTCTAAGTGTTCTAACCCGATTATTCTAATTATTCTCATTATAAAGCGATTGATTATCCTCTTCACCCATGTTTTCTAAAGAAGATGAGGATATCTTACAAAGTCTATCATTTAATGTATGTGACAAAACTCTCATGCACATGTAAGAAGAGAATAAAAGGAAGAACAGAAAAGAACAAAAAAAGAAACAAAAGTTAGATAAAAGAAAAGTAAAAAGAGAAAAGAAAATAAATATTATAATTTATACAATAATTTACCTCCTCGGCAACGATGCCAAAAACTTGACACGACCAAGAGATTGAAGTCTTATCTCAAGTGAAGTAGTGTCAAAATAATAAATAACCCGGCAAGACCGGGGTCGAACCACAAGGAGGTTAACTATTTAAATTATAAATAACAACAACAACAACAACAACAACAACAACAACAATAATAATGAGTTAAAGAGGACTTTGAGATGTAAGATTAATGTGAAGATTAAACAATGATAACAACAAATGTCAAGGTTAGAGGATCCACTAATGGTATTAAAAATAAATGTAATATAAACTCTTTTTATTTCTCAACTGGAAACCACACACAAAGGAGGTTCCAATCGGATAATTTGTCATTAATAGCTCATTATAAATTATTAACATGATCATATTATTATCTTATTTAAGTAACACCAAACTTTTAAATATTGTCAGGAATTCATGATGCTAACTTATGTTAACAACAAATCAAGTTCATTTCATAGCAAATGTGTAGGTTATACCATACGGTTGGCTATGAAAGTGCCAAGCATTTGTTGTACCAAGTGTTATACAACACAAATATAGATTAACCATTTAACAAGCAAGGTATTAAGAATTAATAAGATAAAAATGATAAGACATGTTAATAGCAAATTGTTTAGGATATAAGCTTTGAAGTCCATATTGAGTTTATATTATACTTATCCTAACACCATTAGTGAAACCTTTTCACCTTGACATAATGAACTTATCTAAACATAATGAAGAAGAGAAACATAAATAAACAACATAAGAACATAAGTATAGTAAAGGAAATGAAAAGCATAAACAAGAGATTAAGGAAAATATAACATGAAATAAAACTTAAACATTAAAAAAATATAAAGAAAGCAATAAAGAGCATGATCTTGATCTGAAAACCAAGATGTATAGATGCATGGCAAATGCCTCCTTTTATAGGCCAAAATTTGGAACTACTGATTTGATGACTAATTGTTGAGTGGGTGGCCACATCTTGACTTGGTGACAATCTTTATCTTCTTGTCTGAACAAAACATCATTGCTAACGTCAGAATTTGAACAGATGTTTGCCATGAAAATTCTAGGAAATTGGCTTAGCTTTCCAACAAAAAAAGAATCGGTGCATTTGGACTTCTAGAACTCGAGATATGGGCTGAACACTGAACAGTGTCTAGGCTACAAGACAGATTCGGACTTCTCCGTTGTTGCTACAATTTGAACTTGAAAACGCCTTTTTGAATCTTGGATTCCTCATGAAAGTTTTAGGCCTATGTATTAGCTTTCCATCGATATATAGCATACCTAAATCCAAGTTCTACAGCTCCAGTTATAAACCAATAACCAAATGGTGTTCCAGTTTGGACGGAACCAGCATCTCTTTTCTAAGCTTAGCCCTCTCTTTCTCTTCTCAATTTCAGTAGTTAAACTCATCAATCAATCCCTTGATTTATGTGATAGGCCTGCATTTAAGATGAACACTTACCATAAATTAAAGGTATCTTATATTATTTGATATGTTATTATAAAATATGCTCTAGCTAAGGAGTTATTGATACTTCAAATGCAATATGATGATATAAAACCTTGATAAAAATGCACTTTTAAGTACTAATCATTATCCCTCGTTGATGATAGCCTAGTGACAATGTGATTGGTGATAACATCTTTCATAAAATCCACATGCTTCTTGCTTACCAACTTTCAGACCTGATTCTTGAAGTTCTTGCAATTTCTTCACATCTTCTCAGGATTACTGTCGCAGGGTCGCGCCGCGACGTAGTCTGGCGACAACAGAGGCTTTTATCATGCCTCTTGTGCGAGGTATGTGTGTGTTGGGAAGGATTTAATCATACAATTATGATTAAGGTTCAGGAGTCATCACCTAGTATTATGGTTATTAGGAACCTCTTGCAGACCAGACGAAAGCAGACAGCGGAGGACTGAAAAAATCCAGGCCGCTAGCAGACCAAGTAAGTTGTTTCTCTTCTCTCCCAGTTTTGCATTTGCATTTAGGTGTTGGTACTGTACGAAGTTAATTTTAATTACCTTTGCACTGTGCAGTGCATGCGTGAGTAATTCACGCATGCAACCTGCAACATTGCTCTACTGGATCACTAGCTTGGGCTAGTGACCCAGCTAGGACTGCTGGGTCCAGCCCAACCACATGGGCCGCACTAGACCCAGCCCAAAAAAACGAGTGAGATTGTTGGTTTTCTCCTGTATTTATTTTATGGTTTGTATTATATTGTAAAAATATAAATCTATTATTAAAATACCCGGTTTTCTACAAAACATTGCATATATATATATATATGCAATGTTTTGTATATATAGCCCAAAAAATGCTTTGTTTTCATGCATATGGCCAATACCCTAAAAAATATTTTGAACATTTTCTTATAAAAAAAACAAATATTTGAAGTCTTAAAAATGTGTTTTCGCATGGATTTCTTAAACACAAAAAAAAATATGGGGAATAATTTGTTATTATTTAGTATTAATATTTGAATAAAAAAACCCAAGTGGTTAATATCCAAAATACTTATCTAGGAATAATAATTTATTATTATTTATTTAATCACACATCCTTGAAAGAAGCCTCGATTATAATTGGAGACATTTTAATTTTTGACTCCACGGTTTACGAGCCGTGAAATTATGAAATACTAAGGCAAAAATAGGCTTTTAAAGAGCTCTAAATTTTCTTAGATTTCTAATTTTTTTTTCTCTTCCTTTTCTCCTTGCGATCTACAAGTCGAGAACGCTTGAAATACTAAGGGAAAAGTGAGTGTTTAAGCATGTTGAATCCCCTTAGATTTCTATCTTAGTTGTCTCCTAATCCACGAGTTACAAATTTAGTCTGAATCAAACATAGATTTCAAGAGATCTGCATTGGTCATCCTTGGTACTTTGTAGACATATCAAAGGCATAATCCACATTGGCCAAAGGTTCTTTATTTTTAGACTTTGAGCCTAAGTTTGTTCATCGTAGCAAACTTATCCTAGGAAAACTGATGGGATTAGAGAACATCAACACCATAGCAATTATAAGGCAAACCAAACACCAAGCAGCTTAACTTAGGTAAAGCGTAATAGGGGTGCTAAAACCTTCCCTTTACACATGAAGCTCTAAATACCAGTTAAGGTTCCTAGTGACCATAATACTAGGTGGCGACTCCCTTATTCACAAAACAAAGACCCCGAAATCAATCCCCGCTCCCGGAAAGGGTCGTCGTGAGGGTATGACACCTACCAATCCAAAACTTTCATCCAAACACTCCTAGAAAAGTTATAGTGTATAAAACGGTGCTTTGAAGTTTTTAAATCTGAGCCGCAAAAGACACACGAAGCTTGTTTGGAAGGCAAAACATTCCAGTGATGGAGAAAAGCTCTTGTACTAACTTTGTCCTAGACTGCTAACCAGAGGAACACTTGAACTTTCGAAGAGGCCCCTTTAATCCAAACATTGGCTTCAAAAATTGTACATTAGCAGAGGAGGTACTATTAATTAGGGTGCAACAGGACTTAACTGAGAAGCTTCCATCAAAATTACATGGCCCTATGAGTTTGTCATCTTTTCCTTGTCGAATTATCATTGGCTCCAGCATTGAAAGCAATTGATGATATTGTTGCTCTTCATAAGATAAGAGATTCCTTTGCCAAATCAAATTCCATCGCCAATGATCATTCACCTATTGAACCAACACGTTACGCCTGATGTTGCGACTCTGGCTGATTCTGCACCCTATCTTGGTAATGATCATTTGCTTGTTGGTGATGGTAAAGGTCTTTCCATATCCCATATTGGGCATACCATGTTATGTTCCCCTAAACACACTTTTACATTATCTAACGTTCTCCATGTTCCTCATATTACCAAACCATTGCTATCTGTTCATAAATTTTATTGTGATAATAATGTTTATTTTAAATTTCACACCTCTGTGTTTTATGTAAAGGATCTCACCACCAAAGTAGTGCTCCTCTTATGTTAGAACAATGATGGTCTATATGTTCTCTCTAAGTCTTTTGTCACCACCATTCCTCAAGCTTATTGGTCTCCTAGCGTCTCTACGACTGCTGATATGTGGCATCGTCGATTAGGCCATCCTACTTCCTGTATTTTGAATTTGTTAGTTTCCAAAAATAAAATAATGTGTACTTCTTAACAAGTCTTCATGTTTATCATTGCGACCTACGGGTCACAAAACTACTGCCTTACTTGATTTAATATTTAGTGATATTTGGGTCCCTGCTCCCATGTTTTCCTCTGATGGTTTTCATTACTTTGTTATTTTTATCGATATGCATATAGAATATATATGGTATTATCCTCTTGTTGTAAAATCCGATGTGTTTTCTATATTCCAACATTTTTAAGTGCTTGTTGAGCGTCAGTTTTCCCGCAAAATTAAATCTATTCAAACTGATTGGGGTGGTGAATTTTGTAAGTTAAATAGTTTCTTTCAAACTATTGGTATTCATCACAGGTTAATGTGTCCTCATACGCATGAGCAAAATGACAATGTTGAACGTCCCCATCGCCATATTATCGAAACTGGTCTTACCCTATTAGGCCAATGTAGTGCTCCGTAACGATTTTGTATATCTCATCAATCATATGCCTACTCTTGTCCTCTAAATTTAGTCTCCTTTTGAATCTCTTTTTTCTTTTTTTGCTTCCATATCATGCTCATAAGTTGGATTTCTATTCATCTCTATGGGTGTTCTTAGGATATAGTTCCTCTCATCTTGATTATCTTTGTCTCGATGTAGCATCTCAATGTATACATGACTCTTGTCTTGTTCGTTTTCATGGTGGTGTGTTTCCTTTTACAACATCTGAACAAATAGCCCACCAACCAGCCACTCCTTCCTAGTCCACACACTTTCCCACTGATTAGTACTTAAAAGTACATTTTTATCAGGGTTTTATATCATCATATTGCACTTAAAGTATCATTAAATTCTCTAACTTAAGCATGTTTTATAATAGCAAGAACGATAACATAATATATCTTTATTTTATGGTAAATGCTCATTTTGAATGCAAGCATATCTCACAATTTAAAGGATTGATTGATGTGTTGAAAGTGAAAAGACAAAGAGAGGGCTAAGCATAAAGAAGAGATGTTGGTTCAATTCAAACTGGAACACTATTCGGTTATCGAATCATAAATGGAGCTGTAGAACATGGATTTAGGTTTAGTTTATATGGATGGAAATCTAAGACATAGGCCTAAAACTTTCATGAAGAGTCCAACATTCAAAAGGGTCGTTTTCAAGTTCAAATTATAGCAACAAAAGAGAAGTCGGAATTTGTCTTGCAGCCTAGACACTATTTAGTGTTTAGCCCATATAGTGAGTTCTAGAAGTCCAAATGAGCTCATTCTTGTTTTGTTGGAAAGCTGAGACAAATTCTCAGAACTTTCATGAACACTATCTATTCAAATTATGATGTTAACAATGATGTTTTGTTCAAACAAAAAGATAATGGTTGTCACCAACTCATATCTAGTTTATTTATGTTTCTCTTCTTCATAATGTTTAGCTAAGTTTATTATGTCAAAGTGAAAAGGTTACACTAATGGTGTAAGAATAAGTATAGTATAAACTCAACATGGACTTTAATGTTTGATACTAATATTTTTTGTATTTGTTATCTTACTCACTCTTAATACCTTGCTTGTTAAATAGTTAATCTAGATTTGTGTTGAACAACCCTTGATACAACAAATACTTGATCCTTTCATAATCAACTGTATGGTATAACCGACACTTGTGCTATGAAAGGAACTTGATTTGTTGTTAACATAAGTTATCACCATGAATACCTGACAACATTTACAAGTATTGGTATTACTCAAATAAGATAATTAATATAATCATGTTCATAATTTATAATCCGATTGGAACCTCCTTTGTATGTGGTCTCTAGTTGAGAAATAAAAAGGAGTTTATATTATACGTATTTAAAATACCTTTAGTGGATCTTCTAACCTTGACAATTTTTTTTATCTTTGTTTAATCCTTACATCAATATTTCTTAAAAGTTCTCTTCAACTCCTTTTCATTTATTATTTGTAATTTTATATAGTTGACCTCCCTATGGTTCGACCCCGGTCTTGCCGGGTTATTTATTATTTTGACACTCCTGCACTTGGGATAAGACATAAATCTTTTGATCATGTCACCCACCTTGTTTACCTCCCCCCATTTTCTCCCTGCTGGCCCGCCACACACCACACCCACAGATCTGTCGCTCTTCCAGCCCCACCGTTCCCCACCCTTGTCTGCCACCATACCAACGCCACCCAGCCTTGCCCATATGCAACCATTTACATGTTTCTCTAATGATCATTATGCATGAACAAGTTCACCTCCTTTAGAGTTGCATATTTCCAGGTCTGTCACTACAGCTAACTCTGATTCTATGATAGGTTCTCCTACATTTGCTACTGCGAGCTCCATTCTTTTGATAGATTCTCCTGCAGGTCTGCAACTTTTTATTGATCTCTCATCTTATCCTCTTCAGCAGCTTCCCAGTTCAGATTCTTCTGCTCCTTAATTTGTTGTTTGTCAACATCCGATAGTTCTTCACCATTGGTTGCTGAAGACTACCCTCCTAATAGTGTTTGCAACCACCTCTATTGCTCCTAACTGTCGAGTAATGTGCTCTCCTACATGTAAGTCCCTTGCATTCTCTGATGCTGATAGGTATGAGGCATGACATGGTGCTATGCGCGATGAAATTCAAGCCTTACACTCTAATAACACCTGGTCCTTGGTTCCTTTTCATCCTTTAATGAATGTTATTGGTAGCGGTGTGGATGGCATTGTTGAGCAATTTAAGACATGTTTGGTTTCTAGAGGCTTTACTCAACAAGAAGGCATTGATTATTCTAAAACATTCAGTCCAGTTGTTAAGCACGTGCCAATCATATTAGTCTTCTCTATTGCAGTCTTATGTAATTGGAAGATTCATCAACTTGATATTCATAATACCTTCCTCAATGGTGTTCTGGCCGAAGAGGTCTACATGAAACAACCTCTAGGTTTTGTTGACTTTGCTCTTCCCTCTCATGTGTGCCAGTTGCATAAATCTTTATATGGTCTAAAACAGGCTCCACGGGCATGACACACTTGTCTGAGTGATTTTCTTATTTCTATTGACTTTTATGCTTCCAAGGTTGACACCTTCTTATTTATCTTGTCTGTTGGTGCTAATAACTTCTATCTACTTATTTATGTTGATGATATTCTGCTTAGGAGTAGTAACTCTACTATGCTTCACTGTCTAATACAGTTACTGAGTTTAGAGTTCAAGCTTCATGATTTAGGC
>Ga0307509_10008003_pt1 | contig 13604 bp, 10 predicted proteins | sample 10_EM_MG_FD_202245 | JGI IMG/M metagenome (GOLD analysis project Ga0307509, IMG submission 202245) | Populus trichocarpa ectomycorrhiza microbial communities from riparian zone in the Pacific Northwest, United States - 10_EM | ecosystem: Host-associated > Plants > Roots > Unclassified | place...
GCCCCCCCCCGGGAAGGGAAGAGGAAAGTTAAGGGAAGCATATAGATTTTGGGGAATTTGGGGGAGTGTTGAGCGAGGTTACTATTGAAAGGGGAGGGAGTAATGAACTGATATAAACAATTTAGGAAGGGAGGAGGATGGGGGGGAAGGGAAGGCGTTTCTTGCGGGGTTTTCTTTTTAAATATACAAGCGGGGAGGAAAAGAGGAGGAAAGTGCGGGGGTGTTTCCCCTCCACTGCAGCGCATAATTTCTGTCAGGGCAGATTCTTGTCGATAGTTTATTATCTGTATATTTCTCGGGTAGAGGAGTAGACTTCCGTACGTGAAGCACCGTAGCAGGAGTGATTCTGTGTGATGCACCCCCTGCAGCCCCATATATTGGCATAAATGAGGGGAGGGGATCCAGAGTTCACACAGCAAGCGTAAACACCACATTGCGACGAAGTCAAAAAGCAGAACAACTCTGGTCCCGGAGCAACACATCTATACACTTTCCTTTTTTAGTATCATATTGCGCTGTGCTTTTTTAATTCGTTATGGATCAGTAGGTGGGGTAGGGTAGGGCGGGGTGGGGTGGGGAGGTATGATATAATACTCCAGCGGATGAGGAGCCAAGCAGTATCCATCCATCCATCCATTCATCTTGTTAGAAAAGCTCGGTTCACTTATGATATCTTGGACTACCGTACTGTATTACATCATAAGCTTGAATAAATAAACCATCTGCCTATCCCCTTACGCTCCGTTGTGATGTTGCACTGTACCGGCACGTGGAGTGTGGTATCTACCCTAACCCATTGATTCACCAAACGGCATCTTCCGAACAATCGATTGTGCCAGGGGGTAATAGTGCCAAGGTTGCGGCGTGCGGCCGCAACACCCGAATGTTCACTGGCTCACAACCGGGGGCACTCTAAGGAGTGCCTGACAGCTCAAAGGTATGGTTCCTCCGATTCAAGAAGGGGACCTGATTTTCCGTTGTTTTAAAATTCTTGAGGCTCCACAGGTACAAGCCTAATTGTAGAAGAAAAACCTATTTCTGAAAGAGAAGATGAAGGGGAATGAGAAATAGGTTTTTTTTATGTAAATATCCCAATACTGGTAGAGCCTTAAGGATTTGAAAAGTTGGATTTTTGGTGGGAGAGATAAAAAAGTGTTATGTTAGCCACACTTCATTATCTTAGTAAGCAAGTAAGTATATACAAAAAATGGCATTTTGAATTTTGTGATATAACTAGTATCTGACGAATATGGTAAAATAGAACCTAAAAAAACCTAAACGAATAGCAACAGGCTCTAAATTTAGTTAGATTACTTAAGGGCTGTTTGGCAGGTCGTTGTTTGAAAAATTCTTGATTTCAAAATGTTTTTTGGACCAAATCATGTTTTATAACAACGATTGAGTTTGGCAGAGCATTGTTTGTACATACAACAAATCAATGTTTCAAAACATGTGTTGAAACAATAGCAGCAACTCTCTTCTATTAATAGGAATTTGATTTTGTTAAAAAGCAGTTCTGCACAATGTGCATTTACAGTTTCCAACTATTCTACTCATTCTATTCTGCTAACAAATACAAGAACACAAACCACTACCTGTAATTCTTCCACAGTATTGAAGATCGGTTTCCTACCAACCACCGGCTTGTTCATTTCAGTATCAAGAATGTCAATCATGAAAGCTCTAAGTACCTACAAGGCAATATGGTCGGAGTATGCTGATTAAAGGCTAATTGATGGGATGTTGACTTAGTGTGGGAAGGGAAAAAACTTGATAATGGATTTAAGAAAGTGGTGTGGCAGGAAATTATGGAGGAATTCAATAAGGGTGCATTTGAGGAGGAAAAGACTATACTGCAGTTGAAACCTGAAACTCGTATAAATATTGTAAGTTTTCTATTTTTCTTATTATTAATATTAATTTAATATTTCAACTAATCTTGTTATTAATTAAATAGATGAAACAGAAGTGGAAGATATTTACTCATTTGTTGAATTCTTCAGGATTTGGGTGGGACAATGAAGCTAGTATTGTTACTGCTTCAGAAAGCGTATGGAGTGTCTATTTGAAGATATGATTATTAGTTCTCAAATGAAATATCCAAGTCTCATAAATCTAATAGTTTATTCTATAATAGAACTACTCAAAGGCAGCAGAATTTAGATATCGTTCTCTGAACAATTACTATGGATTAGACAAAATCTTTTGCAATATCTCAACAAGGGGGTAGCAAAGCTGCCACATCTTCTAGTAGTCAACTAGGCACTAATCAGGGTCAAGTAATAGACTCTAATAAGTCAGAGAATAAGGCGTCATCTTCCTACACATCAGCAAAAAAGAAAGGTTATACCCAGACGCAACCCGATGCCATAGTAGAATAGTAGAAGTACTCAGGTATAACTAGCTATCATCGGATACCTCCTAAGTAAAGAAAACTACCTTCGAGGACTTTGAATGAGTTAGTGAAAGCCGTAGAGAATATCCAAATACTGAGAGAGTTGTCCGGAAAGGTCCACCAAGTATTACTCATGTTTACTTATTTGAGTTATTTAGAGAGTGAAATAGAAATATATTTATTAAAGCGAATCTAGAAAACCGTAGCACTCGGTAGCTAACAATTTGAAAGTACTAGCCCAGAGAACTAAAGTACAAAAATAGGGATAACTCTTGAACCATTGGTCGGACAGTGTTGGGACAGCATGAGTTGGATTCCGCCCGGTGAGGGGAATTGAATGGTATAGGTCTCGAAGTGTCCACATAGATATAGAGGTTGGCAGGAAGATAAAGGCAGATACCTCAGGGGGCTAATGTCCGCCAGGGTCGGGGGGGGGGGTCTCATTGGAGTCCGCTCGCCGAGGGAAGTTGAAGGGTATAGGTCCCGAAGTGTCCGCATGCCTGTAGCACTCAGTAGCCAACATTTTGAAAGTATGTGGCCGGGGAACTCAAGTACAAAAGTATGGATAACCCTTGACCCAGGGGTCGTACAGTATTGGGAAAGGGGGTGTTGGAATCCGCCCGTTGAGGGGAATCGAATGGTGTAGGTTTCGAAGCGTCCGCATGGCTATAGACGTTAGCAGGAAGGAAAAGGGAGATATCTCAGCAGGCAGATGTATGCCAAAGTCAGGAAGGGTCTCATTGGAGTCCACTCGCCGAGAGGAATCAAATTGTATAGGTTTTGAATAGTCCACATGGCTATAGAGGTCAGCAGGCAGAAAAAGGGAGATGTCTCAGCGGGCAGATGTCCGCCAGAGTCAGGAAGGGTCACATTGGAGTCTTCTCGCCGAGGGGAATTGAATGATATAGGTCTCAAAGTGTCCGCATCCCTATAGCACCAAGTGGCCAACAATTTGAAAGTACTTACCTGGGGAACTAAAGTACAAAAGAATGGATGACCCTGCAACCAGTGGTTGGACAGTGTCAGGACAGAGTGCGTTGGAATCCGCAGGTTAAGGGGAATCGAATGATGTACGTTTCGAAGAGTCAGTATGGTGTAACAATCCTATTGTTGAGCAGTAGTGCAACAGGCAACGACAGTTATCTCCTTGATACGCGAGTCTCGCTTTCTTGCACCAGGGCGTGAGGGGAAGTACTATCTCTTCAGATAGTACGGAACTGGCTTGCGTGTCTTTGAGTGATCCGTCGAAGGATACTATCTCTTCAGATAGTAAGATGGGTGAATCGTCGTGCTTGATAGGGCTATCACAATAGTCCTATGTTCGGGTGGCCCGTCGAGACTATCACAATAGTCTCTGGGTTCTTAGAGCGTAGGCTCTCCGAGTCGTAGAGGAGGAGTATATATAAAGAGAGTAAAGCGTAATGGTATTGCAATATCTTTAGTATAGAAAAGTACTTAGATGGTTGCGTGAAGATCCTATCCTTTGGTCGGTTTTTTTTTTTTTTTTTTGTAATCAAATCGTTATTATGTTTAAAGGTACAAAAGACTCATGCAGCGCTAGCTATAGAGATAAAAAACCTATAAGCAAACTTCATCCCGCCCGCTTCACCTCGTCATAGGAAAAATCAAACCCCCTGAGACCATAGAAGAAACTTCCCCCGCCTAGCACCTAAGACTCGCACCTCAGACAGGTAGGGAAACAACTCATAGAAACGTACAGGAGAGAGACCCAAACCCTTCAGCAGGCCCCCAGGTAACACTAAGAAAAGAATCAACGAAACGCCTAGATATAACTACTATTGCCAATTTGCCTAACCAAAAGGCCCTGCGGCTAGTCGCCGTAAGTGGCAGGCCGGTTCACGGTCGGGACTGACCGGAGGATGGCGACGCGTCGGCGTTTAGGAGAGACCAAGGAGGCAGTGCAATACCATGATCAACCGTAACCTAAGCGAGGTTTGCGACCTTAGAGTAAATCGCAGGAGGGAGAGAGGCAGGTGGGCGAGCGGAGCCACCGGGCAGAGGGGATGCCAGCCAACGACGATGAGCAGTAGGGTGCCAGCCGGTGAGGAGGATTAGCAGTAAGGTGCCAGCTTATGGGGCAGTAACGGTGCCAGCGGACAGAACCGGGAGGGGGGTAGAGGAAGAATCGCGAGCGGGCTAGCCCCAACCGACTAACGGGCCATAGCAAGGGCTTTTGGGGCGACAGCGAAACCGAGCGGGACCTTGATGTTACTAACCGAAGCTTTCCCCATCAGATGTACAAGCCCAGCAGAACCGAAGCCTTACTTCGACCGAGAGTCCGGACGCCGTATCGCCGACCGTGAACGAAGCGAGAAGCTTTCTGACCGTGCAAAATGCTAAGCGAGGTGCAAAGCAAGTGCGGGGTAAGGGGGAGAACCGAACTTCATGAGCGGGTGTCAACGATGAACGGGAACAAGAACCCCAAGGAGGGGAGGCATGCGTGCCCCAGGAGAGGAGGGTAGATGGCTTAACGTCAACTCCTAGGCAGTAGCCATCGTGGGAGAAGAGAGGTGGGTGGGGGAAAGTAACGATGATTTCCCGTGGTGTTGAGATTTCAATCGCCGGAGGTGGAGGAGAGATGGTTCGTGTCCTATCCTTTGGTCGGAACCAAGTTCTTTATATAGGCATCTTCCCACAACCCTAACCCTGGTGACGCCTCACCATTACATAGCATAGCCCCCATGAGTCATAATTGGTCATGGTGCGAAATCCATCAGCTGATTCTTACGAATCAACTGTGCACATCCTCTTTACTCGATCCAAACCAATAAACTCGATCATGCGCTCGAATGAGTCGCATGCGTAAAACCCATGACTCGCAAGTGCGCCGTCATGTGCAAAATCATTACATCATATGACGTCACGAACGTGACGTCATGAAATCATTAACCAATCATAATCAACCAATAACTCGCAAGTGCGCAGTCATGTGAAAGCTATGAGTCAAATGACGTCATAGTGAAAAACCTCAACATACCTTATAACTAATAAGTATTAGTCATGTGAAATCTGCCTTGCTTAGTCACAATTTGTGACACATGGCTACAGAGGTTGGCAGGGAGAAAAGGAGAGATACCTCAGTGGGCTGATGTCCGCCAGAGTTAGGAAGGGTCTCATTGGAGTCCGCTCGCCAAGAGGAATTGAATGGTATAGGTCTCGAAGTGTCTGCATGCGTGTAGCACCCAGTAGCCAACAATTTGAAAGTACTTGCGGAGGAACTCAAGTCGAGACATATGGATAACCCTTCAACCAGTGGTCGGACGGCATCAGGACTGGGTGCGTTGGAATTCGCCAGTTGAGGGGAATCGCATGGTGTAGGTTTTGAAGAGTCCGCATGGCCATTGATGTGAGCAGGGAGAAAAAGGGAGATACCTGAGCGGGCTGATATTCACTAGAGTCGGAAAGGGCATCATTGGACTCTGCTCACTGAGGGGAATTGAATGGTATAGGCCTCGAAGCGTCCGCATGCCTGTAGTACCCAGTAGTCAACAATTTGAAAATATTTGCCTGGGGAACTCAAGTACAAAAGAATGGATAACCCTTCAGCCAGTGGTCAGACAGCTTGGGGACACACTGTGTTGGATTCAGCTCGGGAAGGGGAATTGAATGGTATTGGTTTCGAAGTGTCCGGCTAGCTATAGGGGTCAGCAGGAAGAAAAAGGCAGATATCTCAGTGTGCAGATGTATGCCAGAGTCGGGAAGGGTCTCATTGGAGTCCGCTCACCGAGGGGGATTGACTGGTATAGGTTTCGAAGCATCCGCATGGCTATGGAGGTCAACAGGATGAAAAACATCAGCAAAAATGTAGTCTGCATCACGTACGGTAGTGTTGCGTCCTGACTCGGACTCTGCGTCCTGAGCGTCCTGTGCGTCCTGTACCAATACGCCACATCTGGTTGCGTCTGGTGCGTCCAGAGACCCTTGCCTACACTGGGTTCCGTCCTGACACATGCAACTAAGCAACCCTGCCTCCCCTGCATCCTGACTTAAACCTCAACACCATCGCACATCAGGATTCACCACTACCCCTGATTCTCCTTTCAGCCTTCTTTGTCTTCTAGCTCACATGTGAGCAAGGAGTATTTCTTGGCAAAGAAAATATAGTTAGTGCTGGCGCCTGGTGAGAAAGCCATCATACCCTTAATCTTAAATTTGCGCTAAAGATCCCAAGCCAGACTCGCACTCAGAGTTCTATTTTCAGAACATCATCTTTGAATGAGCGAAAATGCCAGCTTACTCCAGTCTGAATGCGAGCGATAGCCATAACACTGCCTGGTAGTTTCTCGGCACTTAGCCTCAAACTGGACGCAACGCGACACACTCTGTTCATCACTGCACAACACACAACATCCACACTCCCGGGCCACAGCTGCAACACTCCACCACAGCCAGACAATCAATCCTGAATCCGATACCTGGATGTTCCTGGGCTCGATGCCAGCTATCCAGCGGTATAAGATTCATCCCCAGAGGGATATTATTCATGAAGTTAGAGGGCTGAATGGGGTGTGGTGCTGGCGATCCCAGAACTCGATGGCAGATTCCTCCACAACCACTGCTCCGATCCTCAATCTGATTGCGGGAGATTGTTGGGCTCGACGACAGCTACCCAACGGTATAAAGGACGTCTCTGTGGCATCAGAACTCATAAAATCGCTGACCCTGGTGAGAGTTGTTTTTATAGGTACCCTGGCAACCCAAGAACTCGATGGCAGATTCCTCCACAACAACTTGACCAATTCTGGATCCGATTGCGGGATATTGTTGGGCTCGACGCCAGCTACGCCATGGTATAAAGGACGTCTCTGTGGCATCAAAACTCAGGAAATCGCTGTCTTCTGTGGAGGGGATCTCTATACCACTATTATAGTAGCCCTGGGGATTCTTTACTCGACGGCGGATTACTCTACAACCGCTGGACGGATCTTGATTCTGTTTGCGGGAGGCTGTTGGGCCTGACGCCGGCTATCCAACGGTATAAAGTACGTCTGTGTCGCATCAAGACTCAGGAAGTCGCTCTCCTCTGTGGAGGGTGTATTAGGTATTAAGCTGCTGATATTTTACTCGACGGCAGATTACTCCATGGCCGATGGATAGATTCTGAATCTGTTTGCGGAGGTATATCGGGCTCAATGCCAGCTTCCCAACGGTATAAAGTACGTCTCTGTCGCATCAGAACTCAGGAGATCGCTCACCCTTGTGAGAGTGGTCTTTACAATGCAGGTACCTGGCGATCCCAGAACTCGATGGCTGATTCCTCTACAACCACTGCTCCGATCCTGGATCTGATTGCACGGGATTGTTGGGCTCGACGCCAGCTACGCGCCGGTATAAGGTACGTCCTGAGGCGCCAATTCTCCATGGAGCTATAGGGTCCCGGGAAGGGGGGAGGCCGGGCTCAGGCTTGGGTGTGAATTTGCATGTTTATTAGAATAATAGAAGCCTACCTGTAGTAAATTTAATAATTTGACCAAATGAACTTGAAATCTATTGTGACCCGGGTGACCAAGGTCAGAAACAGGTAAAGGGGGGACCCTTCGCTTCTCTCAGGAAGATGTGGTCTGGCGTCAGGTAGTGTCCTGAGTATTTGGTGCTCCGTCAGGTGGCGTCCTGAGCCTTGGGTGCTGCATCCGGTGCGTCCTGAGTATTAGGTGCTGCATCCGGTGCGTCCTGAATGTTGTGTGGTAGGGTCGTTGCATCCTGATTCGCGATTAACGTTCCAGCGTCAGGTGCGTCAGACGCACAGGACACACACAACGCAGGGTAATATTTTTGCTGATGAAGGCAAATATCTCATGGGGCAAATGTCTGCCAGAGTCGGGAAGGGCCTCATTGGACCCCGGTAACTGAAGGGAATCGAATGGTATAAGTTTCGAAGTATCCGCATGGCCATAGAGATCAGCAGGAAGCAGAAGGCAGGTCCCTTACTGGGCAAATGTCCGCTAGTGTCAGAAAGGGCCTCATTGGAATCGACTCGCTTACGCGTATTGAATAGTGCTAACCTGGACAGAAGAGCATGCCCCTCTCCGAAGGTTGATAATATTCAATAGTTCACCTGATTCAATTATTACCCTAGCGGGAATAGCTTGCCTAATTATGCACCAGGTATATGCCACCATGGGAGAGCATATATCTGAACCCAAGCTCCCTGAGTAGGGACTTCCCGGAGGCATCTGGGAGACTACTCAGGAACCCCAAAAAGTTCACGTCTCAAGATATGGCTAACTGATTGAAACGATGATTAGAGAACCAGTTCTCTACTCTTACTAATGCATACGCATCATGCATTGATAGATGAATATTGGACCTGATCACTCCATATTCATGATACTATTGGTATGTAGGTATTTAGACTGCATATTCAATTATAGTCTATCAGGATGAAGAGATCGAAGACTGACTACTGGTGGAGTGGGAACACCCTTAGAAGAAATAGAAGTCGGGGGATTCTCAGAGTCGAGCGGGGCAAGTTTCAGGGTCAAACAGTGTTCACACTTTGTTCTGACGAACTGAATTCTTAGAAAGATACTTCGTTACTAGAGAAGTCAAAGTAGCGTGAACATTAGTATAAATAGTAGGGCTCTCCCTGATGGTTGAGAACATCATCAAGTCACGGAGAAGAGACCATAACAATATTCTAAGTTATGACAATATTTCTCTATTACTTTATCAAACAATCTTCTTGAGCCTTCCTGACCTATAATCCGTTGTCTCGAATATCCTCGGCCTAGTTAACTCAGAATCCTACTCTGTTAGCTACCACGTAACATCAATCATGAAGCCTGATGCGAGGTTGTGAAAGAACTTAGAAACCTTTTGCGAGGGAGGTTAGCAGTGATCAAATAAGGGGTATGTTTTGGGTTATTACTAGGACAATAGAGTGTTAGTCATCCTATGTTAGGACCTTTTTTTGTCGGAAGAGCCTCAACCTGGTAGTGATATAGCTCGTTGTAAGTAGAGGCCATCAGGGGCAGGGATAGTTCCCCAATGCAGACACTCATAGGTCGCTTACCTTGATGTTCTTTAGGAGATTACGGTGTGAAATTGACCATCCTGGTGCACTGGGCAGACAGGATGTGAGTTGTATTGCACCCACTGGACTAGGATGCAACTATTCTGCTGGGGCCCTCTGAGGGCGGGCTGGGCGGACAGGATAGTCAGGACGGATTTCCTGTGTCCGGACCCAATGCCTATCCTTCCAGAGAAAACCCTTTTTTTGCTGATGGTTGGAATTGCCAAGATTCTTTAATCACTATTTCACATGCAATTAAATTATATATGTAAGATAGTATTAAGCATTTTTAAAATATAAATAGTAGAATATTTCAAGTTGGATCCACAACAATTCAACCTACTCAACCATCCACCATCCAACACAAATATCTTTTCTTATTCTAATTATCGAACATCTCACTTCTTTCTTATACTCCTTCTTCTATATTTACCTTCTACAAGCATTCTTCGAAATCCGAAATGGTATTTAATACCAAAGCCACAGCTAATAAAAGGATCCAATTTCTCAACGAAATGGCTGAGATTGCCACTGCCTTCGAGGATAAGTTCATTATCGGTCAAAAGCCTATTATGTTCCAAACCACAGAGTTAAAAAAGCTATGGGTCCAGGCTGCCACAAGAGAGGCAACAGAAGGCATTGCAGAAGGCACATGGAGTGAGGAGTAGGGTGACGCCTATATTCAGAATTATGCAAACGGTCTCACAATTCGTATGTTTAAGCCAATAGTACGAAACTCAGGCATTCTTGCTGTTTTTACAAATACTATGAGAAATACTATTGAGCAGCAGTCTGAGAAGATTGTCAACTGGCATCTATAGGGCATATTCTTTAAGGACAGAATTCTTGCAATTTACGATCCCAACTTGAATGCAACATCCAAACAGTTTGACTCCTGTCAGGAAATTCCTTTAGTCAAGGGGTTGGTAAAGGCCTTTAGGGCAAAGAGGTCTGGCCGCAACGTGGAAGAGGTTTGAATTGGAGGAGAAGGTAATAGGAAAGTCCATTGTCAGGAGATGATAAGGGAATAGATAGCATGAGAGATTGGAGGTCACAAGAGTATGGGGTTGGGATGTTGGAGTCACAGAGAGGGATAGATTAAACTTGATATTTAGTTTGTTTGTTATTTATTTTATAATGCAAATTCATTTTTTGAGCTACTATATTGGTTGAGTTCAATATTACAGCTGCCAAATATTTAATCAGGAAGAGATATCCCTCCAGCTCTGGAGGGGGCTTTTGCTAGTTTCTTAGGTACTATCAAGAGCGGTATACATTTTCCAGTTTCAGAAATCCAAGAAACAAGAGGTACTCGTCGTGTCGTGACATTGGTGAAATGGACTGGGCTTGCATGAAGGCGCAAGGGGGCACATGGGGGTGCCACTAGGCCCAAAGAGTGTACAGGAGCCGCATGATAAGATTTAATTCACGATATGCTTTAAAGAAAGGAAAGGATATGAGCAAAGAAAAGGAAGCAAAGAAAGAAAGAAAAAAGAAAAAAAGAGGAAACTAGAAATTGAAATTATTGCCACCCTCATCTGCTATACAGGCCTGAATCCGTTGGGGCATGGATGCGATATGGTGGTTGACCCAGTCTTGTGGATACTCTCTCCAAGCCTAGCAGATAGTTAGCAATAGTTAGTAGATAGAAAAAAAGAGAATATTTGTAGGAAAAATAAATAAAAATACGACCTGCTCTAAAGTGATTCGTATTTGCCTAGCAGTCATACGAGGACCAATTTGTTCATGAAGTTTATCCTTTAATTCTGGCCAAATAGTCTCGATAGGGTTCAGGTCCTGTGAGTTGGCAGGCCAAATCATCTTGGCAAATCCCTACCGCTCCTGGGGTATCTCATAATAATGGTGGACATGTGCGGGAGCACATCAGCAAAAAAAGCGTTTGCTCCAGACGGATAGGCATTGCGTCCGGGCGCAGGAAATCTGTCTGGCGCATCCTGTCCGCCCAGTCCGCCCTCAGATGGCCCCAGCACAATGGTTGCATCCTAGTCCGTTGGGTGCAATACAACCCGCATCCTGTCCGCTCAGTGCACCTGGATGGTCCATTTCACACCCTAATCTCCCGAAGAAACCCAAGGAAAGTGACCCATAGGGCTCTGCATTGGGGAACACTCCCTGCCCCTAATGGCCTCTACTTACAACGGACTACTTTATCACCTGGTTAAGGCTGTTCAGACGAAAGAGGATCTAAACATAGGATGACTAACCATCTATTGTCCCGGTAATGACCCAAAACATACCCCTTATTTGATCACTGCTAACAACTCTCGCAAAAGGTTTCTAAGTTCTTTCCACCTTGTATCAGGCTTCATGATCGAATCAGTTGAACTATTGAATATTATCAACCTTCGGAGAGGGGCATGCTCTTCCATCCAGGTTGACACTATTCATGACTCCTAAGCGAGCGGATTCCATTCAGGCCCTTCCTGACTATGGTGGATTGCAATGAGGCCCTGGCAGACTCTAGCGGATTGCAATCAGGTCCTGCCACACTCTGGCGGACATCAGCCAGTGCCCGGTGAGGTATCTGCGTTTTTCTTCGCGCTGACCTCTATAGCCATGCGGACGCTTCGAGACATATACCATTCGATTCCCCTCGGCGAGTGGACTCCAATGAGACCCCTCCCGACTCTAGCGGATATCTGCCCGCTAAGGTATCTGCCTTTTTCATGCTGCTGACCTCTATAGCCATGCGGACGCTTTGAAACCTATACCATTCGATTCCCCTCGACCGGCGGATTCCAACACACCCTGTCCCGACGATGTCCGACCGCTGGTTGAAATGTTATCCAAACCTTTGTACTTGTGTTCCCCGGGCAAGTACTTTCAAATTGTTGGCTACTGGGTGCTACAGGCATGCGGACGCTTCGAGGCCTATACCATTCGATTCCCCTCGGCGAGCGGATTCCAACGCACACTGTCCCGACAATGTCCGACCGCTGGTTGAAATGTTATCCAAAGCTTTGTACTTGAGTTCCCGAAGCATGTACTTTCAAATTGGCGGCTACTGGGTGCTATAGGCATGCGGACACTTAGAGACCTATACCATTCGATTCCCCTCGGCGAGCGGACTCCAATGAGACCCTTCCCGACTCTGGCGGACATCTGCCCGCTGAGGTATCTGCCTCTTTCATCCTGCTGACATCTATAGCCATGCGGACGCTTTGAAACCTATACCATTCGATTCCCCTCCACCGGCGGATTCCAACGCACCCTGTCCCGAGGATGTCCGACCGCTGGTTGAAATGTTATCCAAACCATTGTACTTGAGTTCGTGGGGCAAGTATTTTCAAATTGGCGGCTACTGCGTGCTATAGGCATGCGGACACTTAGAAACCTATACCATTCGATTCCCCTCGGCGAGTGGATTCCAACGCACCATATGCCGACGCTGTCCGACCGCTGGTTGAAATGTTATCCAAACCTTTGTACTTTAGTTCCCCGGGCAAATACTTTCAAATTGTTGGCTACTGGGTGCTCCAGGCATGCGGACGCTTTGAGACCTATACCATTCGATTCCCCTCGGCGAGCGGACTCCAATGAGACCCTTCCCAACTCTGGCGGACATCTGCCAGCTGAGGTATCTGCCTTTTTCATCCTGCTGACATCTATAGCCATGCGGACGCTTTGAAACCTATACCATTTGATTCCCCTCGACCGGCGGATTCCAACGCACCCTGTCCCGATGCTGTCCGACCACTAGCTGAATGGCTATGCATACTTCTGTTCTTAAGTTCCCCGGGCAAGTACTTTCAAATTGTTGGCTACTGGGTGCTACAGGCATGTGGACGCTTGGAGGACTATACCATTCGATTCCCCTCGCCGAGCGGACTCCAATGAGACCCCTCCCAACTCTGGCGGACATCTCCCCGCTGAGGTATCTGCCTTTTTCATGCTGCTGACCTCTATAGCCATGCGGACGCTTTGAAACCTATACCATTCGATTCCCCTCGACCGGCGGATTCCAACACACCCTGTCCCGACGATGTCCGACCGCTGGTTGAAATGTTATCCAAACCTTTGTACTTGAGTTCCCCGGGCAAGTACTTTCAAATTGGTGGCTACTGGGTGCTATAGGCATGTGGACACTTAGAGACCTATACCATTCGATTCCCCTCAGCGAGGGGAATCCAACCCACTCTGTCCGGACACTGTCCG
>Ga0307509_10008004_pt1 | contig 13603 bp, 14 predicted proteins | sample 10_EM_MG_FD_202245 | JGI IMG/M metagenome (GOLD analysis project Ga0307509, IMG submission 202245) | Populus trichocarpa ectomycorrhiza microbial communities from riparian zone in the Pacific Northwest, United States - 10_EM | ecosystem: Host-associated > Plants > Roots > Unclassified | place...
GAGGCCGCGACCGCCGCCGCTTCCTCGTCCGGGATGCGGCGCAGCACCGGTGAGGCGTCGACGAAGCGGCGCCCGCCGTCCTCGGCGGCCTCGGTCGACTTGGCCGCGAACCGCCCGCTGGTGTTGCCCCGCGCCTTCTCGGAGACCCGCTCCAGCGTGCCGAGCAGGTCACGGGCGTCGGCGTGGGAGACCAACTCCTCGTCCGCGATGGCGTTCCACGCGTCCAGCACCGGGAGCTTCGCCAGCAGCCGCATGGTCCGGCGGTAGGAGCCCACCGCGCCGTGCGCCGCCGTACGGCAGGTGTCCTCGTCGGCGCCTGCCTCCCGGCCCGCGAGCACCAGGGAGGCGGCGAGCCGCTTGAGGTCCCACTCCCAGGGGCCGTGCACGGTCTCGTCGAAGTCGTTCAGGTCGATGACCAGGCCGCCACGGGCGTCGCCATAGAGGCCGAAGTTGGCCGCGTGGGCGTCGCCGCAGATCTGGGCGCCGATCCCGGTCATGGGGGTGCGGGCGAGGTCGTGGGCCATCAGGCCGGCCGAGCCGCGCAGGAAGGCGAAGGGGGTAGCCGCCATCCGGCCCACCCGTATCGGTGTGAGCCCGGGGATGCGGCCGCGGCCGGACTCCTCGACGGCGGTCACCGCGTCGGGGCGGGAGGCGTCCAGGTCGAGCGCGGCGTGCGCGCTGCGCGGGACGCTCTCCCGCAGCGCCTTCCCCTCTTCCTTGGGCGATCCCTCCACCGGCCAGGTGGCGAAGCCCCGCACTCCGGGCAGCCTGCGCCCCACACCGATTCCGGCCTCGGTCATACCGACCGCCTCCCCCGTACACCCGTCGCGCTCACACATGCGCTCGCTCGAACATCAACTCGCGACGACCGTACAGCCGGTGGCGAAAACACGTCAGACCCTGTGGACAACTCGGGACCTGTGGAAAACCCACCTGGCCTCAGCAGCCCCCCGACTCCCACCCCTCGGGCAGATGCACCTTGGCCCACTCGCCGAGTTGCCGAAGCGCCGGTTCCAGGGCCTTGCCGGCCTCGGTCAGCCGGTACGAGACGCGCAGCGGCGGGCCCTCGTCGACCTCGCGGACGAGCAGGCCGGCGGCGCCGAGTTCGGTGAGGCGGTCGGAGAGCATGCGCTCGCTGATGCCGGGGATCGCCCGGCGCAGGTCGGAGAAGTGCATGGGCTGTGCCGTCAGGACGGCCACGATCGGTCCGGTCCAGCGCTTTCCCAACAGCTGGAAGACACGGGTGATGCCCTTGTCGACCTGCTTGCACAGGTCTGTGCCGTGTTCCTGCTCGACCGTCATGGCTTCAGGGTACTGCCCTCTTGAATGGAGATGAAAAAAAGTAAGTACCTGTGTTATTCATAGTCGAGTACGAAACTTCAGCTGCTGAGCAAAATGTTGGCTCGGCGAGCCCAGCCCCCCTGGAGACCCTCATGGCCACGCTTCTGCACATCGACTCCTCCGTGTTCCCCGCCGGCGCCTCCGCCTCCCGCGCGGTCGCCGACGCCTTCCGCACGTCCTGGGAGGAACAGCACCCGGAGGGCACGGTGATCCACCGCGACCTCGCCGCGCACCCCGTCCCGCACCTCACCGCGGACGCCCACACCGCGGGCTTCGCCGACCCGGCCACGCACACGCCCGAGCAGGCGGCGGTCTTCACCGAGCGCGTGAAGCTCATAGAGGAACTGGAACAGGCGGACGCGGTGCTGATCGGCGCCCCGATGTACAACTTCGCCATCCCCTCGACCCTGAAGGCCTGGCTGGACAACGTGATCCTCATGGGCCGCACCGCAGGCACCGAGGACTCGAAGATCAAGGGCACCCCGGTCACCGTGATCGCCAGCCGCGGCGGCGCCTACGGACCCGGCACCCCGCGCGAGGGCTTCGAGTACGTGCAGACCTATCTCCGCGCGGTCCTCGCCGAGGCCCTCTCGATGGACCTGGAGTTCATCGTCCCGGAGCTGACCCTGGCCCCACAGAACCCGGCGATGTCCGACCTGGTCCCGCTCTACGAGGCGTCCCGCGAGCGCGCCCTCGACGACGCGGCGACCAAGGCCAAGGAACTGGCGGAACGGCTCGCCGCCTGAGGCAGGCCCAGACCTGTGATTGTCCTCACCTGAGGTGAGAACCACACAAGAAGAAGCCCCCCAGGTCCGAGACCTGAGGGGCTTCTGTTGTGTTGTGTTGTGTTGTGGGGAACCGACGGAATGCGCTGGTCAGGCATTACGCCGGGGCTCGTGGAGATCGTTTCCCGCGACCTTGATGATCATTTCCCACAGCCCTGACCAGAGACCACTCCAACGAGACCTCACGACCGGGAAGGGGCGCCACGTCCGCCGCCGCGGGATCCACTCGCCTGAAGGCGCAAGGCCAGCACTGTCATGTAGCAAAGCAGCGCCACCAGCCCAGCCGTGAACAGGCTGAAGACGGTATCCGCCATCGTGCTGGTCAGGTCCTTCGGCGCCGTACTCATGATGAACAGCGGAACGGCCACACCGACCACCGTGAAGAAAATCAGGATGACAAGCCCGAGGGCGAGTCCCTTCGGTCTGACGATGGCTTCCCGAGCCTGCCTCAGCCGCGCAACCTCGCCCTCAAGGTCTTCCAGTTGTTGCTGCGACCGCTCCTCCTGGGCCTTTAGAGCATCTCGTCGCATGCCGCGCCGCAAGATCACCGCGTCAGACAGACTCTCACTGGTCACCATCGAAGGAAGACGACCAAAACCGAGGCCGGGCAGGTTCCGGCTCCTGACAGGAGGCAGGGTGAGTACCGCGAACTTGATCTCCCACGCCTCCTCGATCTCGATCTGAAGCTCGGGGTGGGTTCGCCGGAAGTCCTCCCAACCGGAAGGCTCAGGCATCCCGTCGGAGGACAACAAGGCCCTGCAGGTTTCCCCGGCTCGCGACAACTCCTCCGCCACCACAACGGCATAGTTCTCAATCTCTGCGTCCGTCAGAACCGAGTACCGTCCCACCTCGCGCAGCCGAGCAGCATCGACGACACCGTTACTGACAGCCACGATCACCTCTCTGCTGAAGAAGTAGTCAAGGTCGAAGTGCAGCCGCTTCCCGTGCGCCTCCTCGGCTCGGGTCTTCACGACCGCGAGTCGCGCCTCGGCATCGACCAGCACACGCTGCGCGCCCTCCTGCTCGGACCCCAGAGTCACGAACCTGGCGACGAGAAGGCCTCCCACGATGGCGACAAGGGCTGAACTGGCGGTCGTGATCGTGGACAGAAACGGAGCGGGATCCGTCGGCACGCTTGGCATGGCGAACAAGCTACGGCGTTCTACCGAAGGCGAGGACCCGTGTGCCCACTCAGACGTTCAAGGGAGCGATGGGAGCAGGCGTCCGCCGGCCCGCTGTCAGTGCCAGCCGCTACTTTCAGATATGTGGCCTCCATGGTCACCGGAGCAGCAAAGACCGTATTCTGCGCTCCGGCGAACACGACGGGGGGAGGTCGCTTGTGGCAGAGGCCGTGAAACGGGGACGAACGCAGCCAGTGTCCGCGTCCACCTTCACGTCCTGCATGGAGCAGCTCCAGGAGGGCTACGTGCAGAGTGTCGCCGCGACCGCAGGCTGCCTGTTCATCAGGCAGGAACGAGACATGTTCGGCATGGACGCCATGCTCGTGCGTCCATCCACAGACCCTGCGGGGGAAGAAACCAGCTTCTACGTCCAGCTCAAGAGCACCACGATGGTGGCGCCCAGCGCGGACGCGGAGGACTTCAGTTACCGCTTCAACAAGCGGGAGTACATGAGCCGGCTCGCCGCGCCACGACGAACGGTCAAGGCAGTGCTGATCGTCATGGCCGTGCCGCCGGGCCAGGCCGACTGGACAGACGTCCAGCACTCCCATCTCGCTGTCAAACAGGCCTGCTACTGGATCTGCCTGGAGGGGTATGAAGTCCCCGACATGCAGAAACCCTCGGTGAGAGTTCCCACCGCCAATCTGTTTGACGCTCAGGCGCTGACCGCCATGATGGGAAAGATCGAGAGGGGTGAGCCACTCCATGACTGACCTTTCATCGACTGATCTCGACCTCTGGCGCGTCGACCCCGATCGACTCACCGCGCTCCTCATCGACGCGGGATGGCACGTCGTCGGCCGACGATCAGGCATCTACAACCGGCTCGCCCCTCCAGGCGAGACCGAGGGCCGGCTGGGATCGTTTGTCATCCCTCTGGACCGCGAGGCGCCGGAGTTCGTCGAACTCATGCAGCACGTCCTTCGTCAGGCGAGCGCACCCACTTTTCGGAGCCTGTGGGCAAGGAGTATCGCCCCAAGGCTTTTCACCGATCCAACCGACGAGTTCAGCTTCCGCAAAGAATCAGCTGCGCCTAGTGGTCTGATTGCATGGCGCGAGGGCGAGCGCCTTATCTCTTCGGCACGGAAGACTCTGGTAGCCGGCGCGAAATCCTATATGGCACCGGACCGTCACTTCGGAAACAGGCACGGCCAATTCGCCAATCGGTATCTTGATTCAGTCATGATGGGCCAGACCGAACCTGGAAGTTATATCGTCAAAGCATTTGCACCGTCGGCGTCAACAGTGCCAATGCGTAAGACTTCTGAACCAGTACTCGACGTCGGCGCGGCAGCGGGAGTGTTTTCTCGCGACATCAGCCAATCCGTCGTTCGAGCACTGGAAGCCACTGTCGAGGCAATCCATCATTACCGAACAAGCGGATCCCTCGCTGGTTTCGACGAGGGCGTTCGGCATGGCGTCTCCTACGAGATGGCGACTGCGATTCTCGGGATCACAGAAAATTCCGATGGTTCCGACATTACGATCGAGTGGGACACATCGGTACCAGGGGACGTGGAAGATCAGATCTCACGCTACGAGTTTTCTGGCGGAGATACTCCCATCCTGGAGAAAGCGGCACACAGACTAGCTGCCGCAGAGGAGTCGACTTTCACATCTGTAGTTGGACGAGTACATCTACTCGCCCGAAAAGAGGCCGATAGTCCAGGCGTATTCGGGGTTGAAAACCTACAAGGTAATCAGCCGAAGAAGGTGCGAGTCCGACTGGCCGACGATGATGAGTACCACGAGGCCATTCGTGCCTACGAGGAGAACCTTGCTGTCCAGGTGAGCGGAAACCTGGAGAGGGAGGGAAACCTGCACTGGCTCTACAACGCGCATCTGGTGCGCACCGTAGGCCACCTGGAGGAATTCACCAACACGCGCCATAGCGAGTCAGGGCACATCGAGGGACAGACCAGCCTTGATGATCTGAGCTGACACGAGTTCACCTATTCGAGCACCTCAGTGGACGTTGGAGAAATGCTCCTGACCGCCAGGTCACCATCTGGCAGGCGTAGGGTCCGAAGTCAGCCGTGATGCCAAGGCCGGAGCGCACACGTGTCCCAGGAGAACTGGCGTAGCCGCGCCTGCTGGACGAGTGTGGCTGTGTCGCCGTACGAGTTGTTCAGGTGCCGTCCGAGAACGACTACCGCCACACTCCCCGCCCCCGCCGCCTTCAGTGCTGCGGAGGCGGACTGGGCATGGTTTCCACTGGTCCATGTGTCGTCGATGACCAGGACGTTCTCGCCCCAGAGTGCCGCCGAGGTATAGCGCGAGCGCGACGGATTACGGCCAAGAGCGGCTGCGTCCGGTGCCGGTGTGAGCAGGTCTCGATAGCGGTCGCGGGTGGTTTCGACCATCTCGGCGACCATGGTCCGCAGAGGGTGGTTCTCTCGGCCGCTTGTACTAGGTGCCGTAGTGACGATGTCGAAGCTGGGCACGGCGCAATGGGCTGCGACGCAGGCTTCGTGAAGGGCGAGGAAGCGCCACAGAACAGCCGCAAGGCCTGTTCGGAAGTACAGCTGCTGCGGGCCGGGGGCGTTCTTGTAGCGCCACAATTCGTTCGCGTACTGCTCGCCTTTGAGAGCCAGACTCACCGGGACAATCGCGTCGGCGACGCCCGGGCCGAGAAGGCTGCTGGTCTGCTGGCACTGCCTGCAGCTCGGATAGCCAGGATTCGCGGTACCACGACAAACCTGGCATACACCCGGACCGGACAGTAAGGGATGGACAAGGAAGTTGGCGTAGCGGTCGGACAGGCCGACGACGGTTGCCACCCGGGTCCGCCGACTATGCCCAGGTGAGCTCGCCCGTGGTGGGGACGAGAGAGTCGAGTACGTTGAAGACGTCATCCGCGCCGTCGATGACAGTCGTATTCGGCCTGGTCGCGTACTCCCGGGCCCACTCATGGGTCATGAGGGAGCGCATCAGGAAGACCCTCCGACCGTGCTCCAAGGCGAGACGAGCTTGCATACGGGCGCCGCTTCGATACGCGGCCTCAACCACAACCGTGGCCAGGCTGTAGCCGCTCATCACAGCGTTACGCATGGGGAAGGATGCCTTAGACGGCGGTGCATCGGGCCAGAACTGGGAAAGGACCAGCCCTTTCTCGGCAATCTCCTCCTGGAGACGTGTGTTCTGCGCCGGGTAGGAGCGACGCAGACCAGTACCGATGACAGCGACTGTGCGTCCGCCAACTGCGAGAGCGGTTCCGTGTGCGGCGGTGTCGATTCCGGCCGCCAAACCACTGACCACCGTGACACCACGCTCAGCGAGCCCTCCCGCGATGGCTTGGGCGTGGGCGATTCCCTCCGGAGTCGGATTGCGAGTGCCGACGACTGCGACCCGCAGGTCGTCCTCAATATGTGCGCCACGCAGAAACAGGAACGGTGGGCGCTGGTGCACCAGCCGCAGGCACAGCGGATAGTCCTCATCCATGATCGTCACCAGCCGCATGCCGTCGCGTCCCCAGGCAGCGATCTCGGCGGCGATCGACTCCAGGTCCACGGCCGGCTCAGTGTCGAAGAGGGCACCTTGCCCCGAGGCGTCGAGCGCGCTCTCCAGGACATCCCGGGCGCTGCCGACGGTCTCGACCTGGTCGGTCAGCTGGGGCCATGAGCGGTCCCCGCGCCGCAATAGTGCGACGAGCGCGGCTTGCTCCAGCTCCTGGTCCATGCCACGAGTATAGGAACGGGCCACCTGAGCGGTAAGGGAATGGAGGGACCTGGACCGCAAAGACTCTGAGGAAGACCAGGTCACTCGTTGATCCGCCACGGCGCTGCACCGACGACTTCCTTCGGGCTGTAAGTGCGCAGCAGCACGTTCAGCGAGCACTCCAGCTGCGCTCGGCGCGTCGACCGTTCACGGGCCAGTGCCTCTGCGATCGCATCCTGCAGGTACTCCTCCGGAGTCTTCCGCTCAGCGGCGGCACACTTCCGGATCCGCTCCTGGAGCTCCGCACTCATGGGGATGCTCATTAGGTACTTGCCATCGGTTCCCGGAAACAGACTGCAGAGCACGTCGATGGGAAGCGAGTCCTCCAAGCGCTTCCAGATCTTCCGCATGGCCCGTCGTTCATCCCTGGCGGACACCAGGACTACGAGCCGTCTGCGGTCGTCAGCGGCCGCCATAGGCAGGGAACTTGCCTGCTGCGCTGCCTTTAATTCGACGGCTTCAACCGTACGGGTCAGGGTGATCTCGATGGCGTGCAAGGTCATTTCCTGCCCTCCTGCTCCTACGAGTTCGGTGTACGAGATCCGGCGCAGTCGTCATTCGAGCGAGATCTCTCCGTCCGGCAGCCACCCGTCCCAGTAGCCGTCCATGAAGTCGAGCAGCTCAGCGGGCTCGACCAGTTCTCCGGACGACCGCAGTTCGGCCGTCGTCCACCACCGGGCTTCCGGGGCGAACGCGAAGCGGACGGCCGATGGCCAGCTCTCCGCTGCAGGCCGCACCACAACGACGTACTGAACGCCCTGCGGTGCGTCCCTGCGAGAGAGCCGGCCGATGAGCGGCGGGATGCGAAACGCGGGGAGATGAGCATCGCGACGCAGATGCCGGGTTGCCGCGCGGCGGATGGTCTCGCCGGGGCGCATGGGGAGTGTCGGCACGGTCCAGCAGCAGGGTTCGTTGTCAGGCTCTGTCGGCATCAGAAGGAGCCGGCGTTTCGGGGAATCGATGAGGACAGGACGTACAACGTCACGGCCATCCGAGTGGGCATCGTCCATGCCTCAACTCTTCCTTGGTGTTATTCGAATAGCACCTCCAAGCGCCCCAATGGGTGACGAGCGACCAACCGGGATCGCGTAAACGAGGACGTTCCCTGGTCACCCACATCGGTGGTCCGCTCACAAGGCACGGTTCGGCAGCGTGCACCTGCCACAGGATTCCCGTCGTGAGTACTGCCAAGAAGACGGCGCAGAAGCGTCGCCCACCGCGCCGCACCCTGGCTGAACCCGTGGTGCAGCCAATCCCCGGGGAGTCACTGACCAGCTGGATCGGCGCACTCGCCCATCAACAGGATTTCGAGATGAAGCCGCTCCTTCGGGAACTTCACCTCGACAGAGTCGGCGGACTTTCCGGGGCAGAACTGCGGTTGTCCGATCCGGTGGTTCGGCGGATGGAGAAGCTGACCGGGATCGACGCCGAGCGCCTGCACGCGACGACCCTGGCGCGCTATGCCGGCAACGCGCTACCGCATCTGCCACCGGTCTCGTCTGACGGTGTGGCGGTCCAGCAGTGGCACAAGGGTGCGTGGTTCCACCGGTCACAGGCACGCTGGTGCACCAAGTGCCTACGCGGCAACGACAGTCGCTGGCTCCTGCGCTGGAAACTTCCCTGGTCGTTCGCGTGCGTTGACCACGCCGTGTACATGGTGACCGAGTGCCAGGCCTGCTGGGGCACCGTCGATTTCCGACACGACGCCCCGCCTGAGCGAACCTGCGACAACATGACCGACGAGGGCGAGTGGGCTTACGACCTCAGAGAACCATGCGGCTTCTCGCTGAAGATGTGTCAGCCGGTTCCGGTGAGTGACGACTCCGTTCTGGCCTTGCAAGCGCGTGTCAACGCATGGCTCGATGGGATTCCGACGCATGAGGACAGGCAACTCGTGGCCCTGGCGGCCGTGCTGATCCCACTCCTGTCACCGTCGATGGTGCGACGCGGTGACCCACTCCTGCGGTATGCGGTGCGCTCCCCCAGGGGTACCTCGCAACAGCAGAGGAAGGGCAGAAGGCCGTGGACCGACTCGCTTCGGGTCGCGGCTGCCGTGTATGCCGCGGACTCGTTTCTACGCGGCGGGTATTCCGCCAACCAGGTCGCAGACTGGATCGTCGACCTTCGCCTCATCGATCACCGGCGTAGGCCATGGCACATGGACGTGGCGGAGTTGGCGTACGGCCCCTCGCTCCGGCCGAATCCGTTCGTCGGACCGCTGGTGCACCGCGGGTTGATCACTCTGGGCGGTTGGCTCTGACGACGCCTTGATTTTCAGGTGGGAAATCGGGAGCTGCCATCACTGGGCCGTGCGATCCAGCCCAGGGAAATGGGGACACCAGGAGGGAGTGCATGATCAGCACGCCGAACACCAGGGGTATTCGCCCAGAGGCAGGGCGGGCGGGGCTCCGGCGAACGGGTCAGTCCTGGAGAGCACCGATGCGCCGCAGCCACGACCGGACCTCGGCGTCGGCCTTCGCGACTTCCTCGCCGCGCACCGCGAGCCCTTCCCCGATGGTCGCGCCTGGGCAGACCGTCGCGTAGTCGCGCTCGGTCGTGCCCAGCCCGCTCATTGCATACGTCGTGACGGGATGGACCGTCCTGCCGCGGAAGTCGTAGCTCTCGGCGAAGGTCGACATGATCATGGGTGCTCGGACGTTCCAGATGGGGCTGGCCAGCAGCACCAGGTCGTAACGGTCGATCGAGGACAGGGGGTTGGCGATGGCCGGCCGGGCGTCGGCGTCCTGTTCGCGGACGTTGCGGGCGACCGTGGCGTCGTAGTCGTCGGAGTAGGCATCGGCGGCTTCGATGCGGTGCACGTCGCACTCGATGTGCTCGCTGATCATGCGGGCGAGGACCTCGGTGTTTCCGGTCTTGAGGTCGGTACGTCCGCCGTTGTAGTAGTTCTCGCCCGCCCGGGAGAAGTAGGCCAGCAGTACCCGTTTCCCGGACGGGGACGTCGCCCCAGTTCTCTCACTGACCTCCGGCGTCGCCCCGCTCGGCTGCGACGGGGAACAGCCCGTGATCTGGACACCGGTCATGACGGTGGCTCCTCCCAGAAGTGCTCCACGAAGGAGCGTGCGTCGTCCCGGCGCGGCGGGTCTGTTCTTCGCGGTGCCGAATCCGCGCGCTGTCATCCACTGCTTCCGTTCAGGGAACGGACCGCGTCGAGATCCGCGCGCACTGCCCGCGGTTCGGCTTCGACGGGGAGGTCGGCCGGGTCCAGCACGCCGTCCACGGAGCCGTGTTCGTCGTTCTTCAGGGCGTCGAAGAGTCCGGCCCAGTCGGACGGCTCTTCGCCCTCGGCGGCGATGAGCTCGAACGTCTTACCCAGTGCGGTGTCCGTCAGCAGGCTGCGTACCAGCGTCTCGGCGATCTGGTCGCGGGCGATCCCGCCGTCGGCCGTGCCGCCCTGCTCCAGGACGAGGCGCCGCTGGGTGGGGCCGGCCTGGTCGAACCAGCCGGGTCGGACGATGGTGTAGCGCAGGCCGCTGGCCCGCAGAAGGCGCTCGGAGCGCCGCTTCCAGGGGGAGTTGCCGGGGATGTCGCTGCGGGTGGCGTAGATGGAGGTCATCAGTGCCACACGCGGCCGGGCGCCGTCGAGGGCCTGCAGGATGTTGCGTACACCGCCGTAGTCGACACGGCGGCGGGTCTCGGGGTCGCCGCCGGAGCCGTGGGTGAGGACGATGGCATCGGCTCCGCCGACCGCGTTCCGCAGGGAGGCGGGATCCTCAAGGTCGCCCCGCACCAGTTCGACGCCGGGGAGCAGTCGCTCGGCGCGGCGCACGTCGCGTACCAGTGCCCGCGGGCGCAGGCCGTGCCGCTGTGCGGCCTCCACCGCGAGCCGCCCGATGCTGCCGGTCGCGCCGACCATGAGGACGTCGGTGATGTGCTGCTTCTGGGACATGGTGAGGTCCTGGTCCGTGAGGTGGATGCCGTCTGAGGGCGTCAAGGAATACCCCTCCCGGGCGGGTGCTCGAAGCCGTACGGGAGGAGTGCTCGCGCGAGAGCTTGTCCGGTGCGGTGGCGCTGCCGCCTGTCGGCTCAGGCCTCCAGTCGCCGTGCGCTGAGCCAGTTGACCATCGCCGGGTCGTGGTGGTCGAAGAACAGCGTCGCCCCGGTCTCCAGCGTGGCGATCGCCGCCATCTGGTCGTCGGTGAGCTCGAAGTCGAGGATGTCGAAGTTCTCCGCCATCCGGTCGGCGCGGACCGACTTGGGGATCGCGACGACGCCGCGCTGGGTCAGCCAGCGGAGCACGACCTGGGCCACGGACTTGCCGTGCTTCGCGCCGATCTCGCTCAGGACCGGGTGGGTGAAGATGTCGTTCTTGCCCTCGGCGAACCCGCCCCACGACTGGATCTGGACCCCGTGCTCGCGCATGAGCTCCTGGTCGGCCGTGCGCTGGAAGAACGGGTGGGTCTCGATCTGGTTGACCGCCGGGGTGACCTCGTTGTTGAGGACGAGGTCGAGAAGCCGGTCGGGGTAGAAGTTGGCGACGCCGATCGCCTTGACGTGGCCCTCGCGATTGAGGGCCTCCATGGCGCGCCACTGGCCGTACACATCGCCGAAAGGCTGGTGCATCAGGTACAGGTCGACGTAGTCCAGGCCGAGTTTGGCCAGCGACGTCTCGAACGCCCGCTTGGTGTTCTCCTCGGCGGGCGCGTCCTGGACCCACAGCTTGGTGGTCACGAACAGCTCCTCGCGCGGTACGCCGCTGTTCTTGATCGCGCGGCCGACGGCCTCCTCGTTCCCGTAGGCGGCAGCGGTATCGAGCAGTCGGTAGCCCGTGGCGAGGGCGTCGCTGACGGCCTGCTCGGTCTGCTCCGGCGGGATCTGGAAGACGCCGAAACCGAGGATCGGCATCTCGACGCCGTTGTTGAGGGTGACGGTCTGCATGGGGCGTTCCTTACCTTTCGCGGGTTCTTCGAGCATCCCGCCTTCGCGCCCCAGGTGGCAGGTCGAGCTGTGCCGGGGAGCGGCGTTCGGGGTAATGACAGGGCCCCCCACGCGCCTGCCGCGCAGGTCAGCGCGGGGTGACACTGGCGGCATGGCATCCGAGCAGAGCACAGACACGGGCGGCGGCGGAGAGCTGGGCCGGTTCCTCCGCGCGCTACGTACCCGGACGAGCCCCGACCATGTCGGTCTCACCGTGGGGACCGGCCTGCGCCGCACCCCCGGTCTGCGCCGCGAGGAACTGGCCACGCTCTCCGGCATCAGCATCGACTACTACGTCCGCCTGGAGCGCGGCAGGGAGACCCGCCCCAGCCCGGCCGTACTCGACGCTCTCGCCCGTGCCCTGCATCTCGACGACGCCGAGCACCAGCACCTGCGCGAGCTCGCCACCCGAGCCGCGCAGTACGCCCCCGAACCCTCGCCGCCGAGCCGCACCGTGCCCCCGCACCTGCAGCTGGTCCTGGAGACGCTGCGGCCAAGCCCCGCCTACGTCATCAGCCGCAGCATGGACCTGCTCGCCTGGAACCCAGGCGGCCTCGCCCTGTTCGCAGGCCTCGCCGACTGGCCCGCCGGCCAACGCAACATCGCCCGCTACCTCTTCCTCCACCCCACCGCGCCCATCCTCTTTCCCGACTGGGACTACCAGGTCCGCGGCTGCGTCGCCCGGCTGCGCGCCCAGTCCGGCATCGACCCGGACGCCCCCGACCTCACCCACCTGGTGGGCGAACTCCTGCTGAAGAGCCCCGACTTCGCCAAACTGTGGGAGCGCTACGACGTCGTCGGCCGCAAGAAGATCCAGAAGACGTTCCACCACCCAGAGGTCGGCGTCCTCACCCTCAGCGGCCAGAGCATGCACCTTGAAGACACACCCGGCCAGCGCCTCGGCGTCTACACCGCCGAACCCGGCACCGCCGACCACGACGCGATGCTTCTCCTCGACCTGACCTCATCCCGACCCGCCGCGCAGGCGGACAGCACGACCGACGAGCCACGGCGTACACGACCCTGACCGACACACACTCCGACTTCCTGGTCGTGGTGGCCGAGGGTGGCTTCGGCGCCGTCGGCGTGGTGGGAGGTTTCGTGACCGTCGGCGGTGCCTCTGAGGTTGCAGGGCGCCCAACTGCACGCCAACTCCGGTCTCTGCGAGAGCAGTTCGCCGAAGACACCTCACATCACGAGGGTGCCGGCTATGGGTACCCGAAGGGACATCCCTCATGAGCAAGGTCATTCTCGTCACCGGTGCCGGACGCGGTCTGGGCACGGACATCGTCCGCGAGGCCCTCGCCGCCGGCCATCAGGTCGTCGCCACCGGCCGCCGCCCCGAAGAGGTGGAGAAGACGCTGGGCGGACCGCAGGACAACCTGCTGGTCACCAAGCTCGACGTCACCAGCGTCGAGGACGCCGAGGCAGCCGCGCAGGCCGCCGTCGACCGCTTCGGCCGCATCGACGTCCTGATCAACAACGCCGGGAACTTCTTCGCCGGCTACTTCGAAGAGATCACGCCCGCACAGATGCGCCGGCAGATCGAGACCAACCTCTTCGGCCCGATGAACGTCACCCGCGCCATCCTGCCGATCATGCGCGAGCAGCGTGCCGGGCACGTCATCACCCTGTCCTCCTCCG
>Ga0307509_10008005_pt1 | contig 13602 bp, 21 predicted proteins | sample 10_EM_MG_FD_202245 | JGI IMG/M metagenome (GOLD analysis project Ga0307509, IMG submission 202245) | Populus trichocarpa ectomycorrhiza microbial communities from riparian zone in the Pacific Northwest, United States - 10_EM | ecosystem: Host-associated > Plants > Roots > Unclassified | place...
TCGGGGATCCTAGGTTCACATCCTCATATTTCAATAGTTCCGGGTTGAGTGTTCAATGGCGTGTCCAAAGTAATCCAAAACATCGAAATTCATCTTATCTAACTGCTTGGATGGAGTAAAATACCAGTCTGGACCCAAACTCAGGAACCCGGATGTCCCCATCGCTCAAAATATCTTCCCTGACTTCGAAGTGGCCCACATGAGGAGCCAACAACGAAGGGAGGCCGGGAGGTAGGTTTATGGGGGCCTCGATGACAAGGCGTTCCAAGCGGCATCCTCTCCGGTTTCTCTCAGCACAGTAATCTACCAATCTCCTCGCCAATTCTTTCCGGTTCCCGCCGCCCCCCTCCCCCTGCGGGTCTTCGTCAAACGTAAGGAACGAAAGATGAAGGACCCGTAACGCAGGACTTGGCGGGCTCTGGAACGCCGCCCAAATCGAAAAGTCTACCCTGCCCGGCGACTGATTGACTCTGAGCGTCCGGAGGGAGTGCAATGTGCCAAAGATCTCGTCCCATTCTAATGTGCTATCGTCATACATCGAGGGCTGCTCGTGAATAACGGTGAGGTCCTCAATGACCCCCGCACCCATGGCCCTGCGGAGGAACGGCATCATCAATCCGTCAAAGTGTCCGCGCGTAGAACCGTTCCAGGTGATCTTGAAAGCGAAATTGGGGGCGGTGATAACGCAGTACGGCTGACAGTCAACCATATATGTACATCGGCGGAGGTTGGTAAGGTGGGGAAACCCGGGATGATCCGGGAGGGCTAGCTGAAGCTCGAACGCGAGGTCAAGAGGAGTAGTGGGAGGCTCGCCGTCGTCGAGGTCGACGTAGATTCTCACTTTTGTGGACACGGGGATGTCGAGATGGATCAACATCCACCCAACCTCAAATGCGTATACCTGATCGAGATACAGGTGCTCCAAGTTACGAAGGTGGATGACGCGATGGGCTGGGGGAAGGGTGGTAATCACACGGCGCAACCGGGGACCAGCATTCGCAACCGATAGTACGGTGAGCTGGGGGCTTGATTCGAGGATTCCAAGGAATACCTCCATCGAAGGGTCGAAGCCAAAACGCGGTTGATTGTGTAGGAAAAACTCCACTAAATTCTGGAAGCGACCCAGAACCCAAGGTGTTTTGACATACAATAGTTTAAGGTGACGGATTGGAGAGGGGGGATCACAGTAGGTTTCCACTTGTGGAAGTAGGGGGCTCTGGCGCCTGCATGGTCGGGCAGGGCGCTGATAGAGAGGTCGACAAGGATAGGGAACGTGCCCGAAAGTTCGGGCTCGATCGCTCGCAGATGGCTGGCCAGGAGATTCAGAACCAATTTCCGGATGCGATCGTTATAGTGGAAAAGAACCTCTTTGACAGCCTTGCGTCGGCCTAGCGTTGGCACAACGGGGGAGGATAGTAGGATGACATCGATGGGTTGATTGGCGGAGCGTTGGAGCAAGGGCTCAGGCGGGGTCGAGAAGTCGATCCTGGACCATAACGTGGAGACCGAGGACGCGATATCTGCCCAGCGATGACAGATTTGCAGGAGGATTGCGGGATTTGAGTCGGTTACGAAGCACCCGAAAATCTTGACGAGCAATTCGGGAGGTAAACGGGAGGTTGGTGAGGATGGGTTGTCCAGCGGCATGGAAGAGTTTGAGCGTGTCATGATCTTCTGACATTGAAGCACTCGTAACCAGCTGCGGGCGAACGTGAGTGAGGGTAGCCCGCCGAGCGCACTGTAGTGGGTAGCTACCAAGTCAACGGTCAAGGTCTTGAGCCTGGATTGAGGTTTGTAGATAAGGAGCGGAGGACCCCGAACAGTTTCCGATGGTGGACGGTGTGAGTCGAGGCTCCACTCCCCATTGGAAAGACGGCTTCTCTCTTTACCCCAAAATGCTACACTCTACGGCCAGAAGGCGTACGCGGGATCATTCGATACATTCTGCTGGATCCGCACCTATGACGCGGATACCATCTCAGACGCATCATGGTAAATTAGCGGTTCGGTCACACTCTACCAGTGCTCACGAATCCGAAGATTGATTCCAGGCGTCGTGGCTACTGGTGGTCGTCGGTAGAATCGCTTGCTTGGAGGTCGAGATAAGCAGCGTGTTGAAGGTCTGTACCTCAATCGTCAATGGAATTCACCATCCGCCCTCACTCCAGGTGTGATACATAAGAAGAGCGAGTCGTGAGGAAAACCGAGGTAACAATATAACAAGAGCCAAGGTGAAAATGTCCAATAATGTCTGGGGGTAAAAACGATGCGAATGAGCAAGGCCTAGAAACGAGGGAAAGGTGGTAAGAAAAAAAGGTCCTCCGCATACGTGCGGATGAATCGGTTATTGTATTCCAGAATGTCCCAATGATACCGTAACCAGCGGGGAGAGTCTTGCATGAGGGTCATTAGGTATTCGTCCCCATCTGGAACAAGAAAAGAGAGAGCGGGAGCGAAGAGTCGTCGTACTGAGGAATGAGAAGCGGTGGAAGAGAGGGTTCATCATACCACAGGTGAACACCCAGCAATTGGTAAGGCGGCACCCGAGACCTCCCACGCGTTTGGATATGCACATCCAGGGATGGGAGTTGGTGCAGGAACGGTATCCCCAGTGTTATACCACCCATCGACGCCAGGGGGGTTCGAAGCCGTGAACGTCGGCGGCGGAAGGGTAGTGATCGTACCAGTGGGGGTATACTGTGGCATGATGGATGGAGCTCCAGCGCCCGAGATAGAGGCGGGTGGCCAAGGGAACGAAGCGGTAACGCTCGGAGGGACGCTTCCAGCACCCACCCCACCAGTTTGCCATGGAAGGTATTCTCCGTTGAACGGTGTCCCGGGCCCCAAACCGAGGGCGGCGCATTTGCCTCTAGAAGTACGTGGGTCTTTGGGCATCCAACCGTTGTCAAGACCAAGTTTGTAGGACCACAGTGGAGCCTCAACCCTGCCGTTCGAAGTGTTCCCAATCTAAAGGGATAATCAGAACCTGTGACAGTCCACGGCTATGTGTGCTTTTCTGACCTTCCAAGTCCAGAAGAAAGGATTTACGAGAGCATCCATGCTAGCCAACGCGAAGCTGAGCAATCCATCCTTGGTAGCCTGATCCCAACTCTGCCAGTCATTCCAGGACGCGCAATCAGGGTTCGCAGGGGGATTAGGCTCGATGCCCAACAAGTAGAAGCCACAGTCATTGAAGCCATTGCTGTATTCCCCGGCGATACCGACACCGAATCCGGTTTGGCTTGAAAAAACTGGTCAATCTCTTGGCAACGAGAGCGATGCTGATTGTGGCGTACATGGAATTCAGATTCTCCGCCCATGTCGAGCAAGCCCTTCCCGGCCAGATACCTCCCATCTGACCGTCCGGCGCTGCGATATTGATGGGATCGTCGTTGGCGGAACCACTAAACGCGAAGTAGGGGTGTGTATCGATAGCTACTCGATCGACGTTGGGGAGCTGACCAGCCCAAGTGGTAAGGCCGCCGAAGCCGTCGTCAACCAAGATGTATGGACCTTTGCCTTCACCGAAGCCTGTGATTTCACGGATCATCCTGTGAACTTCCAGATCGCTAATAGAGGGGTATGTTAATCAGGTTCAGAACCGACGTAAAAACGGCAACGCACAAGGACGTCAAACTCTCCCTTCCAATCGTCCCGAGGACGGGTTCGTTCACGACACCAAACATGACAACGACGTTAGCAAACTCCGGCTGGGTGATGAATTCGGTAAAGATTCGAATGTAGTTGAGCATCCGCTGGGCGTTCGCGTATCCCATGTCACCGACCAAGAAGGCGACGGTGCCCTTCTTTCCCGAGTGATTGAAAGCTACACGTGGGAAAGGGATGATTTAGTGCCATTGACATCCGATCAGAACCCACCAGAGGGAGTGATGGGGAAGGGAAGTAGAACGGACCATTTTGGGAACCGGGAGCAGTGTGCAAATCTATCGAAACCCTGAGACCATACTTCCTTGCCCACTGGAAGGCGCGGAGAATGTACTTCCAACACGTGCGAGGCAGGAAGGGCTCGCCATCCCACACATCGATAGCCCACCACGGGATCGGCAATCGGATCCAATTGAGTCCAGCACCTGCGATGTCTGCGAAATCTTGTTCGGTCTGGACGGTGGGGAAGGCAGTGAACCAGTGGAGGGCGAAGGAAGGGGACGTCTATCAGAACATGCCGGACGCGGAGTTTCAGGTGGCTTGACGTACGATGAAAGTGTCATAGTGGCGCTCCAACTGGCCGAGTCCGCCGTTTGCCGTGTCTGCTGCCATCAGGGTGCTGAGTGTCCACTCATCGATTGCGCCAGCAGCCGCGTATGGCTGGAAGAGTGCCGGGGAAATGAAGGGTTCCAACACAAACCATCCGCCAATATTGACACTGATGAACGAACGGGTGTGCCGAGACAGTGCCGAGAACACGATTAGGAGGGTGATGGGCATGAGGAAAGCGGCGCTTACCCGTAGAGTTTGTTGGTCCCCCACTTCCAGGTCGTATTCAAAGGTGGCGTCCACGAATTTGGCTGAGCGTTGTCATTATACGGATTTTTCGGGTCCCAAACCCCTGGGATTCAATCGTAAGATCGTTCCGTCCGCCGTTGGAGAGAAAAAAAGACTATACGCACAAAAGCCACCGAACGGATTTCGGTAGATGAACTCCGTACCATTTTCCATCTTCACAGTCGAACCGTCACCACCGGTAATGAGGTCCTGGGGTGGCTTGGGAGGTGGTTCGGGGTTGTCCCCTCCATTATCCGTTCCGTTCCCTTGGGTGTTGTTATTTCCGCCTCCACCAAGACTCGTGTTGTTCTTGGGCTTGATCACCGTAAAGTAAACCGGTAAGACCACAGCGAGCACGACCGCCACGATGACAGCGGCCGCGGCAAGCCAGAATATGGGCCGCCTGGCGAGAGGCTTGCGATGTTCGGGCTGGGCTTCGACCACATTCCCTTCGAGATTCTTTTCGGTTTCAGGGACCAAAGCTATTCCGGAAGGAGTGAAAGAGTCTCGAGGCGAGGCTTGAAGAGGCGTGAGGTTCGTCAAGGGGGTTGGAGGCTGGAGTAAAGCATTGTCCTCGCCCGGCGCGACGAGTAAATCCTGGTCCTGGGCTGCCGGGGTCGACGGGATGCTGTCCTCGGGGGCGGGGCTGGCCATGGGAAGGGGAGGGAGGGACGGGGAAAAGCGCCGCCCAGGGGGATCCTCCTATATATACTCATGTCACACCTACCACTGGCAGGCCGGAGCTATCTGGGGCATTTCCAGTGCAAGGTCAAGCGCTGATCGATGATCGATGACCCATGTCGCACGCATCGAAGTTTTTTGTGGTTGAATGGCGACTCCGGCCGGTCAAAGCTTTTTGGGCCGGAGGACATGCCTTTATGTATCGACCACTGTGCGGGACTCCGCATGGATCAGAGCTCCCCAATCCGCAGTCATTAACCTCTGGATAATATACAACATGGTTTGTTCGGAAGGGTCGTGTGGTAATATAACTGATTCGTATCGATATCGTGACCCAAAACGGTCCGTATACCTGCATGCGCGAACATTGGGAGGGGGGGATGGGAACGGGACGCTCAAGTCACATGAGGGGGGTCCGTCTCGATGTCCTGCCAACCTCCCAATGGACCCTGAAACCCCCCGGCTTTCCCCCAATGGGGCTGATCCCGTAAAGCCTCGTCCGACCTGCCAAGAAATCCAGCCTCCTCACACCCTTGGCCAACTGCTTGTCTCTCTTAGTGCGGTCAGAAAACGCGCCAATCCGTTTATGGAAAGAGGTGGCGATCACGTCTTGAGCGGCACGTGAGAGAGATGCCCACTCTACCGGCGTAACTTGAAGTCGCAACGACGAATGGAGGGCTTGAAGAACATCGTAAACGGTGACGAAGGTCGATTTGGTTGTAACGGTGATGGACCAGGGTAGCGCTTCCGTTAACAAGGTGATCGAGGGGGATGCTGGATATGTAGCTTGCTCGGAGAGTAGCGTCATGTTAACGCTCTCGAAAGAACGGGAGGACGCCGAGCTGCGATCGCTGCCGAAGGCAGGAGAGTCGGGGACAAGGAGGTATGAGGGCGGGAACGCGAGGTCAAAACAGAGGTAGGGTGGTAGGCCAGTGTACGTAATGGCGGGATGGATTTGGGCTTTAGGCGCTGGGAGGGGCATCGTAGAGAACAACGATTGGGGCGTCGGTGGAGTGGTCAACGACGACGAAGTCGAGTCAGAAAACGTTGGAGATGGTGTCCGGGAGCTCAGATGTGGCGAGAACTGAGCAGGACTATGGATTGCGTTCGTGATAGGGTCCAAAACGCGGACTCGCCTGCCTTGCAGCATGAGCTCTGAGCAGCGCTTGGATAGGGGTGTGTGGTGGTGGTGGTAAGAGTCAAAGGGGCGATAAGAGCGGCAAGCCTAGGAGGTACACTGTTATATATCTTGACAGGGCCGGTTGGACGGCTGACCCCTCTGAAGACGGATGTATACCCAAGGGTTGAGATTGCACCCGCTCGATCCTGAGGATGCTTGAAGGCGTATCCAGGCGACCGCACAGGATCCTGGCAGTGGACCAGGTCTTGGGAGAAAGTGAGGAAATGCTAGGCGAAGCCAGAGGCCGACCTGAGAGAAACGAGGCAAGCAAACGCGAGTCGGTGGAAGAGGCCAAGTCGACTCATCTTTCCAACAGCGTAAACTGCCAGGCCAAGTCACAGGAAGGTCCTAGAAGCACGTAAACCGTCATTGGGTCGGTTTTTGAACCAGAACGCCGAATATTTGCGAAGCATGCGCTCGGGGTTGAGATACGAACGATCGGCCAGGCGGAAAACGGATCGGCAGAGATGGTGGATGGTGGAAGCAAAGAAGTAAGGGGCAATTATTTAGACGCCCCAATCACGCATGAGCCCGAACGCTGGCCTCGGGCTTTGCCGCAAACCATGGCGCTTAGCTTAGACCCACCACGAAGACGGTGAGTGCCAGCGGGGATTCACATGGGCGTTGATTCATTAATTCAGCCCAGGACCTACGCAGCGTAACCGTTGTACGCAAACGAGCCACCGACCCCAAGGTTGAACGTCGAAGCTTCGGAGACCCGACGAGGGAACGGCCGATCTAGACTCAGCAGAATCGGTCGTTCGTCTGTATCACGACCGCGACCCCGACCGCAGGAATGGCCCTGTCCAGATGGCTGGCTCGTTGTACAGTATCTCCGCGGCGAAACGTGGCACCGAGGGCCGGATGGTCACAGATGACCGACCGGAAACAACGAGGTGGAAGACTCCCCGTTCGTGGGGATTCCAGAATCATTCCCTCAACTCGCTATGCAGGGTTTCTGATTTGGCCGACGGGTAGATGGGACGCTATCGTCTCCCATATGGGCCTCAGGCTCTCCGTATTCGGCGTCCACGGGTGAGCATGGGATTTCCTTCGTAAGCCACCCAATTCACAATCAAACTTTCCAGGAACCGCGAAACGACATCAGCGCTGTCGCTCTCAATCTGGGGAGCACGGCCCGCGTCCGATCGACCGACTTGTGCTGCCGTCGGAGACAAACGTTCCTACAGGAGTGACTTCAGTCACCAGGGGTTAAGGAGTTATCCTCCTCTTTGGTCTTCCACCCGACAGAGACGTTGTACAGTGTGGACATGATACAGGTCAGTTGGGTCGTAGGGCGTTCCGTCTGTGTCACCTGAACAGCATCTCATCGGGGACAAGCTCCCTTCAGTTATACACCATCAGCCCGGGACGTTTCAACTTGCCTCGGGAGACAACATACGATAAAAACTACCGTTATCGTGATTATCTGCCATCGCCAAACAAACGGCGGCCGACCAAAGTCTCCTAGCCCGTCTGTGAGTACGCTAACTGAATGATCTCGAGCTAACACTCAGCGGCAGGACTTTGCTCTTGGCCCGATTCAGGTTGGCCAGCGTTATTTAAGTCATCGTCGACTAATCTCGTTCCTTCGCTCTCCCCAAAACACATCACCAGCACTCTGCGAGCACAGACACTGCAAATCCAGAATGGTTGGCACCTTCGATGCCAACACTCCCCAACTAAAGGCTGCCCAGAAGTGGGTCGACGCCTACGGCACTCGCGATCTCAGCGAGATTGGGGCGGTCTCCTCGAAGGATTATGTACACCAGACGTTGCCCAAATCCATGGGCCTACCTGAAGAAGGGAAGGAGGTGTACACCAAGAGGTTGGAAGGGCTGTTGCCCTCGTTCACTAACTTCGACGTACGTATCCAACGCCGGGTAACCGCCCTCAGGCTCGCAGACTAACATCTGCTACCCCTAGGTGACGATCCACAGCGTGGTTGAGACACCGGGGAAAGTTGTCATGCACGTTCGTCCCTCTACACACAGCTGTCACGTTGTCTCGGACGGTAATCCATAACTACGACGTAGGCGACAAACCTGATCTCTACCACTTACGATGCCCCGCTCGTCTACGAGGCCATCTTCATCCTCTCTTTCGTCGAGGAGGACGGGGAACTCAAAATCTCCCGGTGTGAGGATTTCGCCGACTCCCAGGCCTTTGTTTCCTACATGGCTAAGGTCAAGGCTGCGACCGAGGGGGTGCTTACTTCGTAGATTCACAAACTGTACACGTATAAAACTATGTAGGAATGTGTATCGCGTATCGGAGTTGGTGTCGTTATCGTCCTCGATCGTAACGACAATGAAGCCAGGCAAGCTGGAGACGAAAAGGAAATTGAAACGTTATCTTCACAACAGTACTCGCCCTCTACGACCCATCGCACTCGTTCATTTGGGTCGCTGTAGAGCTGTCATCAATGCCTCGACACCCTTCATTCCCATGCCACCCTTGGGGAAACAAATGTACAACTGTGTCGCGCAAGTTAGCCCCAGAAATCTGACTCCAAAACTGGCATACCGGTTCCGGGTGGATCCCAAACTTCGCCCTGAAGTCGGTCTTAGCAGAGAACGACGGGAAAGCGTGGGTCAAGCCATTGTACGCCTTCTCCAAGGCCATGACGCGGAAACCTCCGACATTATCCGTCCGGTCAAGCCTGGCTGTCGAGCCCGCCCCGAACGTGGCAGATCGTACACCCACCTCGCCCAGCTTCTTGATGGCATGGGTAAGGAGGTATTCGATCGCCCCCAAAGGGGCTCCGGGGAAGTCCAAGGCCCACTTGATCTGGAAGCCATGTGCGGGAGCAAGCTGAGCGAGCACGACCAGTGCGCTGATCTTCAATTGGGTGAGATCCGGTGGCCTGGCTGTCGGTCGAAGTGAATCAACTCACGGTGCCGTTGCGATCCTTCGCATAGAAGTACTTTCTATGTTTTGAATCATCGAACGGTCGCAGTCCGGTCAAATGGACCTGCGTTCCCTTCCTGTGAGCCGCCCAGTCTGCCAAACGCTTGTTGATCAACTCCCGAGTGTGCTCGTCGACCTCGCCATCGACCTCGACGATCTTCACACCTTCCCTCTCTGCACGGTGGACCTTCCGTCTCACGGTCTTGTCATTCTTCTCAGGCTCGACCTCCGTGGGGTTGAACCTTTCTTCCGCGACAGCACTGACGGCGCTCCATTTCAACTCGTGTGCCAAGACGAGCTCGCATGCCTGATCCACGCACGCCCAGATCGGCTTGAGTTTCCTCTCGTCTTGGATATAGTGAAGGTACGATCGGACCACCTGAGACATTTGCCTGGGGTCACACATCGGGTTTCCGAACGTGATCGCAAACTTGTTCTCTTCGACGTAACCGACCGCAGCTCCCGTTTTCGGGTCTCTCCATACGGTCCAGAAAGGATCAAGCCAACTGGTGTTCGTGGCATCACCATAGGTGGCGATGAGCTTTGAGGAGTCGTCAGCACAGGAGGGTGGAATGTGAAAACGAACGAGGTAGCTCACGTTTTCCAGTGGAGGCATCTGGCCAGTGACACCCAAAGCTTGACAGGTCTTAGATTCTGGTCCGCGCAAAATGAGGGAAGCGGCGGCCACCATGGAAGCCTCCGCGAGATCCTCGCTGTGCGGGAAGCTTTTGGGGTCCCTCGGGAAGAGGGACGCCCACCTAACATCGCCAAGCTTCAGAACCAGCATCACGACCCGCTCGAGCCCTATTCCTCCACCTCCGTGAGGAGGGCATCCCCATCTGAAACTGTTGATGTAGTCGGTCATAGTCGTTGGGTCTATGCCATTCTCCTCCAAGCGCTTCCCCAAAAGCCGGGGACAGTGGATGCGCTGGCCACCGGAAAGCACTTCCTCGCCACGGATGAAGAAATCGAAGGAATTGGAGACTTCCTGGAAGGGAGGTCGGCGACACTCCTTGACAGGGGGCGTAACAACATACCGGGTGTTCCTCATCAGGCATAGTATAGAAGGGGCGCTCCCCGGTCGGCATCTTGTCTGTGTGAAGCAGCGCAGTCAGTAAGTTTATGGTCGAGCCCCGAGATTGTGCCAAACGGACCCAGGATGTAGTAGTCAGTGTGGTACTTCTCCCTGATTAACCTTCCAAGAGCCTGCTCTCCCTTCGTGCTCAAGTCCTTGTTGGGATCGGGTTGTGATCCGTCTTCTTCGATCCAACCACTGTCGGTCAAAAGTTGTACGCCCTCCGCATATGGGAGACACAGGGTCGTATCTAAAAAGAGCAGGTCTTCGTGAGGGTGCCGTAGTTTTACCGTCTCAATCTACAGGAGTTTCAGTAAACGCAGATCTTCGATATCTGAATTAGGGGAACATCACCTCGTCTCTGAAACCACTATAGATCCCCCTGAATATGTGCAGGAACAACTGATCAAGAACATTCATAACTTCGTGATAGTGGTTGTCAATCTCCATTTCCAGGTCCAGACCGACATACTCGGTAAGGTGCCGGTGGGTGTTTGAGTTCTCTGCCCGAAAAACGGGTCCGATCTCGTACACCCTCCCCATGTCACCTGCGATGCACATCTGTTTAGCGAGCTGGGGACTCTGTGCACGATTTATGAACGTCTGAGCAAGGGTATTGGAAGAGGATCCTAACCTGAGCGAGATAAGCGGGCCGACGGAAGTAATCTACTTTGAACACGGCGGCACCGGACTCAGTGGCAGAAGGTTGGAGTTTCGACGATTGAATTTCTAGGATAGGGTCAGTAGAATGTCACACAAAGCACGAGCTTCGTCCCGGTCTGACCTGTAAATCCCTCGTTTTCCAAAAACTCTCGGAAGAGTTTCGTCACCCCACTATGAACCCGGAAGATCGATTGGCTGGCCGGTGTTCGCAGGTCCAACGTTCGGTTATTGAATCGAGTGGTCTGGCCGACTCTCACGTGGTGGGACCCTGGTTTCTCCAGCTCAGCCACAGGACGGGAAACGTCCTCGACTTGAAATGGTAGCACTGCAGTTGGGGAAGCCACGAGATACAACTGTGGCCAATGAGTTGTACACCAATGTGATGCTGGGTGTGGGACGGACCTTCTCTATGCTGACTTCAACGTCACGTACGGAGGGCGCCTTCACCTCATGCTGATCATTCTGCGGGATTTGTACAACGCCTTCAACCCAAACGACGGACTCGACGTGGATGGTTTCAGCCCACAACAGCATGTTCTGGGACACGGCTTCTCCTTCAGTCAACACACCCTGAATGGTCCCAATATTCTGACGGAAGATCAAGAAGAGGATATGCTTGCTCATCGCCCGGGCATGGTGGACCCTCGCCTTGAAGAGAATCCGCCTGCCGGCGTCATCGCGAGAAAGTTTGGCGACACGCTCCGACTTCCGTTCTATGGGAATGATAAGCGGTGATCCGTGGTTGTGCTCCCCCACCAATGGGAGGGTATAACGCACCTGATTTCTGGTTCGTAAATGGCCTGTCACCATAATTGACCTTCAGTGGATCCTGAGTGCATTCGAACTTAGTGGAGGGCCACGCGACACGAGATGGGGAACGTACCTCGTTGTAGGCCGTCCCCTTTTCGGCGACCTGTCGTTGTTTCTCTCTCTCCTCGGCAGCCTCTCTCACCTCACATCTGAGAGCTTTCTCCTCCGTCAGGGACAAACTCCTGTCCCGTTTCCGCCCGTGGTGGTGAGTGCCACCCTGAGGGGGCGGGGGGATTTCTCCGTTTGTCTGGGCAAAATGAATAGTGTTTTGGGGACCAGCGACTTCAGCGGGAGCCTCCTCCCCGCCTGGGCTTTCGGGCGGGCCGCGCTTGCTGCCTGTCGATGATGCGACTTTGTGGATAAGGTGCTTTATCTTGGACATTTACTGGACGGTAGAGAGGGGAAAAGAAAGTAGGGGTGGAATCGGAATCGAGAGGTTACTCGCGCCCCACCCATCCTTGTCACCAATTTGTCTCTGGTCGAACCCATGTCGTGGTTGGCGATGGATTCAGCTCCTCGGGCTGACGTCAGAGTGACGTCGCCGCGGTGGGCGGGATCGTTCCGCTTCCCACGGGCCGGAGTCCCGCGTGGCTGACTCCGAGCTTCAACCATGAACACAAGTTCCATAACAGCGTTACTGATTACAGACTATAAACACGGAATGTCAAGAGGACAAGCGGAAATAGATAGATACTCTAGTCGGTCAGCAGCATCCTGAGTTCTGCTTTGTGTTCGGGTCTATTGTTGGCGCGACCAGGATAACACCTCCGGCAGAAGGCTTGATCGGGTCATTGTCAGGCTCGAGGGCCTTGCTCGAAACAATGTTATAGATGTCTGTGAGTGAAACATCAGTTACTGCGGGGCGGGCGTGGAAATTCGTGAGTAGCTACCGGTCAGGATGGCTGAGAATGCCTCCGATACGTTGGAAGCTTCCAAGGCCGAAGTTTCCATGAACAATAATCCGTTCTGAGCTGCGGAGGAACTCGGTTCACACGACTTCGTCGGAAGGCGTCGAAAACAACCCACATGCAAAAGCAGAAGCCTCATCCGTAGGCACGGCTCTGAGGTGCTTTAAATCACTCTTGTTACCGACCAACATGATGACAATATTGGAGTCAGCATGATCCCGGAGTTCCTTCAACCAGCGACCAGCGCTTTCGAAAGTATCCCTCTTTGAGATGTCATAAACCACGAGCGAACCAACTGCCCCGCGATAGTACCTAACGACGTACAGTTGTTAATACGCTGCCGTATGAAATGAAGACGACGGAACTTACGCGGCAGTAATAGCCCGATATCGTTCCTGACCAGCTTCAATGGATGCTATTAGTCCACAAATCGATACTGTGGCTGCCAAATTGGACGCACCAGTATCCCAAATCTGAGCCTTCACTTGTTTGCCATCTACGGTGATGACCTTGGTCGCAAACTCGACGCCAATGGTCGACTTGGAGTTCTGGTTGAATTCGTCCCTCGTGAAACGTCCGAGCACTGGCTCTCCGCATGAACATTGCCGCCCGGTATCGAGAAGAGACGACTGGACATACAGTTGCTAGGTGGGGGGGTGAGCGTCCATCATCTTCTGAGGAATACGTGGATGAGTGATGGGCGAAATGGCCAACGTACGATTTTCCGACTCCAGAATCGCCAATCAGAACGATCTTTTGAGGCGACCAGTTAGAATCTCCCCGACGACCTTGCTTGTACCCGGGGACACACACCTTGAACAAAAAATCGAAGGAGTTGTTGAGGTCACCCATAGCGCTGAGGTGGAAGGCAA